>Ga0302326_10002067_pt1 | contig 49623 bp, 41 predicted proteins | sample Palsa_T0_3_FD_202264 | JGI IMG/M metagenome (GOLD analysis project Ga0302326, IMG submission 202264) | Peat permafrost microbial communities from Stordalen Mire near Abisko, Sweden - Palsa_T0_3 | ecosystem: Environmental > Terrestrial > Soil > Palsa > Peat permafrost | place: Sweden: Abisko...
CAACCGGCGCGAGGGCGAAGGCGTCGGCGCTGTCGCGCAGTACGAGCTCGATCCGGGCCTGCTCGGGGTGCTCACGGAATACGAAGAGCATCGCCTGCGCGCGAACATCCAGCAGGGCTTCGCCCTCTATCGCATCCGGGCGCTCTTCTCGCTGGCGACGATCGACACCGCGCTCGACACGGTGAAGGCCAACGCGCGCCCGCACGGCGAGATCATCACGTACCTGCCCACGGGCTCGGGCGGCGACGCCGACTCGATCGAGCTCGAGATCCTGATGGCGAGCAAGGCGAGCCTGGGCGTGCTGTCCAAGGCGATCCAGACGACGGGCGTCTCGGTCGAAGAGGTGCAGCGGCGCGCGCTGTCGCACTCGATCCACGCGACGGGCCTGCCCAACCCCCCCGCCGACGCCGGTGCGGCGACGCCGTCGATCTCTCTGCACCCGGCGCACCCGCGCGAGGCCCCGCCGCTGCGCGGTGGGCGGAGCTCCGCTCCGGCCCCCCTGAGCGACACCCCGAGCCTGGTTGCGTCGAACGTGCCGTCTCCGGCGACCGGCGCCAAGACGTCGGCGCGGCCGGGGTCGGGCGAGATGTCGCTCCGCTCCGTCAGCCAGACGGTGCGCGTCGACATCCGCAAGCTCGATCGCCTGATGACGATCGTCGGCGAGCTCGCGATCGTGAAGACGGCCATCGCCAAGCTGACCGATCGGGCGCGCAGCCGCTTCGTCGAGACACGCGAGTTCGCGACGGAGCTCGGGCGGCTCAATCGCTCGTTCGAGCGTCACCTCGCCCAGATGCAGAACGGGATCCTCGAGGTGCGCATGGTCCCGCTGGGCCAGGCCTTCGACAAGCTGGCCCGCATCGTGCGCCAGATCTCGCGCGAGCACTCCAAAGAGGTGAACCTCGTCGTCACGGGCGCCGAAACGGAGATCGACAAGCTGATCGTCGAAGAGCTCTCCGATCCGCTCATGCACATGATCCGCAACGCGATCGACCACGGCATCGAGGCCCGCGACGACCGCCTCCGCGTCGGCAAGCCCGTCGTCGGCACCATCGCGCTCAACGCCTTCCAGAAGGGCAACCATGTCGTCATCGAGGTCGAGGACGACGGGTCGGGGATGGATCCCAAGGCGCTGACCGCCGCGGCGATCCGGCGCGGCGTGGTCACGTCCGACGAGGCCAAAGAGCTCAGCCAGCGCGAGGTGTTCGCGCTCGTGTTCATGCCCGGGTTCACCACCAAAGAGGTGGCCACGGACCTGAGCGGGCGCGGGGTGGGCCTCGACATCGTGCGCACCAACATCGCCAAGCTGGGCGGCGTGGTCGACATCATGAGCGACGTGGGCATCGGCACGAAGATGACGATCACGCTGCCGATCACGCTCGCGATCATCAACGTGCTGCTCGTCGAGATCGGCGGCAACCCGTTCGCGATTCCGCTCGCCAGCATCGAAGAGGCGATCGTGCTCGACGAGGGCGCGCTCCGCACGATCGAGCTGCGCGAGGTGCTCAGCGTCCGCGGCGTGTCGCTGCCCGTCTGCCGTCTCGATCGGCTCTTCGGGTTCGCGTCGGCGGACCAGCGCCGCGGGCGATCGTTCGTCGTCATCGCCCAGGTGGGCGATCGGCGCATGGGGCTCATCGTGGACGAGCTGGTCGGCCAGCAGGACATCGTCATCAAGCCGCTCGGGCGTACGCTCTCGCGGGTCCGCGGCTTCGCGGGCGCGACCGAGCTGGGCGATCAGCGCGTCGCACTGGTCCTCGACGCCGCCGCGCTCATCGAAGAGGTGCTCGTCCCGGGCGAGACGCGCTTCTTCGGCACGGCCGACGCGGGGAGGTCCTAGGTCGCCATGGCCGTGCTGGCAAAGGTGCGCGCCGCGAAGCGCGCCGCGATGCGCGCGGGTGAGGCGGGCACCCGCACCGAGTACATCGCCTTCGGGCTGGCCGGCGAGACGTACGCCGTGCCGATCGGGCAGCTCGCCGAGATCTTGCGACCGCCGCCCATCACCGAGGTGCCGCGCGCGCCGCGGGCGGTCATCGGCGTCGTCAGCGTCCGGGGGCGGCTGGTCACCGTCGTCGACCTTCGCGTCCGCATCCGCCTTCCCCCGGCGTCGATGGATCGCCGATCGCGGATCCTGCTCGTCGACAACGGGGTGGAGCACGTCGGCTTCCTCGTCGACGACGTGCAGCAAGTGTGGAGGCTCGCGCCCGAGGAGATCGAGGCGTCCAACGTTCTGGGCGGTGACCAGGCCGCGCACGTGGCCGGCATCGGTCGGCCCGCGGGCTTCGAAGGCAACGTGCTGATCCTGCTCGATCTCCGCCCGCTCGCGGAGTCTGCATGACGATCACCAAGCGCTCGATCGCGCGCAAGAACCGCCACGACCCCACGAAGAGCCTCGTAGGGTTCGTCGTGGCCGACGTGGGCTACGCCGTGCCGATCGCGCGCGTGAAGGAGATCGTCAACCCGATGGCCGTCGTGCCGGTGCCGCACGCGCCTCGTCAGGTCGTGGGCGTCGCGGACTACCGCGGCGAGATCGTGCCCGTCGTCGATCTGCGGGTGCGCTTCGGGCTCGGCGCCGCGGTCCAAGCCCAGCCCGCGTCGGCGAAGGCGTCGAAGGGCAAGTGGGTCATCGTCGACGTGACCGGCCGCCTGGTCGCCCTGCTGGTCGACGCGGTGACCGACGTCTTCGGCACCGGTGGCACCGATCTGCGACCCACGCCGACGCTCGGCGGCGGCGAAGACGCGCGCGGGTTCGCGGGCGTCACCAGCTACGCCGGCGGCCTCGTCTTCGTGCTCGAGACCTCCCGGCTGAGCGATCTGGTCGATCCGCTCGTCGCCGCCGGCCGGCTCGGTAGCTCCAAGCCGCCCGCGCTTCCCAAAGGGTCGCCCGCGTGACCGACGCGGCGAGCGCCGTCCGCTGGCTGTTCGAACAGGCGGAGCCCGAAGCTCGCCGCGTGGCGGTGCACCAGATCGCCAAGGTGCAGGGGCGCGAGGCGCCGGAGCTCCTGCTGCGCGCGCTGGCCGACGACGACTGGCGCGTGCGCAAGGAGGGCACCCTCGTCGCCGCGGCACTCGAGCGCCGTGAAGAGGTCGTCGCGGCGCTGCTGGCCGCGATGGAGGACGTCGTCAACATCGGCCTGCGCAACGCGGCGGTCGAGGCGCTGGTGGCGATCGGGCCGGACGCGGTGGGGGCCCTCCTCGAGGGCTTCGGGCGGCTCGACGCGGACGCGCGCAAGCTCGCGGTGGAGGTCCTCGGCGGCGTGGCCGACGCGCGCGGGACGGCGGCGCTCGCGCGGCTGCTGTCCGACGAAGACCCGAACGTGCGCGTCACGGCGGCCGAGGCGCTCGGCAACTCGGGCCGCGCCGGCGAAGAGTCGCGCGCGCTCGCCATCGCGGCGTTGCTCGCCGAGGCGGCGGCCAGCGATCCGTTCCTGCGCATCGCCGTCTTCGATTCGCTCGGGCGCCTGGACGCGCGCGTGCCGTGGTCGGTCTTCGAGCCGTACGTCGACGATCCGATCCTGCGCCGCCACGCCATCGCGGCCGCCGCGCGTGCGCCCGAGCCGGCCGCGATCCGGGCGCTCGCGGGGGCGACCGGCGATCCGTCGCCCACCATCGCGCGCGAGGCGATCGTCGCCCTCGGCGACCTCGTGGCCGCGAGGACGACGGACCCGGAGATCCTCGAGTGGGCTCGCGTCGAGCTCGGCGCCTCGGAGATCGGGCCCGAGACGATCCGCCGCGCCGCGCGCGACGTCGAAGACACCCGCGCCCGTGGCTCCGCGCTGCTCGTGCTCGGCCTCCTCCACCGCGCGTCCGACGTGCCCTTGCTCGTCGAGGCGCTGGGCGACGACGACGTCGCCGAGCGCGCTGGCATCGCGATCGATCGCTTCGGCGTCGAGGCGCTCGAGCCCCTGCTCGAGGCCGCGCGCAAGTCCAAGGCGCTCGTCCGCGCGGCATCTCTCGATCGACTCGCGTCGCTCGAGGGGGCGCCCGTCTCGGTCGTCCGCAAGGCGCTGCGGGGCGGCCTCGTCGACACCTCGATCGACGTCGTCGTCAGCGCGGTCGAAGCGCTCGGCCCGCTGGGCGAAGCGCGCGACCTGCGAAAGCTGGCGCCATGGGTCTGGCACGCCGACGCCCGCGTCGCCGCCGCCGCGACGAACGCTGCCTCCGAGCTCGCCGCGCGTCACATCGCCGCCGCCCGGGCCGTTCTCCGCGCGCCCCGGCCCAGGCACGATCCGCTCGTCCTCGCCTGCATCCTGCTCGGTGCGATCGCGTCGACCCAGCCCCTGCGCGACGACGACGTCCAGGTCCTGCAGCGCGCGCTCGCCCACGACGACGCGCACGTGCGCTGCGCCGCCATCGACGCGCTCGCGCAGGGCGGCGGCGATGCCGCGGCCGACGCCGTCATGTTCGCGCTCGCCGACGAGGCGCACGACGTGCGGATCGCCGCGGTGCGCGCGCTGGGCCGGCTCGGCCGCGCCGAGCCCCTGGCCGGCGTGGTCGGCAGCACGAGCGACCCGGTGGTCACGGCGACCGCGCTACGCGCGCTGGGAGAGGCGGATCCCGAGCGGGCGCTGGCCGCGGCCCGCCCGCTTCTCGCACACTCCGACGCCGCGCTCGCCTGCGCCGCGGTCGAGGCCATCGGCCAACTGGCGACACGCCGCAGCTCCAAGCGACCGCCGGCCCACGTGGTCGCGGCCTGCGAGGACTCGCTCTTCGCGGCGCTCGATCATCCGAACGGCGAGGTGGTGAAGCTCTCGCTCTCGCTCGTCGCCTCGCAGCCAGGGCCGCGCGCGCTGGCGCGTCTCGGCTCGTGCCTCGACCACCCGTCCTGGGAAGTCCGGCGCGTCGCCGCCGAGCTGCTCGGGCAGGACCCGAGCGCCGGCGCGCGCGATCTGCTCCGGGCCAGCTACGAGCGCGAGCGCGACCCTGTCGTCCGCGAAGCCATCGCGTCCGCGACGAGCGTGCGACCTGGCGCCGACTCCTCCGGCATCGAACGGAGCGACGCGCCCGCGCTCGGGTCGAGGGAAGGGGAGGCTGGCGAGTAGTGCGCACGCCACGTTTCGGAGAAGGCGTCTCTCTCTCGCCGGACGAGTTCCGCCTCTTGCGGGATCTCTTCGCGAGCCGCGTGGGGCTGCAGTTCGGCCCCGAGTCGCGCTACGCGCTCGAGCGCCGGCTGCGCGAGCGGCTCATGGTGCTCAAGCTGTCGAGCTTTGCCGAGTACCACCACTACCTGCGCTTCGGCATGCACGCTTCCGACGAATGGGACGAAGCCATCGATCTACTGACGACCAACGAGACGTACTTCTTTCGCGAGGACCGGCAGCTGCGCGCGTTTCAGCACGAGATCCTGCCGATGCTCGAGACGCTGGCCCGCCCACGGCGCCGCCTCGCCATCTGGAGCGCGGGCTGCTCGACGGGCGAGGAGGTGTACACCCTCGCCATCCTCGTTCACCTGTCCGGTCTCTTCGCGACACGGGCGGGCAATCCGGCCCACCTTGGCCCCGAGCGCCCCGAGCGCCCCGAGCGCCCCGAGCGCATCGAGGCCGTCCCGCGCTCGGCGCCCCCGGGGCCCCTGCGGCCCCCGTCGTCGCGGGCCCGGGATGGAGCAGGGACGGCCTGGGCGGTGCGGGTCTATGGCTCCGATATCTCACGCCGCTGCGTGGCCGCCGCCCGTCGCGGCGTGTATGCCGAGAGCAGCTTCCGAGCGACACCGGACGACGTCCGCAAGACCTTCTTCTACGAGCGGGCCGACGGCTGGCACGTCGACGACGCCATCCGGCAAGTGTGTCATTTCGGCCAGATGAACCTCCTCGACGAGGACCGGTCGCGCGTCCTCGGGCGGGCGGACGCCATCTTCTGCAGGAACGTGCTCATCTATTTCGATGCGCGCGCCCGCAAAGCCGCCATCGAGGTGCTCTACGATCGGCTCAATCCGGGGGGCGTTCTGTTCCTCGGCCACTCCGAGTCCTTGCTCAACGTCTCGACGGCGTTCGAGCTGTTACACTTGCGGGACGACCTCGTCTATCGAAGGCCCGTGTCGCCGCGCGGTTCGAACCAAGATCCGGACGATCCCTCGTGACGCCTCCCACTGATCCCACGAAGCCCATCCGGCTGCTCGTCGTCGACGACTCGGCCTACAACCGGCGCAGCATCGCCGATCTGTTCGCCGCCCACCCGGCCGTCGAGATCGTGGGCAAGGCGGCCGACGGGGAAGAAGCCCTGCAGCTGGTGATGCTGCTCAAGCCGGACGTCATCACGCTCGACCTCGAGATGCCGCGCATGGATGGATTTACCTTCCTGCGCATCGTGATGGCCAAGGCGCCGACGCCGGTCATCGTCGTCAGCAGCTACGCGCAGCGCGAGAACGTGTTCAAGGCGCTCGAGCTCGGGGCGCTCGACTTCGTGCCCAAGCCCGATCGCCTGGGTCCAGACTCCACCGACGCGCTCTCGGAGATCCTGCAAAAGGTCCTGCTCGTCCGCTCGCTGCGTCCGTCGTACGTGCCCGCGGCGCTCGCCCGCCGCCAGACGAGCGGGTCGTTCACGGCCGATGGCAAGGCGATCGGCTTCGACGATCCGCCCACGACCTACCGGCCGCCGAAGACCTTGGTGGCCATCGCGAGCTCCACCGGCGGCCCGAGCGCGCTGCTGCATCTGTTCGGCCGCCTGCTGCCCACGACCCAGGCCGCGTTCGTCGTGGCGCAGCACATGCCCGACAAGTTCACGCGCACGTTCGCCGAGCGGCTCGACAAGCGCGGCCCGGTGCGCACCGTCGAGGCGACCGACGGCGATCTGGTCGGGCAGGGGACGGGCTTCGTGTGCCCCGGGCGCAAGTGCATGGAGCTCGTGCAGCAAGGCGGCGAGCTCCGGCTGCGCGTGGGCTCGGCCGCGTCGACCGATCGCTACGTACCGAGCGCGGACCGGTTGCTTCGTAGCGCTGCGGCCCTCGGCCCGCGCTGCGTCGGCATCATTCTCACGGGCATGGGCGACGACGGCGTCGCCGGGGCACGCGCCATCCGCGACGCGGGCGGCATCGTCATCGCCGAGTCGCAGGAGACCGCCGTCGTCAACGGGATGCCCGGCGCCGCGGTGCGCGCGGGCATCACCACCGAGGTCCTGCCGCTACCCGCCATCGGCGACTACCTCGCCAAGCTGTGAGCCGCGACGCGCATCCGGTACGGTGCCTCGCGCATGCCGAAGCGCCCCGTCCCTCGCCTCGATGAAGGCGCAGCGCCGCGCGCCACGGACGGCGCGGTGCACGGCGACGACGCCCAGTTCGACCGCGCGCTCCGCCCGCGGACCTTCGCGGACTACATCGGCCAGACGAAGCACAAGGACAACCTGGCCGTCTTCGTCAAGGCCGCGCGCCAGCGTGGCGAGCCGCTCGATCACATCCTCTTGTCCGGCCCGCCCGGCCTCGGCAAGACGACGCTCGCTCACATCCTGGCGTACGAGATGGGCGTGCAGCTCGTCACGACGAGTGGCCCTGTCGTCGAGCACAAGGGCGCGCTCGCCGCCCTTCTCACGACGAAGCTGCAAAAGAACGACGTGCTCTTCATCGACGAGATCCACCGGCTAAATCCCGTGGTCGAAGAGAGCCTGTACCCCGCGCTCGACGACGCGGTCATCGACATCGTGACGGGCGAGGGCGCGTTCGCGAGCACCGTGCAGATCCCGCTGCAACCCTTCACGCTGGTCGGCGCGACCACACGCACCGGCCTGCTCACGGCGCCGCTGCTGTCGCGCTTCGGCCACGTGGTGCGCCTCGACTTCTATCCGGCCGAGGATCTGGCGCGGATCGTCATGCGGAGCGCCAAGCTCCTCGGCGTCGACGTCGTTGCCGACGCCGGATTCGAGATCGCGCGGCGTTCGCGCGGCACCCCTCGCGTGGCCAATCGCCTTCTGCGCCGCGTCCGTGATTTCGCCCAGGTGCTCGGCAACGGGCGCATCGATCTCGCCGCGGTGCTCGAGGCCTGCGGCCGCCTCGAGGTCGACGACGCGGGCCTCGACGAGATGGACCGTCGCTACCTCACGGTGCTCATCGACCACTACGACGGTGGCCCCGTCGGCGTCGACGCCCTCGCGGCGGCCCTCGCCGAGCCGCGCGACACCCTCGAGGACGTGGTCGAGCCTTTCTTGATCCAGCAGGGCTACGTCGGTCGGACGCCTCGAGGACGGCTCGCAAACCGCAAGGGGTACGAGGCATTGGGCAAGTCGCCCCCTGTCCGTTCCGGAGGCGCGCCGTCCGAAGAGCCGGAGCAGGGGGATCTTTTCTAGCGACCGAGGTCCGGGGTCGGGGTCGGGGTCGGGGTCGGGAGAGACGGAGAACCACCAGGACACCAGGGTCCACCAGGGCCACCACGTGAGTGGTCTGGGGGATTTGAGTCAATTCCTCGTGTCCCTCGCGTCCTGGTGGTCCAATTCGCTTCTTCAGCGTCCGTCGACCCCGACCCCGAGTCGAGGCCCCTCCCCTCTTGACGCTATGCGCCGTCAGCTCCCCCGGTGCTCTCGTTGGCCCCGTTCACCTACGCCGGGTACACTTCGCCAGTGCTCGGCGGTCCTGTCCTCGTAGTCGACGACGACTCCGTCAGTCGGCACGTTCTGATCCAGGCGCTCGCCGAGGCCAACCTCCCTCATGTCGCGGTTGGCTCGGGGCAAGAAGCCCTCGATCAGATCGACCAGGTCGCGCCTTCGCTCGTCCTTCTCGATCTGGTGATGCCGCCGCCCGACGGCTACCAGATCCTGCGAATCCTGCGCAGCCGACCCGAGACGCGGGATCTGCCCGTCGTGGTGCTCACCAGCGTCGAGGCCGACGAGGAGATCACGCGCGTCTTCGAGGCCGGCGCCGACGACTTCGTACGCAAGCCCTTCAAGCCCGTCGAGCTGGTCGCGCGGATCCGCGGGCAGCTGCGCGTGCGCGGGTACCTCGACGCGCTGGCCAAGCGCGAGCAAGACGGGCGCCTCGTTCTCGAGCTCACGCAAGCGCTCGCGTCAAACCTCGATTTTCGCGGCATTTTGTTCACGGTGGTCCAGCGCATCGCCGAAGTGGCCAAGGTCGATCGCGTGAGCATCGTCCTGGTGCGCGAAGAGGGCGACGTCGGCTACGTGGTCGCCGCGAGCGACGACGAGACGCTGCGCGACCTTCCGATCGACCTCTCCAAGTACCCCGAGATCCTCCAGGTGCTCGCGAGCCGCCAGGCCCTGGTCGTGCCCGACGTGGCCACGCACCCGCTGCTCGAGATCGTGCGCCACGACGGCCAGTACAAGGGCGGCTTCAGCTCCCTCGCGATCCTGCCGATCCTCTACGAGGATCGGCCCATCGGCGTGCTGTTCCTGCGCGCGCGGCACGAGTTCACGTTCGGCGATCGCGAGCTGGCGCTGTGCCGCACCGTCTCGAACGCGATGGCGATCGCGCTGCGCAACGCGCGCGTCATGCAGACGCTCAAGGACCAGACGCAGCAGGTCAGCGTGGCCCGCTTCGAGGCCGAGCGTCGTCTGCGCACCTTGCAGCGCTACGCCGACTTCTTCGAGAGCGCCGCGGACGGGATCATCGTCATCGACGCCGACGGACACCTGCTCTTCTCCAACCCGCGGGCCCGCGCGATCACTGGCTACAGCGAGGCGGATCTCAGCGGCCGGCGCGTCGGCGACATCTTCGCCATCGAGGACGTGAACATCGCCCACGAGCTGCGCGTCGGCTTCACGCACGGTCTCTATCCGCAGAACGTCGACGTCCGCATCCGCAAGAAGAACCGCGAGGTGGCGATCCTCAGCGCCAACCTCAATCCGGTGCTGCGCGAGGAGGGCGTGGTGCTCTGCACGTTCCGCGACGTGACCGCGGAGCGCGCGGTGGAGCACGAGCTGGTCAAGACGAAAGACTTCCTGCAGCGCATCATCGACTCGTCGGTCGACGCCATCGTCAGCGCCGACTTGAAGGGGCGCATCCTGCTCGTGAACCCGGCGGCCGAGCGCACCTACGGCATCCCGGCGTCCGAGCTGCTCGGCACCGACGTGAGCCGGCGCTACCCCGACGGCATCGCGCGCGACATCATGCGGCTGATTCGCGCGGGCGGCGGGCGCGTCGAGGGTCTGCGCACCGAGCTGCTCGACTCCAACGGGGACCGCGTGCCCGTTTCGCTCTCGGCCGCGCTGCTCTACGAGGGCAGCACACCGATCGGCAGCGTGGGCATCTTCACCGACCTTCGCGAGAAAGTGCGGATGGAGCAGCGGCTCGCCCAGGCCCAGGAGCAGATCCTGGCGCAGGAGCGGCAGTCGATCGTGGCCGAGCTCGCGGGCGCGGCGGCGCACGAGCTGAACCAGCCGCTGACGAGCGTGATGGGCTACGCCGAGCTGCTCAAGCGCCGGCTCGATCGCGGCACCAACGCCTACTCCGCCGCGGAGATCATTTTCAACGAAGCCGAGCGCATGGCCGAAATCGTGAAAAAGATCGGCACCATCACCAAGTACGAGACGAAATCGTACGTAGGCCGCGCGCGGATCCTCGATCTCGATCGTTCGGCGCCCACGGCACCCGACGAGCCCCCGGCCGACTCCGCGATGACCCTTTCTGGAGGCGCCAGCTCCCATCCCAGTAGCGGTGGGAGCGCGAGCACTCCCAAGGTGGGCACATGAAGAAGGGCGCCAGGCAGAGCGGCCGCGACACGGGCGAGGTCACGATCCCGCCTGCGAGCGGCGCTCGCCTCGAGCGTCCAGTCGAGGCCGAAGTTTCTACCGCGCGGACGCGGGTGATCGACGACGTCCCGGCGGTCTGGCTGGATCATCTGCTCGTGGCCGTACTGGACCTGCCCGTCCGCAGCGGCGAGCGGGCCGTCGTCGATTCGATGCTCGACTCGCTCGCCGCGGTGCTGCCCACGTACGCCATCGGCGCTTGCATCGCGCGCGCCGCGCACGGCGGCGGCGCGATGATCCTGCGCAGGACCCCGGCCCCGATGCACGAGCGGCTCGTCGGGACCGATCCGACGCGCGTCTTTCCGGGCCTCGAGCACGAGTACGTGATCCCCATCCCGGGGCCCGAAGGGTCCACGCTACACCTCGGCGCGCGCGACGCGGATCTGGAGCCCGAGGGTCCGCCCGCCGCGCGGTTGCTCGAGCGGGCGGCCATGGCGCTCGGGCGCGTCCTGCCCGCGGCGCGGGCCGCGGCCAGCGCGCGCGCGCGCGACTCGGTGCCGCTCGACCAGCGGATGGTCCGCGCCGACAAGCTGGCGACGTTCGGGCAGGTGGCCGCCGGGGTGGTGCACGAGCTCAACAACCCGCTGACGTCGATCGTCGCCTACGCGGAGTACCTGATCCGCAAGGCCGACGCGGGCGGACGCGACGCCGAGGACGTGGAGCGCCTGCGCCGCATCGGCGAGGCGGCCAATCGCATGCTGCGGTTCACCCGCGAGCTCGTCACGTACGCGCGTCCCTCGAACGGCGTCGCGGCACCCGTGCCCATCGTGGGGATCATCGACCGCGCGATCGCGTTCTGCGAGCACGTCCTCGCCGGCGCCGGGATGCGCGTCGAGCGCGACTACACGTCCGACCCCCTGACGGTGAACGCGATCAGCGAGCAGCTGGTGCAGGTGTTCGTGAACCTCATCACGAACGCGTCGCAGGCCGCGCCGTCGTCGGGCGGGCGGCTGGTCGTCCGCACGTACCTGCGGCCGGCGAGCCGTTCGACGGGCGCGATGACGGTCGTCGTCGAGGTCGAGGACAACGGCTCGGGCATCCCCGACGACCATCTCCCGCAGATCTTCGCGCCGTTCTTCACGACCAAGACCGAGAACAACGGCACGGGCCTCGGCCTCTCGATCGTCAAAGGGATCATCGAGAGCCACGAGGGCGACATCCAGGTCGAGAGCCAGCTCGGCCGAGGCACGCGGTTCGTCATCGAGCTGCCCGCGCTGCGCGCCGGCGCTTCTTGACGCTGCACGTCGTCGTGCACACCCCTTAGAGGGAATGCCCAAGCTCGCGCTCGTTCTCGACGACGTTCGAGACTCAGATCCGTCCGCTCCAGCCTTCGAAACCCCATCCGAACCGGCGAACGCCAACGGGACCTCCGCCGCCGGGGCTCCCGCCGTGACCGAGGGCGAAGCCCTCGACGCGTACTCGCGCGCCGTCGTCGACGTCGTCGAGCGCATCGGCCCTGCGGTCGTGAGCATCGGACGCATGTCCAAGCGCGGCCCGGCCGGCGCGGGATCCGGCGTCGTCTTCACGCCCGACGGCTACGTGCTCACCAACGCGCACGTCGTCGCCGGCAGCGACGCGCTCGAAGTCAGCTTCACCGACGGCACCACCTCGGCCGCTCGCGTCGTCGGCGTCGATCACGCGACCGACGTCGCCGTCGTACGCGCTGGCGATGGCCGCAGCGCCGCACCGGCGGTCGCTCCGTTCGGTGATTCGTCCAGACTCCGCGTCGGGCAGCTCGTCATCGCCATCGGTAACCCGCTCGGCTTCAGCTCGACTGTGTCCGCCGGCGTGGTCAGCGCGCTCGGTCGCACGATGCGCTCGCGCGACGGCCGTGCGATGGAGGGCATCATCCAGAGTGACGTCGCGCTCAACCCGGGCAACTCGGGCGGGCCGCTCGTCGATTCGCGCGGGCGCGTCGTGGGGATCAACACGGCGATCATTCTCGGCGCGCAGGGCATCAGCTTCAGCGTCCCGATCGACACCGCCAAGTGGGTCGTGGGCGAGCTGATGACCAAGGGCCGCGTGCGGCGCGCGTGGCTGGGGATCTCGGGCCAAAATCGCCCCGTCGGCAGGGAGCTCGCGCGCAAGCTCGGGCTCTCGCACGCGAGCGGCGTCGAGGTGACGGGCTTCGACGAGCGAGGGCCGGCCGCGCGCTCGGGGCTGCGCGCCGGTGACATCGTCGTGGCGCTGGGCGACTTGCCCGTGGCGAGCATCGACGACATCCACCGCGCGCTGCAGGATCGCCAGCGGCAAGGCATTGACGCACGCTTCGTGCTGCGCGTCATTCGCGAGCGGGCGCTCGTCGACGTGAAAGCTAGCTCGGTCGAAGGACCCCAATAAGGCGTTTACACCCCCTTTCAGCGTCAGCTACGGTTTGGGGCTGCCCCCCCATGCACGACCGGAAGCGTAGATCGTCGGTGCGGGTCGAGGCCTTGGTCGCTGCGCCGCTCCTTGTCGCCTTCGCGCTCGCGAGCGGCGACCTGCGCGCGGGCGGCGCCGGCTCGACACCCACCGTCAAAGGCCACGTCGCGGGTTGGGAGAAGCTCGTCCCCCAAGTCTACGCCGATGCCGCGGGCGCCGACTCCCATCGGTACAACTGGCGCGAGCCCTCGCCCACGGTAAAGGCAGACTTTCGCAAGCTCTCGGCGTCCGTTTCCCGCGACGTCTGCGTCGTGGCCGTGGGCGCCGCCGCGGCTCCCGCGCACGAGCCGCTCGCGGTCAAGGTCACGGGCGGCCGCCTGACGCCCGCCACCATCGTGCTCTCGCCCGGCTCGCGGCTCAGCTTCAAGAACGCCGACCCGTTCAACCATGTCCTCTACGAAGTCGGCAACGACAAGTGGGCCGCCAACCCGATGGGTCCCGGGGCGACCCGCGAGTGGTCCGCGTCGGCGCCCGGCGTTCACCAGATCCGCGACGAGCTGTTCCCCAGCCTCATCATGTACGTCGTGGTCGATCCCAACGCCGTCGACTTCGCGCTGCCCGACCGCGACGGCGCCTTCACGCTCACCCTGCCGGCGGGCGAGTACACCATCAGGGCGTTCTTCGACGGCAAGCCGGTGGGCAAGGTGGTCGAGGGATTTCACGTAGCCGAGCACGGCGCAGAGCTCCGGGAGGCCCTGGCCCTCGGGGGTGACGCGCGGTGATGATTCTCTCCCGCGCGTGGTACGTGCTCCTCGGCGGCGCGGTCGGGGTCGCGCTGTATGTCGTCTTCGTCGCAGTCGGTCAATACAACCGGCAAAGCGCGCTCGCGCTCAAAGAGGGCCTCGCATCCGACAGTCAGACGGTCGAGTGGGCCCTCAAGATCGACGCGCGTCGCCGCCTCGACGCGCTGCTCCCCGGCAGCGTCGACGCCAACCTCCAGCAGGCGCTCGTCGCCGCCAACGCCTCCAAAGACGGCAAGGGCGCCGACAAGGCCCGCGCCGACGCGAAGAAGGCCCTCAACGCGGTCAACGAAGCGATGGCCCCGGAGTGGCGTGACGACGTGCTCTTCGCCGTCGATCGCGACGGTCACGTGGTGGCCGAATACGGCTACGACATCGTCGCGGGCAACGAGGACTTCGAGCTCGGCGGCTATCCGGCCGTCAACGACGCGCTGCACGGCTGGGAGCGCGACGACACCTGGATCCTCGGCAGCAAAATGTACGTCGTCGTCGCCCGTCCCGTCGAATACGACGTGGCGCAGCGCCCGGCGGGTGCGATCGTGGGCCTCAAAGAGGTGAGCAACAAGCTCGCCGAGGGCCTGGCCAAGCGTACGCGCACGAACATCGCGTTCTACACGCCGGCTGGCCGCGCCGCGGGCGGAGTGGGCGTCGAGGGCTTCGATCCAGAGAAGCTCGACGCGGTCGGCAGCGACCTGAAGACGCTCGCCGACAAGGCCTACGGCGTCTCGGGCCGGTCCGAGGTGCGTATGCTCTCCGACGATCTCGGGGCGATGTACGCCCGCCTGCCCGGCGACGCGTGGCAGCTCGGGGGCGGCTTCGCCGTCGTTCGTGGCAAGACCTCGCTCGCCGGCCCGCTCGGGTTTCTCACCGGCGCCGACGACAAGGACAAGGCCAATGTGCCGTGGATCCTGCTCGCCGGTGCCGCTCTCGGCGCGGCGGCGATCGGGCTCTTGTTCACGTGGCTCGAGCACACCGCGCCGCTCGGAGAGCTCGTGATGCAGGCCGAGCGCCTCAAGGCTGGCGGCATGGATGGGCTGCAGGTGGCGCGCTTCCGCGGCGCCTATCGCCTGGCCGCCCAGAACCTCAACCAGGGGATGGAGCGATCGATCGAGAAGGCGGGGGGGGTCACGCGCCGCCCGGCTGACCTCGAATCGATCCTGGGGCCCACGCCGGCGCAGCCGTCGATGAGCGCGTTCTCGTTTCCGCTCGCCGACGGCGCGGCCGCGGCCGTCCCTGCGGTGCCGCCAGCCACGGCCTCGGGCGCCTTCGCCGCCATCAATGCGTCGCCGCCGCGTCCCAGCGGTCCGGGGCCTGGCAGGCCGCCGCCGATCATCACGGCCGCCGCGCCCCCGCCCGCGGCGGGTACCCGTCCCGGGGCCCCGCGTCCGGGGCCTCCGCCGCCGCTTGCGCAGCCCCCGCCGCCTCTGCCGTTGTCCTCCGCGTCCGAGGCGGACGAAGAGCAGACGATGGTCGGGGCCGTCCCTGCCGAGCTCTTGGCGCAGGCCACGGGAGATGGTCGTGGTGCCTCCGAAGAAACCGGCGAGTGGGTCTCGACGTATGAGGATTTCATCCGCACGAAGAAGCAATGCGGCGAGCCGACCGACGGCCTCACGTTCGAGAAGTTCGCGCAGACGCTCCGCAAGAACCGCGACCAGCTCATGGCTCGCCACGCCTGCAAACGGGTCAAGTTCAGCGTCTACGTGAAGGATGGGAGGGCCTCGCTCAAGGCGACGCCAGTCAAGGAATAGTCTGCCATGTCCCATTCCTCTCTCCACACCGTCGTCGTCGTGGGCTCCGGCCCCGCCGGCCACACCGCGGCGATCTACGCCGCCCGCGCGAACCTCAAGCCCCTGATGGTCGAGGGCTTGCACCGCGGGGGTATCCCCGGCGGCCAGCTGATGATCACCAACGACGTCGAGAACTACCCGGGCTTCCCGGCCAAGATCGCCGGTCCCGACCTGATGAAGCACTTCCGCGATCAGTCGCTGGCACAGGGCGTCGAGATCGTGACCGACGACGTGGTGAAGGTCGATCTCTCCAAGCGCCCCTTCGCGCTCTGGGTCGGCCACGACGCCGCGCACCCGATCCACGCGCGCACGCTCGTCGTCGCGACGGGCGCCCAGGCCAAGTGGCTGGGCTTGCCGAGCGAGACCGCGCTGCACGGCAAGGGCGTGAGCGCGTGCGCGGTGTGCGACGGCGCGTTTTTCCGCAAGCAGGACGTGGTGGTCGTGGGCGGCGGCGACACGGCCATGGAAGAGGCGTCGTATCTCTCTGGCCTCTGCAAGTCCGTGACGCTCGTCCACCGGCGTGGCGAGTTTCGCGCGAGCAAGACGATGCAGGATCGCGTCCGCGCCAACCCGAAGATCAAGCTCGTCTACGACACGGTCGTCGAAGAGGTGCTCGACCCCTCGAAGGGAGAGGTCACCGGCGCCCGCGTGCACAACCTGAAGACGAAAGAAACGAGCGTCATCGACTGCACGGGTTTCTTCGTCGCGATCGGCCACACGCCCAACACCGATCTGTTCACCGGGCAGCTCGACCTACACGACAACGGCTACATCCGGACCAAGCCCGGGTCATCGTACACTAGCGTGCCGGGCGTCTTCGCGTGCGGCGACGTACAGGACTTCACGTACCGGCAGGCCGTGACCGCGGCCGGCAGCGGGTGCATGGCCGCGCTCGACGCCGAGCGCTGGATGGCCCTGCACGAAGAACTCGTCCCATAACCGGCCGATAGCTTCGCGCTGGGCGCGTCGGGGGTCGTCACCGCACAGGAGTGCGGCTCCTCGCCCCGCCGCACCCATCGCTCGCTCTCGACCGGTTCTGGGACGAGTTCTATGAACTCCTTCGTGGGAGAATTCAGGGGCAAACACACTCTCCTCAGTGTGTAGAACGCGTCCCAGAACCGGGGGGAGACCGAGCGAGGCCGTCGGCGGGGCGAGGAGCCGTACTCTTGTCACTCTTGTACGGTGACGACCCCCGACGACGGGATCGCGAAGGGATCGCCCGGTTCTGGGATGCGTTCTGTCGTAATCTCCGGCCTGGCAGTGACCGCGAACCCCCACAACACGCCGCAGGCCCCCGACGTCGCTCCGATGACGGAGCGAGAGGCGCAGCTTGCCCGCGTGCCGTTCTTCGATGGGTTGACGCGCGAGGCGCTCTCGCTCATCGCCAACGCCACCGGCGAAGAGTCGCACGCGCTCGGCACCAAGATCTTTCAGTACGGCGATCCTGGCGACAAGCTCTTCATCATCCTCGACGGAAAGGTCCGCATCTCGCGCGAGGTCGCCGGCATGGGCGAAGAAGCGCTGGCGGTGCTGGGTGCGGGCGAGGTCTTCGGCGAGATGTCGCTCATCGACGAGGCGCCACGCTCGGCCGACGCGCGCGTGCACGAGCGCTGTCGCCTGCTCGTCATCACGAAAGAGGCCTTCGACGATCTGCTGTTTCTCCACAAGGATCTCGCGTTCGAGGTGCTCTGGAACTGCGTGCGGATCCTCTCGGGGCGCCTGCGCGAGACGAACGAAAAGCTGACTTTCCTGACGACGAGCCAGAAGTTTTGAACCGTCGCCCCCGCGCCGCCACCCTCGCCCTCGCGCTGTCCCTCATCACCGCGGCCTGCGGTGGCGCCGCGACGCCGCCACCGACAACCCCCGGACCCGGTGCGCCCCCGACCGCAACCGAGTCCCCGACCCCAACCCCAACCCCGACCCCGACCCCGACCCCGACCCCGACCTCGACCCCGACCCCGACCCCGACCCCGACCCCGACCCCGACCCCGACCCCGACCGTCGAAATGAAGCCCCCCGTCCCGAGCGCCTTTCCCGACGCGCTCCGCGACCTCGGCCTCGATACGAAAAAGCTCCCGCCGCTCGAAAAGCTGGAGCCGCGGGCGCTGCGCGGCGTGATGAAGCTGTTCGCCAAGTCGCTGGGGGTCCGGTGTGGCGATTGCCACCGGGCGGGCGACTTCGCGGCCGCGACCGAGCGCAAGACGATCGCCACGCACATGTGGAACGACTTCGTCGCGAAGCTTTCGTTCGTCGATGGATCGCCGTTGTTCTGCGACTCGTGCCATCAGGGCCGGGTCGAGCAGCTCGATCGCCGTGACAAGAAGGCGCTGTCCAAGTGGATGGACGATAGCTTCGTGGCCCGTTTCGCGCGGCTCGATGGGAAAGCGACGGAGTGCGAGACGTGCCACGTCGACATGGAGATGAAGCTTTTCACCAAGTGGAAGGCCGAAGCGCGCTGAACCCGGCGGCCCCAACCGCTCCCCCGCCTGTCCCCAGCCTTTCCCCCGATTCTTGACGCTAGAACACGTGTTCAGGTAACGTCTGCGCACGATGCAAGGGCTGACGCAGCGCCAGCAGATGGTTCTCGACTTCATCCGGCAGTCGATTCACGACCGCGGTTACCCGCCAACCCTGCGCGAGATCGGCGCGCGCATGGGGATCCGGTCGACGAACGGCGTCAACGACCACCTGCGCGCCCTCGAGCGCAAGGGCTATTTGACGCGCGAGGACATGAAGTCGCGTGCCTTGCGCCCCACCAATATCGAGACCTCGCGCGACGGCGCGGCCGTCGCGGCCGAGCCGGCCAACGACGTCGACCTCGTCGAGGTGCTCATCCTCGGTCGTGTCGCGGCGGGCCTTCCGCTCCTCGCCGAAGAGCACGTGATCGACACGGTCCGCGTCGATCGCACGCTGCTGCGCGGTGGTCGCGAAGTCTTTGGCCTCAAGGTCCACGGCGATTCGATGATCGACGCCGGCATCCTGAGCGGCGATTACATCTTCGTGAAGAAGCAAATCTCGGCCAATCGCGGCGACATCGTGGTCGCCCTCATCGGCGACGAAGCGACGGTCAAGTACTACTTCCCCGAGAAGGACCACGTGCGCTTCCAGCCCGCCAACAAGAACATGGCGCCCATCTACGTGCGCGCCGGCGACTTCAAGCCGACGATGCTCCTCGGGGTCGTGGTGGGTGTGTTCCGCCGCGTCTGACGGGGTTACGCGGCCTGTCCCGCGGCCTGTGCGCCCCGTCCGAACCCAGTTGACCGCGACTTCGGGCGGAAGCTACCGTCGTTGTTCAGCGATGAATAGACCGAGGGTCGTCGCTCTGGGCGCGGGCATGCTGACGTTGGCGGTCTCGCTGGCCTCGGCGGGGTGCGGGGGTGTTCAGTACGCCGTCGTCGTCAACTCCGCGGCGTCGCGCGTCGCCGAGGCCAAGGCGCTCGGCGCCGACCAGCTGGCGCCGTACGAATACTACTTCGCCAAGGAGCACCTGGAGCAGGCGCAGCTCGAGGCGGCCGAGGCCAGCTACTCCGACGCGTCCAACCTCGCCGAAGAGGCCGAGGACCACGCGAACACGGCGATCCAGCTCACCGAGAAGGCCCGGCGCGCTCGCCAATGATGCCGCGAGCCCGTTCCAAACCTGCCGGATTGGCGCTGGCTCTCGCCACGTTGCTCGCGGCCAGCGCCTGCTCGCAGGGGCCCGCCCTTCGAGGAAAGATCAAGGGCCTTTCCACGACGGTGGCCGACGCCGAGAAGAACGGCGCGATGACGTGCGCCCCGCGCGAGCTCGCCGTGGCCAAGTCGCAGCTCGAATTCGCCGAGATCGATCTCGACCAGGGCGAGTACTCCGACGCCGTCGCTCACGTCGAGAAGGCCGAGCCCAACGCGCTCGCGGCCTTCGCGATGAGCCCGGCCGACCGGTGCACGTCGCGCGAGTTCATCGAGGTCGCGGCTCCGCCGCCGGCGGTCGACAAGGACACCGACAGCGACGGCATCGTCGACAGCAAAGACCAATGCATCCTCGAGCCGGAGGACAAGGACGGGTACCTCGACGACGACGGTTGCCCCGATCCGGACAACGACGCCGACGGCATCCCCGACAGCAAGGATCAATGCCCGAACGAGCCCGAGGACTTCGACGGCTACAAGGATGACGACGGCTGCCCGGACCCGGACAACGACGGCGACGGCGTGCCCGATGTGGACGACTTCTGCCCGAATACGCCGGGCCCCAATACGGGCGACAAGCCGGGATGCCCGAAGCAGAACAAGTTCATCGTCGTCACCGACAAAGAAATCCGGATAACGCAGCAGATCCAGTTCGAGTTCAACAAGGCCGTCATCAAGCCGGGCATCAGCTACAAGATCCTCGACGAGGTGGTGAGCGTCCTCATCGACAACCAGAAGTTCGACATCGAAGTCCAGGGCCACACCGACAACGTCGGCAACGACGCGTACAACATGAAGCTCTCGCAGTCGCGCGCCGACGCGGTGCGTGCATATCTCGTGTCGCACGGCGTCGAAGCCTCGCGCCTCGTGTCCAAGGGGTACGGCTTCCACCAGCCCCTCGTCCCCAACGACACCCCGGCCAACCGCGCCTTGAACCGCCGCGTTCAGTTCATTCGCACCGAAGGCGGCGCCCTCACGACGCCCGCTCCGGCGACGCCGTCGCTCTAGACGCCCATTCCAAAGCGTCTCAACTCCCGATTCTGACTACGCTGTGGCTTGACGTGCTCTATGCTCCGCGCGCCGGAGGAACCCGACGTGCATTGTGATTCCCTTGCCGCCGTTCTTCGGTGGCGTCTTTCGTGGTTGGTCGTCCTCGTCGTGACGTTCGTCGCGACGCCTACGCTGGCCGACCCGGGTACCGAGAAGGCCGCGCAGGCGTTGGAGAAAAAGGCGATCGAAGAGGACAGCCTCAACGTCAACTACCCCGGCGCCATCAAGAAGCTCGAGTCCGCGACCAAGAAGTGCGGGGCCGACAAGTGCAACCCGCAGCTGCGCGCCTCGCTCTTCCGCGACCTCGGTGCGATGCAGATCCTGAACGGCGCGACGGACGAGGGCAAAGCCAACTTTGCCCAGGCCATCAGCCTCCAGGCCGCGATCGAGCTCGATCCTGCGTACAAGACGCCGCAGCTCGAAGGCATCTGGGCCGACGTGAAAAAGAACGGCGCGGCCGCCGGCGGCGGGGCTCCCGCGGTGGCGGGTCCCCAGCCGACGGGTGGCGACTTCACCGTCACGCCCCCTTCCGAAGCGCAGGTCCGAACGCCGCTGCCCATCTACGTCGAGTACGGCGGCAGCGAGGACCTGGCCCGCGTGACCATCAAGTACAAGGGCGCCGGCATGAGCGACTGGAAGTCGCTCGACCTGCCCAAGCTGGATCCAGGCTACGGCGCGCTCATCCCCTGCAAGGACGCGGCGGCGGGCCTGATGCTGTATTTCGTCCAGGGCTTCAACGACAAGAACGACCCGGTCGCCACGTCGGGGAGCAAGAAGCAGCCCTACAGCGTGCCCGTCAACGCGCAGCTCGTGGGCCCCGCCCCGACTCTGCCCGGCCAAGACCCGCCGGCCCAGTGCGAAGACGTGGCGGGCGCCGGTAGCGAGTGCCCCCCGGACTTCCCCGGCTGCGGCAAGAAGAAGGGCGCGGACGAGGACTGTCAAAAGGACGACGAGTGCGACAGCGGTTCGTGCTCCGACGGCAAGTGCGGCGCCAAAAAGCAGAACGGCGACGAGTGCACGAAGGACAGCGAGTGCAGCAGCGACCAGTGCTCGTCGGGCAAGTGCTCGGGCGGCAAAAAGGCCGAGGGCGAGGACTGCGAGTCCGACGAAGACTGCGACAGCTCCCGCTGCAAAGAAGACAAGTGCGCCGCCGGCTCGTCATCGGGCAGCAAGGGTCCCAAGGTCTGGATCGGCGTCTCCGTGTCGCTCGACGCGACGATCCTGTCGGGGGCAAACAACGTATGCAAGCGCGCGCCCAACTTCACCAACACGACCGGGTACTCCTGCGCCCAGCCCGGGTCGAGCACGCAGTTTCTCGATAACGGTAGCGACATCACCAACTACCAGAATCTCCTGATGGGCACGGGCGATCAGGTCCTCGGGGGCTTCAGGATGGGCGACATCCGCTTCCTGGCGTCACTCGACTTCGCGCTCGGGAAGCACTCGCTGCTGGGCTTTCGCGCGGGGTATGTCCTCGGCACGGCTCCGATCAAAGCCGCGTTCCCGCCGCTCCACGCCGAGGCTCGCTACACGTACCTCTTCGGCAAAGACGCCGTCAGCAAGGTGGGGCTCGCTCCCCTGATCATGGGCGGGGTCGGCGCCGGCGAGTTCGACGCCGCCGTTGCGGTCCCGGTTTCGTTGTGCCCGACTGCGGCCATGGCCTCGAACTGCAACACGGCCACGGCCTTGAAGGACAACACGCAGACTCACCCCGTCAACGCCTGGGCGGTTGCGGGCCCCGTCTTCGTCATGGCGGGCGCTGGCGTCCGCTATCTCGCCACATCGCACTTCGCCGTCCAGGCAGCGCTCAAGTTCCAGGCCGCCTTTGGCGGCACCACCGGCTTCCTTCCGGGATTCGCCCCCGAGCTCGGCGTCCAGTACGGTTTCTGAGTGGGACTCTTCAAAGCTCTCGGCCGAGGCCTCGCCTCGTTGACGGGTCGCGGGCAGTCGGACGGCGGGGGACGCCCCCCGCCGTCGTCCGCCATCGTGCTCCGCCATTTTCGCGTCGCATCGGTCGTGCGCGAGACGGCCGACGCGGTGAGCCTCGTCTTCGAGGATCCGGGCGGCATGCCGATCCGGTTTGCCCCCGGGCAGTTCTTCACCCTCCACGTGCGCATCGGCGACGAGGTCCACAAGCGCGCGTACTCGGCCTCGAGCAGCGCGCTCGACCCGATGCGCGTCGCGGTCACGATCAAGCGCGTGCACGACGGGCGCGTCTCGCGCCACCTCGTCGCCAACGTGCGCGAAGGCGACTCGATCGAGGTGCACGGGCCCTCGGGCGTCTTCGTGCCGACGGGGTCCAATGCGCCTCGTGTGCTGGTGCTCGTGGGGGGAGGCAGCGGGATCACGCCCCTCTCGTCCATCGCCCGCACGCTCCTCGCGTCCGAGCCGGAGACGCGCATCGTGCTCATCTACGGCAACCGGGCGTTCGACGACATCATCTTCAAGGGCACCCTCGACGAGCTCGCGCACGCGCACCCGGGCCGGCTCACGGTCCGGCACGTGCTCCAGACGCCGCCACCCGAATGGGCGGGAGGCTCCGGCCTCCTCGACGCCGCGGCCCTCGGCCGTGAGCTCGACGGGCTCCCCGCGGGCACCACCGCGGGCGCCGAGTACTTCCTCTGCGGTCCCGCGCCCATGATGGCCTCGGCGCGCGCGTGCCTCGAGTCCCGCGGCGTCCCCGCGAGGGAGATTCACGAGGAGCGCTTCGTCTCCTCGCACGCGGCCACCGGCGCGGGCGAGGCCCAACCGATCACGGTGCGTCTCTCGGGCGAGGATCACGAGCTCATCGTGCCTGTGGGCAAGACGGTGCTCGAGACGGCGCTCGACGCCGGCGTCGACATGCCGTTCTCGTGCACCGTCGGCGGATGCGGCGCCTGCCGGGTCCTGCTCACGAGCGGCACGGTGGCCATGGACGAGCCCAACTGCCTGTCGCCGCAGGAGCGCGCGGACGGTTACGTCCTCGCGTGCTCCTCGCGTCCCACGTCCAAGTGTACGTTCGAAGTTACGTGACGCCAATGTGGCGCCGAGCGCCGAGGGGGTCTCGACGATGCGCGATTTGTCCGGCAAGGTCGCAGTGGTCACCGGGGGCGCCAGCGGCATCGGGCGCGCGCTCGCCGAACGTTTCGCCCACGAGGGGATGAAGATCGTCCTGGCGGACGTCGAGGAGAAGGCGCTCGCCGATACCCGCGACGCCTTGGCCGCGAGCGGGGCCCAGGTGCTCGCCGTCCGGACGGACGTGTCGCAGGCCGACCAGGTCGACGAGCTGGCGCGCCGCACCTTCGAGACGTTCGGCACGGCGCACGTCATCTGCAACAACGCCGGCGTATCGGTCGCCGGTCCCGCGTGGCAGCCGAGCGAGGCCGACTACCGCTGGGTCCTCGGCGTGAACTTGTGGGGCGTCATCCACGGCATCCGCGCCTTCGTGCCCAGGCTCGTGGCTCAAGGCGAGGGTCACGTCGTCAACACCGCGTCGATCGCGGGCCTCATCTCGGCGCCGGGCATGGGCCCCTACTGCGCGACGAAGCACGCGGTCGTCGCGCTCAGCGAGTGCCTCTTTCACGACCTCGCGATCGCCACGGGCGGCAAGGTCAAAGTGAGCGTCCTCTGCCCGGCGTGGGTCAACACCCGCATCGCCGAGTCCGACCGCAACCGCCCCGCCGCCGCGCCGCGCCGCGAGCGCGAGCGCACCGAGCACGAGCAGCGCATGGAGAGCCTCGTGCACGCGGCCGTCGCGAACGGCATCCCGCCTCAAGTCGTCGCCGACAAGGTCCTGCGCGCCATCGTCGAAGAGAGATTCTGGATCCTCACCCACGGCAAGACCAAGAAGGGCGTCGAACAGCGCATGCGCGGCATCCTCGACGACGCCGCCGCCCCCACGAACAGCGCCGTCCCCGAGTGAGCCTCTCGAATCCCAACTTGGCGTCCTCTAGTGCCCCGAGTCCGTGACGCATCGAAGAATTTCAACAGGAAGGCGGGAAGACGGAGGGAAGACGGGAAGGATCGTTTTGCCGGAAAACCTTCCCGTCTTCCCGTCTTCCTGTGATCTCAAAATATCGAGGTTTCACGGACTCACGACACTAGGGGCGCGTGAGCGTCGCGATGACGTCGCGCAGGGCGGGAAAGCGCTGGATGAGCGCGTCCCGCGCCGGCATCTCGAAGTCGGCGAAGTCGAAGCCGGGGGCGACGGTGCAGCCGCAGAGGGCGTAGGTGGCGCCGATCGGGACGGCCGCCTGCCAGACGCCGGCGGGGACGACGAGCTGCGGGCGCTGCCCATCGGCGATGGCGCGGCCGAGGCGCGCGACGGCGTGGCGGCCGTCGTCGTCGATCGTGTGCAGGTCGATCGGGTCCCCGTCGTAGTGGTGCCAGGCCTCGTCCGAGCGCACGCGGTGCAAGGCCGAGAAGGTGCCGGCGGGGAGCAAGAAGTAGATCGCGGTGGAGGCTGCGCGCCGGCCTTGTGGCGCGTCGACGTCGAGGGCAGCGCGGAAGGTCTCGCGGAAGAAGCCACCCTCCGGGTGGGGCGCGAGGCCGAGCGAGGCGACGAGGGCGCGGGCGGCGGCGTTCATCGCGGGCGATCTCCGGAGGGGCGTCCCATGACGTAGACGAGGAGGCGGCACTCGATCGGGCCGTTGTGCAGGATCCACCAGCGATCGGGGTCGCCACCCATCCCGCGCGCGATCGCGGGCGACCCGGCGAGCAGGGCGATCGTGTGGCCGTGCAGCGCGCGAAACGTGCGCCCCATGTCGCCATAGAGCGCGCGGTCGGCGTCGAGGCGCTCGCCATAGGGTGGGTTGGTGACGACGAAGCCTGGCGGGTAGAGCGCCGTCAAGCTCCGGACGTCGCGCTGCACCGCGAGGATCGGTACACCGGCTCGCTCGGCGTTCTCGCGCGTCCACTCGGCTGCCCGCGGGTCGATGTCGCTCGCGTACACGGGCGGCCCATCCTTCAGCGCGGCCGCGCGCGCCCCTTCTCGCAGCTCGCGCATGCGACCGCGCATCGTGTCGCCATGGTCGGCCCACCGTTCGAGCCCCAGGTGGTCGCGCGACAGTCCGGGAGCCATGCGCCTCGCCCACGTCGCCGCCTCGATTGCGATGGTCCCGGCGCCGCACATCGGGTCGATGAGCGGGAGCTCGCGATCCCATCCCGAGAGGCGCAGCATCGCCGCCGCGAGCGTCTCCCGGAGCGGCGCGTCGCTCGACCGCCTGCGCCACCCACGTTCGTGCAGCGAGCTGCCGCCGACGTCGAGGTACAGCGTGGCCCGGTCTCGCGCCATGTGCGTCGCCACCAGGACGTCGGGGTCCTCGCGGTCCACATTGGGCCGGTCGCCCGCGTCCGCGCGAATCGCGTCGACGATGCCGTCCTTCGTCCGCTGCGCCACGAACTGCGAGTGCGTCATCCGGCTCGAGCGGCACGTCGCTCGCACCGCGAGCGTCGAGCGCGGTGTCAGCCACGCGTCCCATCGCACGGCGCGCGTCCCCTCGTACAGGGCGTCCGCGTCGGGCGCGTCGAAGCTCGTCACCTCGAGCAGCACGCGTACCGCCACGCGCGACCACAGGCACGCCCGCGCGGCGTCGATCAGCTCCCCCTCGAAGTGCACGCCTCCGCGATCCGCGCGCACGTGCGTGAGGCGCAGCTCGCGCAGCTCGTCGCGAAGAGCGGGCTCGGTTCCCTTGGCGGCGGTCGCAAAGAATCGCCCCACGTCCCGACGACTACCACGGCGTGCTATGGGAAGGCCGTGTCCGTTGCGCTCTTCATCCGGCACGGCAAGGCTTCGGCCTTCGGTTCGCCCGCGGACTACGACCAGCTCTCGCCCCCCGGCATCGAGCAGGCCGAGAGGCTCGGCGACTGGCTGGCCGACCGTTCCGCCAAGGTCGACGCCGTCTTCGTCGGTCCGCGCAAGCGCCACGCGCAAACGCTCGACGGCGTGATGAAGGTCTTCGCCGCTCGCGGCGCGGCCCTTCCGGCGGCCACGCTCGTCCCGGAGCTCGACGAGCACGACGGCATGGGCCTGGTCTTCAAGCTCCTCCCGCAGCTGGCCTCCGCCGATCCGGAGCTGCGCGCCATCGTCGAGGCCACCGCCCGTGGCGAGGCGGCGTCCCCTGGCGACGTCCTTGCGGCGTTCAGGCGCGTGACGCGGCGCTGGGTCGTGGGCGAGGTCGGTCACCCCGAGATCGAATCGTGGGACGCGTTCCGCTCGCGCATCCAGCGCGCCATGAGGCAGATCGGCGCCATCGGACGGGGCAAGCGGGCGCTCGTCTTCACGTCCGCCGGCGCGGTGGCCTCGGCCGCTGCCTTCGCCCTCGACATCACCGACGAGCAACGCGTGCTCGACCTGAGCTGGGCCCTCTACAACGGCTCGGTGACCGAGCTCGAGTTCCGCGAGAGCACCTGGGGCCTGCGCACCTTCAACGGCACCCCCCACCTGGCCGACGAACGTCTGCTCACGGCGGTGTAGTCGTCGTGAGTCGCCGTTGACCCCGCTGGTCGAGGCCATCGAGCGCCGCGCGTTCGACGCGTGGCCCGCCGAGGAGACGGCGTTGATGGACGGCTGGCGCCTGCGATCCATGCGTGGCGTGTCCCGTCGCGCCAACTCCGTCTGGCCCGTCGATGCGACCGGCTCGGTGTCGCTCGACGAGCGCATCGATGGCGCCGAGCGGTGGTACGCGCGGCGCGGTCTGCGCGCGGCCTTTCAACTCAGCCCGCTGTCCCGGCCTGCCGGACTCGAAGCCGCCCTCGAGGCGCGTGGGTACCTCCTGGAGGCCCCCGTCTCGATCCAAGCCGCAAGCGCGCGCGTCGTCGCCGCCGAGGCGCCGCGTGTCCCCGCGCACGTCGACACGCGGCTCACGGACGAATGGTTCGAGATCTCCGCGCGTCGCGGGCGATTTGCGGCCGTGAGCGACGCGTACCGCAGTCTGCTCGATCGGCTGGGCGCTGGCGCGCGCTATGCGATCGCCTACCTCGACGGCAAGCCCGCGGGCGTCGGACTCGGTGTCGTCGGTACCGTGCTCGGGGACGGTTGCCTCGGCGTGTTCTCGATGCTCACCCTCCCGTCGGGGCGCCGTCGGGGCGCGGCGCAAGCGGTGCTCGCGGCGCTGGCCGCGCGCGCCGTGGCCGAAGGGATCGATCGCATGTATCTGCAGGTCGAGCGCGACAACGCCCCTGCGCTGGCCCTGTACGCACGCGCCTCGTTCCGCGAGGCGTACGGCTACCACTATCGCGTTCATGGCCCCTGAGCCGGGTGCGCTACGCTGGCGCCCCGCCATGGAGACGCTCGATCAACCGACGCCCGTGCGCGTGGACTCCGCGTTCGACGTGCAGGCGCTCGCGCGGTGGCTCCGTGCGCGTCAGCCTGGAGACACGGCCCTCGCTGTCGAGCCGGATCTGCTGCAGTTCGGCCGGGGATTTTCCAACCTGACGTACCTCGTTCGGTTCGGCGGCCGGGAGCTCGTCGTCCGGCGCGCGCCCCCCGGCGTCGCCATCAAGAGCGCCCACGACATGGGCCGCGAGTTCCGGATCCTGACGGCCCTGGCGCCCGCCTGGTCCAAAGCGCCGCGCCCGATCGCCCATTGCGAGGACGCGAGCGTCATCGGCACGCCCTTCTACGTGATGGAGCGCGTGCGCGGCGTCATCCTGCGCGGCGTCGTGCCCGAAGGGCTCGACCTCGGGCCCGACACGATGAAGCGCGTCTCCGGATCCGCGTGCGACACGTTGGCCGAGGTGCACAAGCTCGACTGGCGCCTCGTCGGTCTGGGGGACCTGGGGCGACCGCAGGGGTACGTCGAGCGACAGGTCCGCGGCTGGGCCGAGCGCTACCGCAAATCGCGCACGGACGACGTCCCCCAGGTCGAGCGCCTCGGCGCCTGGCTCGAAGAGCATCGCCCCAAGGAGAGCGGCGCGACGCTCGTGCACAACGACTTCAAGTACGACAACGTGATTCTCGCGCCGGACATGAGCGGCGTCGTGGCGGTGCTCGACTGGGAAATGGCCACGATCGGCGATCCGCTGATGGACCTCGGCACGGCGCTCGGGTACTGGGTCGACGGCGATGATCCCGAGGTGCTGCGGGTGAAAGTGTTCGGCCCCACCGACCGGCCGGGCAACCTGACGCGCGTAGAGTTCGTGGAGCGATGGTCGCGCGCAACCGGCCGCGACGCGTCGAACGTGCTTTTTTATTACGCGTTCGCTCTCTTCAAGCTCGCCGTCGTCTCCCAGCAACTCTACAAGCGCTACGTCGACGGCCTGACGCGCGAGGATCGCTACGCCGTCATGCTGTCCGGGGTGCGTGCTGTCGCAACGGCTGGCTTGCTTGCGGTCGACAAGGGGCGGATCGATCGGCTTGGGGCCTAGCTGTACCATTCGGTGCGACCGGTACCGCCGCGGCGACGCGCCCATTGCTCCCAGCGGGAGTACTGATCCATCCGCACGCGTCCGACCATGAAGGGGCCGAAGAGCAGCGCCCCGCCAATCGCGCCTCCGACGTGGGCCATGAACGCCACCCCGCCCTGCGCGGTGTTCGTGAGCGCGTCCCACAGGTTGATGACGAAGAACTCGCCGATGACGAGCCACGCCGGCAGGTGCAAGAAGACCCCGTAGAAGAACCACAGCAAGAAGATGGGGTTGAACACGGTGATCGACGACCGCGGATACAGGAGCGCGTACGCCGCAAGGACGGCGGAGATGGCTCCCGACGCGCCCACCATCGGGATCGGCGAAAGGGGCCCGGCCAGCACCTGCGCCGCCGCCGCGAACAGACCGCCCAAGAGATAGAAGAGGAGGTAGCGGCCGTGGCCGAGCGCGTCCTCCACGTTGTCGCCGAAGATCCAGAGAAACAGCATGTTGCCGCCCACGTGAAGCAGGTTGGTGGGATCGTGCATGAACATGCTCGTCAAGACGGTCTCGGCGCCCAGCGTAGGATCGGCCAGCGCGTGCCGCGGCACGAGGCCCCACGTGTGGAGCAAGCTGTCCGGGGAGACGCCGCCGGCGATGGTCGCTCGCTCGAGCAGGAAGACGGCGATGTTGGCGGCGATGAGGGCGTAGTTGACGAAGGGGAGCGTCCGCGTCGGCAGGTGGTCGCGGACCGGCGTCAGCGGAGGGATGACCACGAGCGGACTCTGGCACGGATGCTCGACGATCGCCGCGCCATTCTGGGAGGTACGCGCGCCCATCGTGTACGGTTCACGGCGTGGCGCTCCGTGCCCCAGCCGCATTGGTGGCCCTCGCCCTGACCGCGTACGGAGTCAGCTCGGCCGACGAAGGCCCCAAGACGCCCGCGCCCGCGCTTGCGTCCGCGCCCGCGCCCGCGCTTGCGCCCGCGCCCGCGCCCGCGCCCGCGCTTGCGTCATGCGGGCCCCTTCGCTTCGAGCCTCCTCCTCCGCCGAGGAGCGACCTGCTCGCCCCGCCCCTCGTCGACATCGAAGACCCCCAGACGAACCTGACTCGCTTCTTCGAGCACGTTGCGGCCCTTCTGCGCGGGCGCTCGAAGACGCCGGTTCGGATCGCCGTGTACGGCGACTCCAACGGCACGATGGACCGCATCTCCGGCGAGATGCGACGCGTCCTGCAGACGTCGTACGGCGACGCCGGCCACGGCTTCATCGCGCTGGCGCGCCCGTGGCCCTGGTACCTGCATGAATACGTCGAGGCCGACTACATGCACGATGCATGGAGCGCGTACACGGTGACGACCCACCCGACGCCCGCGCTCGACCCGTGGTACGGCCCTGGCCTCATCGTCGCCCAGAGCAAGCAGACGGGCGCGGCGACCTGGGTGCAGACGGCGCCGTCGAACGCGCCGATCGGGACCCACGTGAGCCACCTGGAGGCCTGGTACCTCAAATGGCCGCCGGGGGGGGCCTTCGAGGTGCAGGTCGACGGCGCGACGCGGGCGGCGGTGGACACCCACGCGGAGGGCACGCCGAGCTTCGGCTTCGTGGCTCTCGACGTGCCCGACGGGCCCCACAAGATGACGATGATCGCGAAGTCAGCGCGTCCCGTGCGCCTGCTCGGCGCCGTGCTCGAGCGCGACGAGGCCGGCTTCCAGGTGGACGGCCTGGGCGTCGGGTCGCTCAATTGCCTCTGTGTGCTGCGTGAGAGCGAGGAGCTGGATCGCCAGGTCCTCGCTCACCGCCCGTACGATCTGATCGTCTTTCACATCGGATCGAACACGTGGAACCCCGCCGTGCTCGACCCGGTCGAGTGCATGACCTCGGTGATCGCGCGACTGCGCCGCGCGGTGCCCGACGCCAGCATTCTCATCATGACACCGCCCGACTGGGGCCTCGGCGGCGTGACCAAGACGCCCGCGTGGCTCAAGGGGGTCGAGTCCTATCTTCATCGTTCGGCGCAGCGTGGCCCGGCGGCCTTCTACGATTTCCACCGCGCCATGGGGGGCGAAGGATCCATGGCGCGGTTCCAGCAGCTCAGCATGGGCGAAGAAGACGGCGTTCACCTGACGGGGCGCGGCGGCGCGTTCATGGGGCAGCGCGTGGTCGACGCGCTGATGCGCGCGTTCGCGGCGTGGGCGGCAGAGCACCCGAGCGCCGGGTGCGAGTGAGCTCGGTGATGCGGAAGATCAGGGCCGCCAGCGCGGGTCCCCGTCGAAGAACCACGAGAGCTCGTTCATGATCGCGGCTTGGAGCGGGCGGTCGTTCGTATGGCCGACGGGCGCAAAGACGACGCGCGCTTCGACGCCGCCCTGATCGAGGCGCCTGGCCGCCGCCCGCGCGGGCGGCAAGCACCACGCCGAGCCGCATCCGAAGAGCACGCGCGCCCCGCCGCGCGCGCCGTAGACGCCGACGTTCGCGGCGGTCCACACGCCGTGCCCGCCTTCGAGCAACGCGACGCGCGGAAAGCGCGCCGGGTCGGCGAGGGCGAGCTGCGCGATCTCGGTCGCGCCGAGAGAAAAGCCCGTGACGACAGGGCGCTCGACATCCACGTAGCCTTCGAATCGCGCCCCCAGCGCGGCGATCGCGGCCTCGAGATGGCTGCGCAAGTGCGCGCCGCCGCGGAGGGTGAAGCGGCGATCGGTCGGCGTCGACTCGCGCGGGTCGTAGTCGCCTCGCGGGCAGAGCACGAACCCCTGCGCGCCGGTGATGTGGCGCCAGGCGTCGCAGTTCCAGTCTGGCCGATCGCTTGTCCCGTGCAGCACGATCAGCAAGGGGCGCGGTGAGGTTGCGCCATTCGGCACGGAGAGAACGGCCTCGGGAAACCCGGTCACCGCGAGGTTCGTGAAGAGCGGGTCGGGCGGGATCGGTGCCCGTGCGGGCGTGGCGTCGAGCGGCGGGCTCGTGGCGTCGGCGACGCTGTTCGTCGCTGCCTCCGCGCGCGCGAGCGGCGTCTCGGGTGGATCGCTCGGTGCGGTCGCGACGCGGGCGCACCCTGCGATGGCGAGAGCTGCCGGCAGCAGCAGCATGAAAGAGGACAAGCGCACCGGGCTGGACCGGGGTTCAGAGTGGCTCCGTCGGCGGTTCGGCGCCATAGTGCGGGCCCGCGGAAGCGAACAACCGAAAGGAACACCCCATGGCGATCAGCAAGGCCAGCGCGCAGTGGACGGGAGGACTCAAGGACGGCAAGGGGACGATGAAGCCGGCGCACGCCTCCGAGGCGGCGTTCACGCTTGGCTCACGATTCGAGGGGCAACCCAGCAGCAACCCGGAAGAGCTCATCGGGGCCGCGCTCGCGGGGTGTTTCTCGATGGCCCTCACCGTGGGCCTCGAGCAGGCGGGCCTGAAGCCAAAGTCCGTGACATCCTCGGCCGAGGTTCACCTCGATCGCCAGGGCGAAGGCTTCGCCATCACTTCGATCGAGCTCTCGACCACGGCATCCGTCGCCGGCGTCGACAACGCCAAGTTCCAGACCATCGCCGAGGAGACGAAGAAGGGCTGCCCTGTCTCCAAGGCCCTTGCCGGCACCAAGATCTCGCTGAAGGCGACGCTCGCTTCCTAGGCGCCGGGCCCCTTCGGGCCCTCGTCCTTCTTCACATCGTCGCCGGGCGGCGTCGTCGGTTGCGCGGCGCCTGGCTCGGTCTCACGGCTCTCGCTGCTGCTCCCGCTGCGGTCGTGGCTCGTCCAGCCCCGGGACCGGTCGCGCGATCCGCCGCGGAAGACCTCGCGCTCGATCGTGGCGGCCACGTTCTCGAACGCGCGCCCCACCTCTTTGGCGCTCGTCATGACCGCATCTTCCAGCTCCTTCGACGGCAGCTTCTTGGCGGCGGTACGCGCCGCGCGGAACAGGAGGCCAAGGCCTTTGGCGACGTCGACCAGCGGGTTGGGATCGTCTTCGCTCATAGTGACCACAATGCGCACACCGCGCGCGTCTGTCGAGACCGGCAGGTGGCTCAACCGCTCTGGCGGGCCGGAGCCGCGGCCTTCCTGGCCGGGTGCCACGCGGTGCAGCGATTGCGCCCCGAGCGCTTCGAGACGTACAGCGCCTCGTCCGCGGCCTTGAACAGCGTATCCCAGTCCCGGCCCGCCTCCGGGAACGTGGCGATGCCGATGGAGCAGGTGACTTGCAACATGCCCTGCGGCGTCCGAAAGGTCGTCTTGGCCAGCTCCTCGCGGATCCGCTCGGCCAGGAGCATGGCGCCCTTCTCGTCCGTCTGCTCGCAGAGGGCCACGAACTCTTCGCCCCCGAAGCGCGCCACGATGTCGGTCGTGCGCTTCTGGCGCTTGAGGATATCGGCGAGACCGCGAATCACGACGTCGCCGATGTCGTGGCCATGCGTGTCGTTCACCTTCTTGAAGTGATCGATGTCCGTCATCAGGACCGACAGCGGCCGGCCAAAGCGCGCCGCAGCGGCGATCTTCTGCGCGGCCGAATCGAGCATCGCTCGCTTGTTGAACAGGCCCGTCAGACCGTCGGTCGTGGCCATGGTCTCGAGCTTGCGGACCATGCGAGCGTTCGACAGGCTCACCGCCAGATGGCTCGCCAGCACCTCGAGCGTCGGCCGCACGGAGTCGCCGAACGCGTGCCAGCGCTTGGCGCCGAGGATCAGCGTCCCGAGCGCGCGATCGTGGATGACGAGCGGTAGCACCAGCAAGCTCGGGTGCGACGGCCACGGCAGCCGCTTGCTCAGCACCACCTTGTCGACCTTTTGGCCCGAGTCGTACTCGCCGCGGTAGGGCAGGGGGCAGCGGTTCTGCACGACCATCGAGACGAGGCCGGTGTTGTGCGAGAACCGCACGCCGACCAGATCGTCGATCGACCCGTCGGCGCTCTTGGCCGCCACGATCTCGTGCGTCTTCGCCTTCTCGTCGTACGCCGTCACGGCGGCGTAATCGAAGCTCGCGATCTCCCGCGCAGCTTTGACGCCCGCTTCGACCACGTCCTGCTCGCTCAGCGCGCCGCCGAGGGCCTGCGCCGCGCGATACAGCTTGCCCTGCTCGACCTTGGCGCGTTCCAGCTGCAAAAAGACGCGCTCGTTCTGGATGGCCCGCAGGCAGAACCGCGCGGCCTGCCCGCCGATCTCCTCTTCGTGCGGCGAGAACGCACGGTTTTCGAGCCGATCGATGACCAGCACGCCGCGCAGCGTCTCGCCGTCGAGCACCGGGATCGCGGCGAGCGTCCGCACCGGACACGGGCCCAGATAGTACGGCACGCGGAACGAGGGCTTGAGGCCGTGCAGCGAGACGCGTGACCGCTGCGCGAGCGCCGCGCCGATCACGCCGTCGCCCGCCGCGAAGGGGGCGTCCTGGATGTCGTTCGAGCCCGTCGAGAGCTCGCTGATGCGCAGGTGCGTTCCGGCGTCGTTGAGCCAGAGCAGCACCGCCGTGTGCAGGTCGAGCGATCGTCGCAAGAGGTCGAGCGCGTAGTGCACCGACTGGTGGATCTCTTCGACGCTGGCCCTTGCCAGCCGGTCCGCGCGCACCTCGGACCGGTCGCTCTCTTCGCCCGCGCCGAGCAGGCGGTAGCTGCGTGCGTCCTCGCGGATGCGGTGGAGCTGCGCTTCGACGCGAGCACGAGCGGTCGCGCGGATCCGCACCACCTCGGCGCGCAAGAGCGTGAGGTTCAGAAGCGCAAAGGCCGCGACGAATCCGGCGTGCGTCGCGAACGCGCTCGGATCGGCGTGCCCGGACCCCTCGAGCCGCAGCCCGGCTTCGAGGAGCAAGAGCCATGCGACCACCAGCACCCCCGCGAGGGGCCGCGCGAACGCGGCCACGAGCGCGACCAGCACATAGAGAGCCGGCGACAGGTGCCCGCTGAGGCCCCCGTCGTAGCGCACCAGCGCGCTCTCGAGCGCCACGGTGAGCAGGGCGCCGATCTCGAAGTCGAGCCTCAGCCCGGCATCGTTCGTGTCGCGGAGCTTGCGCACCACCCGCGGCACGAGGAGCACGGCCCAGAGCGCGATCGCGGCGACCGTGACGGGCCCCGCTTCGGCCTTCGCCCCGCCCAGCGACACGTACGCGCCGAGGGCACACACGAGCAGCACGCCGTGGCCCTTTCGTGCGAGCGTGCGCCCAGCGAGGGCCGCGCGGACGAGCGGTTCCATCCAATGATGTGCCTATCGGAGGGGGCCCGCGGCGGCCAAGAAAGCGGGGTCTGGCCGGGCGATGGGGGAGGCGACCACCGCGTTGGCGCGCGTTGGCGGGCTCTGGCGAGGTAGCCTATCTACCGCACGTGAGCCTCCCCGCGCCCGATCCGCGGCCGCCGACCGACGCGCCGCTGGGTCCCGCGAGGCTGATGCCCAAGGGATGGCTCGACGAGGCGCCCGTCACCCGTGCGCTTCTCGTGCTGAACTTCGCCGTCTTCGGCGTCGAGGTCGCGCTCACCCGGTCTTTCACCGAGCTTCCCGCGCGCCAAGCGCTGGAGCTCGGGGCGTGCAATCCGCTCGCGACCGTGGGGGATCACCGCTTCGAGACGCTGGTCACCGCGTGCTTTCTGCACGCGGGCGTCCTGCATGTGGGCCTCAACATGTTCGCGCTCTGGCAGGCCGGTCCGCTGGTCGAGCGAAGCGCGGGCTCGGCGCGCATGGCGCCGATGTACCTCATCGCAGGCGCGCTCGGGAACGTCGCCAGCGTGGCCTACGGGTGGCTCACGCGCTCGGTCGGCTTCTCGGTCGGTGCGTCGGGGGCGATCTCGGGCGTCATCGCCGCCGCGCTCGTCCTCGGGTGGCGCACGCAAGGATGGCGCGGGCCGATCACGCAGGCGATGGTCCGCTGGCTCGGGTTCGTCCTGGTCTTCGGGTTCTGGTCCAACATGACGGGCGGGCGTATCGACAACGCGGCCCACGTCGGCGGCGCGATCGCAGGCGGTGTCGTCGCGAGCCTCTGGGTCCGTGGGTACCGGTACTCGGAGGCGATGACCGACGTACGGATGGGGCTCTCCGCGGCCGTGCTCGTGGCGTGCATCGCCGTCGTCGCGTGGCGCGATCGGACCGACCCCTTTGCGGCCATGATGCTGCAAGACCGCTTCGACTACACGCACGCGGCCCTCTACGCGGGCCGCTGCCCGGACGCCCGCCAGGGGCTGGCCGCGGTCGAGCGCCTCCGGGGCACCATGGCGCACGTGACGTCGCTGCGCGTGCAGGTCGACGGCGTGTGCGGCAAAGACGGCGGGCAAGAGGGACAGTGAAGCGAAACGATCCGCTTCATTCCGGGGGGCCGTTGTGGGACTCTTTGCCCGTGTCCATCGAGCGCAAACGAGGGAAAGCATGACCGAGCCGTTCCCGGTGCGCGTCGAACAGCGGGGGGCCGTGGCGGTGTGGACGATCGATCGCCCCGACAGCATGAACGCCATGTCGCGCGCCGTGCTGATGGCGTTCGGCAGTCTGGCGCGCGAAGCCGCCACCAACCGATCCATCCGTGCGATCGTGGTGACCGGCGCGGGCGACAAGGCCTTCAGCGCGGGCGCAGACCTGAAGGAACGCCAGGGGATGACCGAGAACGACGTTCGCGTGCAGATCGATCTGTACCGGTCCGAGCTCGGCCCCGTCGACCGTTCGCCCAAGCCCGTCGTGGCCGCGATCAACGGCCTGGCGCTGGGCGGCGGTCTCGAGCTGGCCCTCTGCTGCGACCTCCGCGTGGCGGCGTCGACCGCCGAGCTCGCGCTCCCGGAGACGTCCCTCGGCATCATCCCCGGGGCGGGCGGCACCCAGCGCCTGCCACGCCTCGTCGGCGAGGGGCGCGCCAAGGAGATGATCCTCCTCGGGCGCCGCGTGACGGCGATCGAGGCCCTGGCCTGGGGTCTGGTCAACCGGGTGACGCCTGCCGGAACGTCCGTCGTCGACGACGCCGTCGAGTGGATCCGCGCGATCGCGGAGGGCGCGCCGATCGCACAGGCCGCTGCGCTCGAGGCGATCGACGGGGGGCAAGATGCATCCCTCGAGACGGGATTGATGATCGAGAAGGTGGGCTACGATAAGACCATCGTGACCGAGGACCGGCGTGAAGCGCTCGCCGCCCGCGCGGCAAAGCGTGCCCCCCGCTTCCAAGGAAAGTGACGATGCCCAAAGTGCTCGCGCTCGCCCTCCTCCTCGCCGCATGTGGCGGCGCCGCGCAGACCCCCGCGCAAGCGCCCGCGCCTGCGCCCGCGTCTGCGCCCGCGTCCGCGTCCGCGTCCGCGTCCGCGTCCGCGCCTGCCTCTCCCGGCACGCGTCCGACGGGGGGCTCCATCCTCTTCGGTGAGATCGCCGTCCCGAAGGGCTTCGACCCCAAACCCACCCTCGACGCCTCTTCGCCCGCCTTGCTCTCCTGCTACGCCGACGCGCGCGTGAATCACCCCGCCCTGCGCGGCAAGCTGCGCCTTCGCCTCGTCGTCAACGAAGGCGGGCACGTCGTCTCCGTCGACGCGGATTCGGACACGCCCGCGTACGACGCGGATCTCGTCTCGTGCATGGGCAAGGCGCTCCGGGCGACATCGTTTCCGAAACCTGGCGGGACGGCGATCCTCGTCGCGCCGCTCGTTCTGCGTCCGTAGCACCTGCGTCGATCGCGCCCCGTCACCCGCCAATGTCTCCCGTCTCGTCATGTCTTCCGACCAAGAACTGAAGGACACGCTCGCCCGCATCGCCGCCGGCGGCGCGGCGCACTATCACGAGCGCAACGCCGAGCACGGCAAGCTTTTCGCGCGCGAGCGTGTCGCGCGCCTCGTCGACGCGGGCACCTTCGTCGAGGACGCCGCGCTGGCCAACGCGCTCGATCCCGAGCTGCCTTCGGACGGTGTCATCACGGGGACGGGTCTGGTCGGCGGCCGGTCCGTCGCCATCATGGCCAACGACTCGACGGTGAAAGCCGGTTCGTGGGGCAAGCGGACCGTCGAGAAGATCCTGCGGATCCAGGAGACCGCGACGCGCCTGCGCATCCCCATCCTTTATCTCGTCGATAGCGCAGGGGCGCGCATCACCGATCAGGTCGAGATGTTTCCCGGACGGCGGGGCGCGGGCCGCATCTTCTACAACCAGGTGCAGATGAGCGGGCAGGTGCCGCAGGTGTGTCTCCTCTTCGGGCCGAGCGCGGCCGGTGGAGCGTACATTCCCGCCTTTTGCGACGTCGTCGCGATGGTCGACGGGAACGCCAGCATGTACCTCGGCAGCCCGCGCATGGCCGAGATGGTGATCGGCGAGAAGGTCACGCTCGAGGAGATGGGCGGCGCCAAGATGCACTGCACCGTCAGCGGCTGCGGCGATGTCCTTTGCAAGACAGAAGACGAAGCGATCGCCTTCGCCAAGCGCTACCTGGGCGTCATGCCGGGCCACTTCGGCGAGTCGCCCCCCGGCGTGCCGCCGCGCGACCCGCGCCCCGGAGGCAAGCGCATCGAAGAAGTGATCCCGGCCGACGAGAACAAGCCGTTCGACATGATGGCCGTCGTCAACGAGCTGGTCGACGAGGGATCGTGGATCGAGATCAAGGCGCTCTTTGCGCGCGAAATCCTCACGGGGTTCGCCCGGATCGGCGGCCGCGTCGTCGGCGTCGTCGCCAACCAACCCAAGTGGCTCGGCGGGGTGCTGTTCGTCGACAGCGCCGACAAGGCCGCGCGGTTCATCTGGCTGTGCGATGCCTTCGGGATCCCGCTGGTATTTCTGGCCGACGTGCCGGGCTTCATGATCGGCACCAAGGTCGAGCGCCAGGGGATCATCCGGGCGGGAGCGAAGATGATCTCTGCGGTATCCGAGGCGACGGTGCCCAAGATCAGCGTCATCGTGCGCAAGGCGTACGGCGCGGGCCTCTACGCCATGTGCGGTCCCGCGTTCGAGCCGGACGCATGCATCGCGTTGCCGACGGCGTCCGTTGCCGTCATGGGACCCCACGCCGCGGTCAACGCCGTCTACTACAAGAAGATCCAGGAAATCCCCGCGGGACCCGAGCGCGAGGCCTTCATCGCCAAGCAGCGCGACGAGTACCGCGCCGACGTCGACATCATGAAGCTCGCCAGTGAGCTCATCATCGACGCCGTCGTGCCGGGCGATCGCCTGCGGATGGAGATCCGCGCGCGCCTCGATCGTCACGTCGGCCCACCGCCGTCGCGCCCACCCAAGAAGCGGCCTGTCACGCCGGTCTGATGGTCCGCCCCGCCGCATTGGCCGTCGCGCTGTCTCTGGGTGGGCCGCTCTCGACCCCGACCCCGACCCCGACCCCGACCCCGACCTTCGCCCTCCCCCCCCGCCCCGCCCACGGCGTCGATGGCGCCGCCCTCGTACGAATGCTCGGCGCTCGAGCGTCGCGCGCGTACACGCCGCAGGGGGCGATCGGCCTCGGCGCGCAGGTGATTCTTCCGCCCGGAATTCGCGGCGCGGACCTGGGTCTCATGGATCTCGTCCCCGGCTTCGCGCGCTTTCGCGGAACGCCCGCGGGCCTCGTCGACTTCGCCGCCGCGCACCCCGAGGTGGCCATCGAGGTGGCACCGCCGCTGCGCACGTTGCTCGATACGGCGTCCAGGTTCGTCGGCGCGACCACGGCGATCGCGCAGGGGCTCGACGGCAGCGGGGTCCTCGTGGGCATCGCCGACACGGGGCTCGACGTGACCCACCCCGACTTCATCGACGCGAGCGGGCACTCGCGCGTTGCGTGGTACCTCGATCTGTCGTCCGCGCCGATCGGTCTGCACCCGGACCTCGAAAGCCAGTTCGGTGTCTCCGACGGCTCCACCACACTCGGTGCCGTTTGGGACGCCGCCGACATCGACGCGGCGATCGCCGGGAGCCACCCCACGACGGTCCCGCAAGACGAGCTGGGTCACGGCGCGCTGGCCACGGCCCGCCGGTGCCCTTCTCTGTATCGGCCATGCACCCCGCGAGACGAGCTGGGTCACGGCACACTGGTCAGCTCGTGCGCGGCCGGCAATGGCATGGGCGGCACGTCGCCCTACCGAGGGATCGCCCCCGGCGCGACCCTCTTGCTCGCCCGGGTGACGCCGTCCGGCTCCGGCGGGATCGACACGGACTACCTCTTGCTGGGCGCTGCGTTCCTGTTCAACCGCGCCGACGCGATGGGCCAGCCCGTCGTCGTCAACCTGTCGATCGGTACCGACTTTGGTCCCCACGACGGGACGCTTGCGTGGGAGCAGACGCTCGCGGGCTACGTCGGGCCCACGCACCCGGGCCGCGCGATCGTGGCGGCGGCGGGCAACAGCGGCTCGGTGGTCGATACGCCTGTGCACCAGAACGTCCACGTGGACCCGGGCTCCACGATGTCGGTGCCCGTCGTGACCCAGGGAGCCGAGGACGGCGGCGTCCAGGTGTGGGTCGCGACACGCCCGGGAGACTCGATCCGCGTCGGGCTCGATGGCCCGAACGGCCCGTGGATCGCACCCGTCGCCCCCGGCCAGTCGGCGGGCGCGGCGCCGAACGGCAGCTACACCGCGGGCATCTACAACGGCAGTCAACCCATGGGCAGCCCCGTGCCCGCGGAGTCGCAAGGCGCCGTCGTCGTCTGGCAGGGGGCATGGCCGTCGGGCACGTACACCATCACGCTGGCCGGGACGGGCACGGCGGATCTGTACTTCGTCGCGACCGGGGACGCGGCTGGCCCGGCGTCGAGCTCCGTAGGCTTTGCCCAGGCGGTTCGCGACGCCACGGTCACCTTGCCGGCCACCCAGCCCTCGATCATCGGCGTGGGTTGCACGATCAACAAGCCGAGCTGGACGAGCCTCGACGACGTGTTCGTCGCCCTGCAGGTGCCGCTCTACGACCCCGCGGGAGGCACGGCCACCGGCGAGACTCGCGATGCCATCGGCGGCGAGCCGTGCTGGTTCTCGAGCGCCGGCCCGTCGCTGACGGGCCTGGCCAAGCCGGAGCTCATGGCACCCGGGGGCGCGATCGTCGGTGCGCTCTCGCAGCAAGCGATCCCGCCTGCGGCGCAGAGCATCTTCACGAACAACGCGTGCCCGTTCACCCCGACCGGGGCCACCGACGTGAATTGCCAGCAGATCGACTCGTTTCACGCCGTCGCGTTCGGGACCTCGTTCTCGTCGCCGATCGTGGCGGGAGCGATCGCGATCCTTTTTCAGCACGATCCCACGCTGACCCAGGATGTCATCCTCGCGGCCCTGCAGGGTGGGGCGCATCCCCTTCGCGGGCCCGCCATGTTCGAGGACCAGGCCGGGCCGGGCGAGGTCGACGTCCTTGGCGCTCTCGAGGCGGTCGATCGAATCCGCGATCCGATCGCCGCCCTGCCCGTCCGAGCGCAGAGCTGGCTCACCCCGAGCGCGGAATTCTATCGCGCCGACGGGTCCACTCCGTTCCAGACGATCCTCGAGCTGCGCGCGGCGCCGACGCCCGGCGCGCGGCCGGCGCCTGCCGACGGGTTCGCGAGCGACCGGCTTGCGGCCTACGTGCTGGTCGACGGGCAGCCCTACCCCGGCGGCGTTCAGTCGCTGGCGCGGCGCGGCCCAGGGGTGTGGGTGCCGACGGTGGTCCTGCCGGCGGGCTTTGGAGGGTCCACGCTCACGCTCGGCGCGACGTTCGACGGTCAGGCCATCGCGAACGACGTGTCCGTTCCCATCGCGGTCGACGCGTGGAACGCCGAGTATCCGGCCAGCATCGCGGGCGGATGCTCGCTGGCCGGCGGGCAGGGGCGGGCAGGGGCGGGCGCCGCCGCGCTATGGTTCGCGGCGCTCGGCCTTGTCACGGTGTCTGCCGCGCGACGACCTCGAAGGGCCGCATCATCTCGTTGGCGGCGTGCTCCAGCACGTGGCAGTGCCACACGTACCGGCCCGCGTACCCCTCGAACCGCGCGATGATCCGGGTGATGAAGCCCGGGTAGGCGCGCACCGTGTCCTTCCAGCCCATCTCGTTGGGCTCGGGCGACACGGGCGCCCCCACCTTCTCCAGGTGACCCGAGGTCTTGAGCTCGTCCGCGTCGAACTTCTGACGATCGAGCACCTGGAACCGAACGAGGTGCAGATGGATCGGGTGCGTGTCGTCCGTCAGGTTCATCAGGCTCCAGATCTCCACCGAGTCGAGCTCCGGCTTCTCGGTCACCTCGTCGCGCCAGTACGACTTGTTGAGCAGCATGATCATCCGCTGCCGTGCCTTGTCCTTGTAGTCGTTGAGCGTCAGCGTGCGGCTCTTCGCCGCGGCTGACTCGGGGATGCGCGCCACGCGGCGCAGCGCCGCCGGCAACGGGGCCTCGTGGCGCCGCGGGCCCGGGGCTACACGCAGCTGCATCAGCTCGAGGGCCTGGCTTCGCAGCACCAAACGCTGGCCAGCCAGCGGCCCGAAGTCGATGACGATGTCCGCGCGCTCGGCGGGAGCCAATGTCACGGTGGTCAGCGGCACCGGCGCCTGCAAAAGGCCCTGGTCCGACCCGACCTGCTGGAACGGCGCGACGGCCGAGCCATCGACGAACGAGAGATAGTAGGAGCGGGAGTTCGACGCGTTGACGATCCGCAGCCGGTAGCGGCGCGGCTCGACGTCGACGAACGGAAAGAGCTTGCCGTTGATCAGTGTCGCGTCGCCGTTCACCTCCGACACCCAGGGGGCGTCCGCGGCATTCGAGGTCGGGTAGACGAGCTGACCGTCCGCGCCGAAGAGCCGGTCGCAGAGGATGAGCGGGATCTCCTCGGCGCCGCGCGGCAGGCCAAGGGCGTCCTCCGCGTCGTCGCGGACGAGGAACGCGCCGAAGAGGCCCGCGTACTGATTGAGCCGCTCGATACCCATCGCGTGGTCGTGGTACCAGAGCGTCGCGGCGTCCTGCTGCACGGGGTAGTGGCTCGTGGTGGAGTGGCCGGTCGGGTACCAGTCCTCGGGGTAGCCGTCGCTCTCGGGCGCGACCTTGGCGCCGTGGACGTGGACGGCCGTGCGGACGCTGGGTTGATCGGCGTGCGCGCCATGGAGCGTGTGATCGATGGGCAAGAAGTGGTCGCCTGGCAGCTCGTTCGACCACTCGACGAGCACTCCGCTGCCCTTGCGCACCTCGATCGTGGGACCAGGCACGGAGCCCTCGTAGCCCCACATCCGGGTCGGCGGGACGTCACGGTGCACGCGCACCTGCGTCGCGCGCATGGCGACGCGGTAGTACGCGATGGTCTCGTCGGGGCGGGCAGGATCGGGGCGCTTTCCGCTCGGTGCCAGCACCGCCGGGATGGGAAGCGGGTCGACGAATCGGGCAAGCGACTCCGGATGCAGGGGCGGTCGGACCGGCTCGGCGGCCGCCGACGGCACCGTGGCCGTGCACATGCCTCCGTCGCCGGGGGCCGCCGCGGCCTCGGGGAGCGCGGTCGACGTCTCTCCGTCGCGGCACCCCCGAAATGACACGGGTCCGGCCACCAAGACGGCGGCCAGACCCGTGCTCTCTCTCAAAAACGTGCGTCGATTGCGAAGCCGTGACACGCCGCGAAGCTACTACCGCGGCGCCTTCCCTTTACAAAGCGCCGCCATCGGGCAGCGCGCTCGGGACGAGCATGTTCGAGATCGGCCCGGCGATGGTGTCGAACGATCCGCCCGGCTCGATCCGCTCGCCGCCCAGCCAGTTGTCCTCGACGAACTTGAGGATCGAGCTCTGGTCGGTCAGCGTGTGGTCGATGTAATTCTTCTTCACGAACGGCCCGGCAAGCAGGAGCGGGATGCGCGTGCCGTAGCCGCAGCGGCCTTGCACGGGCACGCCGACGCCGCCGTCGGGAGCGACTCCGAGGAGCGCCGTGGCCGGGGGTGCGCCGCCGTCGCCCTGCTGGGCGCCGCTGTTGCACACGCCCGTGCCGTTGAGAGAGTCCGCTGCGCTTGCCGATCGGTTGACGATCGGGGGCGCTTGGTGATCATACCAACCGTCCGAGTCATCGTACGAGAACACGACGAGCGTCGTGCTCCAGTCAGGGCTCGACTCGAGCGCAGTCATGACGCTGTCGACGAACGTCTGCTCGTCGACCGGGTCGGAGTAGCCGGGGTGACCGTCCTGGTACGCGGGGGCCTTCAGGTAGCTGACGGCGGGGAAGTTGCCGATCCGCAGTGCGTCGAAGAAGTCGTGCGTGTCGTACTGGTGGTTGGCAGGATCCGCGGTCACGCCGTCGGCTTCGGTCGAGTACCCGATGCGCTCGACGCTCGAGGGTCGCGCGTGCGTGTAGTTGGCCGTCGAGGCGTAGAACTGGAACGGCTCGTGGTGCTGGATGTAGTCGGTCGACGTCTCCTCGCTGGGCAGCTGCGTGGGCGGCGTCTCGCGATTGCAGCCCGTCGTGCCGTTGGCGTTGACGACCGTGAGGTCGAAGCCCCCCTCGAACCAGCCCCAGGTGATGTTGGCCGCATTCAGCAGGTTGCCGATGTTCTTGCCGGCGAGCTGCGTCTGATCGGACGCAGTGGAGCAGACATCGCCGAGCGGGTCGGTGTCGCCGATCTGTGTGTACGTTCCGGCGTCCGTACCGTCGGGGGTGATGTGGCTCCCGGAAAGCGACGTGATGGGCTTGTTCGTCGCCACGATGCCGTGGGTTTGGCCCGAGACGAGATTGAGCGCACCGGGGGTGGACGGACCGAACGTCGTCGTCCACGAGTTATCGTTCAACGCGTAGTTCTGGGCGATGTTCCAGAACGTGTTCACCGTGTTGCCGTCGAAATAGGCCATGACCTGGCCGGTCGTCTGGGCGACTGCGACAGCCCCGCCATCGCCGGGAATGACCGGGACCTCGTTGGGCGGCGGCGGCGACGCCGCGCCCGTGTACTGCGGGAACAGGTCCATCGCGCCGTTGTCGGACGCCTGCTGCTCGGGTTTGTAGCTGTGGCCCATGTCTTCCGTGGACGCCTGCGCGACGCCGAGCCGGAAGGGGTTGGCCGCACCGGCGCCGTTGCCGGTGTTGGTGAAGTTCGGGTTGTTCGTGAGGAGGTCGACGCCCGTGACGGCCGCGAAGCCGGCCGACGGATTGAGCGGGGTGACGAGGTTGTTCGGGGTGGGTGTGCCCGATGCCGCGGTGAACGGCGTCTCCCCGGCGTTGTTCTGCGCGTTCGGATAGGTGCCGAAGTAGTGGTCGAACGAGATGTTCTCGCCGAAGACGACGACCACGTGCTTGATCTTGGACGCCGTCGGGAACACCGAGGCCGGATCGCTGGCCGCGCTTGCGGTGCCCGCGTCACCCACGGCGCCAGCTGCGCCCGCCTCGCCGGCCGCGCCGGTCGCGCCGGCCTCACCGTTCAACCCCGGCGAACCGGAAGGTCCCGTCGCACCCGTCGCACCCGTGGCGCCCGTCGCGCCCGCATCGCCGGCGGGCCCCTGGGGCCCCGTGGCGCCGTTCGAGCCCGAGCAGCCCGCTGCAACGACAAGAGCGCCAATGCTCAGCCGAAATACGTTGAGACTCCGCATCTTGGTACACCTCCGACGAAAGCGTGGATTCACCGCCACACCCTGCACCGTCCCGGTGAATGTGAAGAAAAGGTTCGATGGCGTTCTCGCGAACGAACGACGCCGAACCGCCTTGTGGTGCGGGCAGCGCCGGAGCGGGAAGGGGAGGGGTCGCTCCAGGCCGAGCGCCCCTTCCCCAGATCCCTTTGCTGTCGTGGCACGGCGCCCTCGGCTTACGTCGAGCGCGTCGAGGGTGCCGAAGTGATCGGCGTCACTGTGACCCCGGTGACGTCGCCTTTGACCGCCTTCTTTTGCTTCGTTGACGACGTGGGGATCGGACGGCACGGCGATCCAGCTCCTCGCTATCGCTTGAGAAGCGGGTAGGAAGCCGTAGCGCGGTCCGCGGAGCAAGAGGTCCGTTCAGCTCGCTCGGTCTGTCACGAGGGGAACGGTGATGCCCGGCGTCGTTGGGTACGTGCCCGTGGCCACGCACCCCGCCGCGACAGTGGCGGTCCCTACGAACGCGCAAAGCGTCCCGATTCGACCCTTCATCGACGCCTCGACACCACTATACGCATCAGCGGCACCACCTCGTCGCGTCCCTCATGACCTATGTCCGGACCGCGTGAGCAGGTTCCGTCACATCGCGCCGCGTGGGCTACTACCCTGTACCTGGGAGGACTCGGGTATGACCAACGGACCGGTGCTACGCGCGGCCCCCATCACCGCGACACTGGCGTGCGCCCTTGCCACGCTTGCGGCCTGCGTCAACGTCGGTCTGAAAGGCGAGGGCGGGGATGACTCCGGAACCGCCGACAGCGAAATGGAAGCGTCCGAGGCGGGGCTTCCCGACACGGGTTCCCCGGAGACGGGATCTCACGAGACGGGCTCTCTGGAAGCAGGGGCGCCCGAAGCGAGTCCCTCCGACGGCGCGCGGCCGGAAACGGGAATCGAGACGGCGCTCGGATCGTGTCCCGCGGATGCCGCGACGGCCCTCCTGGGATGCCCATGCCCGCAGTACGGAGACAATTCCTGCGTCACGGGCGAACCGAGCGCGTTCCTGATCTGCCGGGAGGCCCCCCTGGTGCCTGGCGCCGTCTACCGGGGCCCGACCGTGACATGGCAAGGGAGCTCGTGCCCTGACGGAACCCGTTGCTTCCCAGAGGATGATCCGCCTTATGCCACGTGTACGTCGGGACCCGTCGATGACTACGACGCCGCGGACGAGGACTTCTCCGAGGCTTCCACCAGCTCCGCGCCCCCCGTAGACGCCGATTCTTTGTGCACGAGCGCGGAGGACTGTTCCCCGGGAGACCTCTGCTGCGCCGAGGGGGCCCCCGCCGACCTCCTGGGCGTGTGCCAGGCGCCCCCCTTTACCTGCGCCCCGCCGTGGTCCCTGCAGCTTTGCGCGACGCCGACGGAGTGCCTCGGGGGCACCGTCTGCGGTGACCCTCCGAGCCCGCTGCGGTTCGGAGGGGCCCTGGTCACGACCTGCAATCCGCTGGATGGGGGCGTCGACGGCTCTGGCGCCACAACCGTCGCCGACACAGGGACGAGCGATGCGCCAGACGACGACGCCTCGTCCTCGTGCACGAGCACAGCCGACTGCACCCCGCGGGGATCCTTGTGCTGCGCCCAAGGGGTCGCTGCACAGATCCAGGGGTCGTGCCAGGACGGCCCCATTCCCTGCGGCCCGCCGTGGTCCATACAGCTTTGCGCGACGTCCCTGGAATGTCTTGGCGGAGCCACCTGCGGGGTCGCGATGTCGCCGGCTCTCTACTCCGACGGTCACCCGGCCCTGACGTGCAATCCCCCCGACAGCGGCGCCAGCGGCCCGGAGGACGCGCCGGGCGGCGATTGACGTTTGGCCCGTCACATCGCGCCGCCGGGGATACTGCCCTTGCGAAATGACGTCGGTGTGCGCCTTGGGCGAGGGCTACCCGGTGGGTCTCGCGTGTTGGCGCGAAACGGGTGAATATTGCCAGTGTGACCGAAGACCCTGGCCCCGACGTACGCACGGCCGCGAGCGCCCGGGACGCATCGGAGGCTGGCGACGACAGCGACTCGGCGGACAGCTTCTTGCGCGACGTGGCCCGGGCGCCCGACATGTCGCCCGGCGGCTCGACACTGGAGTCCTCCGGACAGGCTCTTTCTACGCTGGCCCCCGGGCGGCTCGTGGGCGGCCGGTTCCGCATCGAGCGCAAGCTCGGCGAGGGCGGGATGGGCGTCGTGTGGCAAGCGGTGCATGCGGTGACAAGGCGGCCGGTCGCGCTCAAGGTGCTCAAGCGCTCCGGCGAGGGCGACGCGCGCGCGGTGCAGCGGTTTCTTCGAGAGGCGCGAGCCGCCTGCGCCGTTCGCCATCCCAGCGTCGTCGAGGTCCACGACGTGCTGCAGCTGGACGACGGCTCGCCCCTCATGGTCATGGAGCTGCTCACCGGCGAGACGTTCGCGCAGCGACTCACGCGCGAGAGCACGGTGTCCCTCCCGGAGCTCGCGCGGATCATGGTGCACGTGTGCTCGGCGGTCGGTTGCGCGCACGCGCTCGGGATCGTGCACCGCGACCTCAAGCCCGAGAACATCTTCCTCGCGCAGTCCCCTTCGGGGCTCACCGTGAAGGTCCTCGACTTCGGGATCGCCAAGCTCACCGCCTCGGAGGGCGACGCGGCGCACACCGGGGCCATCACCGGGACGGGCGCGATCCTGGGCACGCCTTACTACATGGCGCCGGAGCAGCTCTTCGGCGAAAAGGACATCGACCACCGCGCCGACATCTGGGCGCTCGGGATCATCTTCTACGAGGCGCTGACGGGCGAGCGGCCCACGAAGAGCGACAACGTCGGGCAGATTTACAAGGTCATCATGACCGACGCGATCGTTCCCTTCCGCCGGCGGGCGGCGCACCTGCCGGATCCCTTCGTCGATCTGGTCGAGCGCATGCTCTCTCGCGACCGCAAGAAGCGGCCCGCGGACGTGAGCGCCATCCTGTCGGTGCTCGCGGACTACACCAACGAATCGTTCATCGAGGTGGCCGGCCCTCCGGCGCCGCCTTCGCTGCACGACAGCGGCGATTCGGAACAGTCGCAGGCACGCGTGGACTCGGACACGGCGCGGGCATCGACGGTCGATGCCCCGCCGGCGCTGAACCGCTCGGGCGCCGATGTTCCCTCGCCATCGAGCGCTTCGCCCCAGCGTCGAGGACCTTTATGGGCGAGCGTGGCGCTCGTCGCGGCAGTGGTCGGCATCGGAGGGATCGTCACGTGGAGGGCTCGCGGCACGGAAGCGCCGGCCGGCATCGGCACGAACACGACGAGTCCCCCGGTGCAATCCGTCGCGTCGCCCCCGGCCCCCGTCACGCCGGATTCGCCGACGCCGACGCAACCTGCGCCGCCGCCGCCGATCATGGCGACAAGCTCGAGCCCCAGCGTCGTCGCGGCACCAACCGCCGGGCCCTCGGCGCGAGCGACCGGGCAGCATCCACGACCGCTCCGTGCTTTCCCCAAACCGGATGCAGCCACGGCGACGCCAGCACCCTCGGCGCGAGCGGCGTCAGCCATTGCTCGGCCACCCGTCGACCCCGGAAGCTATCAGTAGGTGCGACGTGAGACGGGGGCCACTCGTGGGTAGCGCACGGAGGAGCGGATCGCGCCGCGCCGTCGTCGGTGCGGCTTTCGCCGCGTGTGCGCTCGCTTGCGTGGGGTGCGATGTCATCATCGGGCTGCAAACTCCCGTCCCGGACGGGGACGCGCGCTCGCCCGCAGCCGCAGCGATTCCACCCGAGGCGGCCTCCCTGGCATCCGACGACGCGAGCGCGACGACGGACGCAACGAACGACGGCGCGCTCGACGCCAGCGCCAGCACCGCGGCCGCCGAGGCGAGCGCGACCGACGCGGGCGCGACGACCTCGCCCGATGGCTCGAGCGGCGCCTGCGGCGGGACGTACTCAGGCTCGCTGACGGGGTCGTTCTGGTCGCCTCTGGTCGTGGGGATCCCGGTCCCCATCACGAGCACTAGCTTGACCATGACGCTGGTCCCGGCGGCGAGCGCTGGCGCCGCGTGCAGCAGTGACAGCGATGCCGCGGACTGCGACGACTCGTTCGTCGTGCAAGGCGGCTCGGTCACGGGCGTCGCAAATAGCTCCAGCACCGTCGGCGACGCCTCCGTCGGCGGGTTTCCCTTTGCGTGCACGCTGGCCGGCGCGCTCGATTGTCCTACGGGGGCATTCACCGGCGGCTGGATCGAGTGCATCTATTGTGTCGGTCCTATCGCAAACGGCGGCACCGCATGCAGCATCACCGGCGGCGGCTTTGCTGGCACGCTCACCGCGACCTACGACACCGTGACCCGAGCCTTCCTCGCCGGCCAGTGGAACGCCTCCGAAGCGCTGGCCGGCAACGACGGAGGCTCCCCGGGGCCCGAGGGCGGGCCCGCGTCGGGATACCTGTTGGACTCGGGCTCTTACGGGGTCGACGAGTACGGCGGGAGCGGTGCGTGGTCGGCCACGCACGGAGTCGACCCCGGAAGCTATCAGTAGGTGCGACGTGAGACGGGGGCCACTCGTGGGTAGCGCACGGAGGAGCGGATCGCGCCGCG
>Ga0302326_10002069_pt1 | contig 49584 bp, 38 predicted proteins | sample Palsa_T0_3_FD_202264 | JGI IMG/M metagenome (GOLD analysis project Ga0302326, IMG submission 202264) | Peat permafrost microbial communities from Stordalen Mire near Abisko, Sweden - Palsa_T0_3 | ecosystem: Environmental > Terrestrial > Soil > Palsa > Peat permafrost | place: Sweden: Abisko...
GCTTCCCGGTCTGCAACACCCAAAAAAGGAGTTGCGTGCCATCCGGAGACCAGCGAGGCTGCATCGCGTAAAGCGGTGGGTAGCTGAGTTGAAGCTTTTCACTTCCGTCCACCTTACTCTTCCAGAGCGTACCTTCAGGGAACAGGACATAAGCAACCCACTGGCCATCGTTGGAAAATGCCACGTCTTGCGCCGAAATGCCATTGAAAAAAGGCATGAAAGCTTTCGTGTCACGGTCGTAGCGTTCTAGTTCTCCCCGCCGCAGAGCTTCCACGGCGAAGAGTTTTTTTCCGTCCTTAGCTGGAACAATATAAGCACCGCCGTAAGTGATCGCACCACTCGTAAGCTGAACCGGTTGGTTGCTGACTTTGTGCCATAAGCTTCCGGTCTCACGACGAGCCCAGATCTGGCCGCCTGCTGCGAAAACGTAATAGTTTCCGTCCGGCGTCCAGTGCCCGCAGCACTGGTCGACCCCGCCATTCCACCCAGGCAGAAGACGATGCAGATTGGAGCCGTCCCGCGATACTTGCCAGATCGTGAAGGGCTCCATAATGTCGCCGGCCGTGAATCGTATGTCTTTACCGTCGGGCGACCACGCGAACCTAGTTGCACCATCCGGGGATGAAGCGAGTTTCGTGGGTTGTGTCCCATCACGATTTGTAAGGTAAATGCCTTTCGAGTTTGCGTAAGCAAGCTTCTCGCCGTCCGGAGACCACGCACCGCCGGCGCCTGCCGTCGCGCCTAGTCTCCGTGGTGAGCCACCGACTGTCGGCACGGCCCAGAAGGGGCAGTCAACACAGATGTTGGCTCCCTCAGACATGAGAAGAGCTGAACCATCCGGTGACACGGAAAGCGGATACATCGGCTGTGAGATGGTCGACAATGACACAACATCACCGCCCGCTACAGAAACCTGGGCCAGGGTTGGAGTAGGTGGATTCTCTCCCAGGTAAAGACGCGAGCCGTCCGTTCCCACCAGAAATTTAGGCGCCGCGTCGTGGGTGAGCTGAACGAATCCAGAAACGGTTGGTGGATGTAGCTGTGGACGCAACAAGAAAGCGAGCAGGACAATGATCGGCAGAGCGACGAGGGGCCAAGGCAGAGTTCGCAACCGCGAGGGGTGGGCTTTGCCCTGAAGGGCGACAATACGGGTCGACTCCGAAGTAATCCCTGAGGCGGCTACGGCAGAACTTCCAGAACTAGTGTCCCGCTGAAAGCGGCTTAGATCGGCTCGAATTTCTGACGCGCTTTGGTAACGCAGGTCGCGATCTTTCTCCAGAGCCTTGCGGATAATTCCTTCGATTCCCGCTGGCAACTGGGGGTTTAGACTCAGAGGCGGGAGTGGTTCGTCGCGCAGAATCGCACTGCAGATTTCACCAGGACTCGATCCCTTGAACGGAGCATTGCCGGTTGACATCTCGTAAAGCACCGCCCCAAAGGAGAAAAGATCGCTCCGGGAATCCAGTTCTCGTGCCTTTACCTGCTCCGGCGACATGTAACTGACCGTGCCCAACATTGCACCGGGACTGGTTAGGTGCACCGCATTGGAGTCGGCCATCGTCTCCGCCTCATTGGACGATTCGGCGATCTTGCCAGTGACTTTCGCGAGCCCGAAGTCAAGAATCTTCGCGTGTCCCCGGCGAGTGACGAATATGTTCGCGGGCTTTATGTCGCGATGCACGATCCCTTCGCGGTGGGCGGCATCGAGTGCATCGACGATCTCAATGGCAATACGGACAAGCTGTTCGGTTTGTATTGGACGACCGGCGATCAGATGGTTCAATGCTGCGCCATCGAGGAACTCCATGACCATAAACGCGCGGCCATCTTGTTCGCCGATGTCGTAAATCGTGCAGATATTGGGATGGTTCAGAGACGATGAAGCGCGAGCTTCGCGGCGAAACCGTTCCAGTGCTGCCGGGTCACTCGCAACGCTCTCGGGAAGGAACTTAAGAGCGACGAATCTACCCAACCGAGTGTCTTCAGCCTTGTAGACAACGCCCATGCCTCCGCCGCCGATTTTTTCCACTACCCTGTAATGCGAAAAAGTCGTACCAATCATGGCTGGCCAGAGTCGACAGACAGGAATCATATGGCGATAACTGATAACCGTCAATTTTGAGACGAGAGCCCTACTGACCTCGTCCTTTGAAATCACCCTGTCAGATTGCTAATTGGCAACGATAGAGCTAGCCGTCTGGAAGTTTGACTAAGCTCTTCCTGCCGCATGACGGGCAAACTTCAATAATCCAATGTGCCAGCGTTGGCCGGCAATTTTCTGACCGGGCTACACTGCCGGGCTACACTGGAAGAGGCACGGTGCCGCGAGTTGCTCCTTCAAAATGATCTCTTTCTCAAACATCAATAAGCAGTATGGCAAGCAGTTGCTCTTCGTGGATGCTTCGTTTCAGTTGAATCCCGGCGAAAAAGTCGGACTGGTCGGTCCCAATGGGGCGGGCAAGACAACGCTCTTCCGGATGGTGGTTGGCGAGGAAACTCCTGACGAGGGCACGGTTTCTGTCCCCAGGAAGTTGACGATCGGCTACTTTCGCCAGGACGTCGAGGAAATGCAGGGCCGTTCGGTTCTGGATGAAGCGATCGCAGGGAGCGGACGCGTCGGCGATCTACACCACGAACTCGAAGCCTTGCAGCGGGAAATGTCCGACCCCGACAAGGCGGATGACATGGACCGCATCCTTGATCGCTTCGGTCACGTTCAGGAGGAGTACGAGCATTTAGGCGGTTACGCGCTCGAATCGAAGGCCCGTGAAGTACTCCACGGTCTGGGATTTAAAGACGATCAGATTGACGGCGACGTGGGCGCTCTCTCCGGCGGATGGAAGATGCGGGTTGCGCTGGCACGGGTCCTGCTCGGTATGCCGGATGTATTGCTGATGGACGAACCGACGAACCATCTCGACATCGAGTCCATCATCTGGCTGGAGCAGTTTCTCAAGTCATTTCCTGGCGCGCTGCTGATGACTTCGCACGACCGCGAGTTCATGAATCGTCTGGTCTCAAAGATTGCAGAGATTGATGGCGGCGAGATCATCACGTACTCGGGTGACTACGACTTCTACGAGCGCGAGCGTGCGGTGCGAGAGAGCAATCAGCAGGCAGCGTTCGCCCGGCAGCAGTCCATGCTCGCCAAAGAACAGCGCTTCATTGATCGTTTCAGAACGCACGCGGCCAAAGCGGCCCAGGTGCAGAGCCGAATCAAGGCGCTGGACAAGATCGAGAAGATCGAACTACCCAAAAAACGGCAGGTCGTGAAATTTGACTTTCGCGTTCCGCCACGATCCGGCGAACAGGTCGCTGTCCTTGAGAATCTGCACAAGAGTTACGGTCCGCGCGTGATTTATGAAGGATTCAATCTGACCATCCGCCGCGGGGAACGCTGGGCCGTCATGGGGAGAAACGGCGCCGGCAAAACTACTTTACTCAAGATGATTGCCGGAGCCAGCGCTCCAGATACCGGAAGCGTGCGGCTCGGTGCCAGCCTGTACATGGGCTACTTCGCGCAGCAGTCACTGGACGTGCTCAATTCCGATCTCACCGTCGCCGAACAACTACAACAGGATTTCCCACAAGACAGCATTGGCGCGCTGCGGAACCTGGCGGGAGCATTCCAGTTCTCCGGCGACGACACGGACAAGAAGATCCGCACACTCTCCGGCGGAGAAAAATCGCGGCTGGCAATCGCGCGCATGCTCTACAACCCGCCGAACTTCCTGGTGCTCGACGAACCTACCAATCACCTGGATCTTGCGACCAAGGAAATGCTGGTGGACGCCCTGAAGGATTTTGAAGGCACCATGATCTTCGTGTCGCATGACCGCATGTTCCTTCGCGGTCTCGGCTCACGCGTGCTGGAACTGGGCGGTGAGAGCGGCACCGACCGCAATCCCACTGTTTATCCTGGCTCCTATGTTGAATATGTCCAGAAGCTTGGACACGAGGCGCCAGGGATCTATTCGTAGGGGTTCACCCGATGTGCCAAGTGTTCCTGAAGGAACACATCGTCATCACGTATATGGGATGACGATTCTGTCATGACACCTAAGCCCATGGAAACACAGGGGAAAGTGGAAGCCGGATGAGTTCGTATCAGGGCCGGCTTCGGACGTGGCGAACGGTGCGCCGCATCCTCGAAACTCGGTAAGAGCAAAGCTCGGGAAGGGCACGAGTTCCACTCGTGCCGATAAAGCCGTTTCGGGATCGGGCCGTATAAAAAGCGTCACTGCAGGCGTCCGTGGTACCCGCCCTTGCACAGAACGCAAGAGCGGGGCACCCACTTTCTTGCTGATGCCAGCAAGACCAAAAGGCTGGGCCACCCGCCTTTTACGCCAAGAACCTATAAGACCTGAGGTTCAATCTGGCAGAAGCATTTTTCGGCGCAGCGCCTGGTAGCGAGGATGAGACCGTAGACGGCCTAGTTTGGGCTCTGTGGCAAGATACAGCGCGATGGCATCGCGGTCCTCGATGGCTTTCTCATACCAGTCCAGCGCCTGCTCCACTTGTCCCAGGCCGAGGCACATGATTCCGAATACGCCGGGAGCCACGTAACCCGATTGCGCGCGCTGTTCTATTTCCTTCAAGACAGCGGTCGCCTCTTCGCTGCGGCCGGCCCGCGAATAAAGATTGCGCAGCGAAGCCAGCACCCACGGGTTGCGCTCCGAAAACTCAGCTGCGCGCTCCACGGCATCGACCGCCTTCTCGACGTTGCCTTTGAGAAAATAACCCAGCCCGAGCATCCAGTGCGAAAAATAGTAGGTTGCGTCCAACTCGAGCGCCTTCGTCGCCAGGGCGATCGCAGCGTCGGGATCATCCCGGCGATACGCATTTTCCGCCAGGCCGATCACCGCCAGATGATAGAGCGGGTCGAGCTCCGCCGCCCGCTTGAACTCGGCTTCCGCTTCCTTCAGACGTCCCAGAGGTTGGAGGAAGTGCATTGCGTAACAGAAATGGACTTCGGCGACGGCCGGGCCCAGCTCCAGAGCCCGCTTCATCTCACGCTCGGCTCCTGTCCAATCGTAGTCGTAATATCCGATCACGCTGCCGAGGTACGCATGCGCCACCGGTAGACTCCCATCCAGCTCCAGAGCTTTCTCCAAAGCGCGTTTCGCGTCCGGCAAAATACCGCAAGGAGCAGCTAGCCCCCACACGGCTTCGATGAACAGCAAGTATCCCACCCCAGCGTATGCGAGCGCGTACTTGGAGTCGCGTGCGAGCGCCCGCTCGAAGTACTCCCGGGCCACTCGAACGCTCTCGGGGTTAAGCCGCGCCGATAGATGCCGTCCCCGCAGGTAGAGATTGTAGGCCTCCAGATCCGCGGTGGGCCGCCTCAGCAGCGGCTGGCCGCTCAGCTTGAGTTTCAGAGTTTCGACGATGGCCTGCGAGATTTCATCCTGAATCGCGAACACGTCGGTCATCTCGCGGTCGTAGCGCTCCGACCAGAGGTGGTATCCGTCCGACGCCTTGATCAACTGGGCGGTCACGCGGAGGCGATTCCCGAGTTTGCGCACGCCACCTTCCAAGATATATCCCACGTTCAGCCCCTGCGCGATGCTGCGGATGTCCTGCCCCTTTCCAACGAACGCCAGCGTCGAGGTGCGCGCCGTCACTAGCAGCCCCGGCACCTTCACCAGCGCGTTGAGGATGTCCTCGGCCAGGCCGTCGCTGAAGTATTCATTTTCCTTGTCGCCGCTGAGATTGGAGAACGGGAGCACCGCGATCGAAGGTGGGTTCGAAACGGGAGCCGCCACGGCTTGTTTCAGCGCCTGTTTTACCTCCGCGATACTCTGGAACCGCTGCGCCGGCTGCTTAGCGAGGCAACCGGCAACCACGCGCGCAACCTCCGGCGGCGCCTCCGTCAGCGGCGGTGGATCCATGTGCAGGATCGCCGCTAGGATCGAAATCCCGTTTTCGCCGCGGAATGCTTTCCGCGCGCTGAGCATCTCATACAAGACCACGCCAAAGGAGAAAATGTCCGAGCGTGCGTCCACGCTCTTGCCCTGGGCCTGCTCCGGCGACATGTAATGAACCGTCCCCAAGACAGTGTTTTCCTGGGTGAGCGTGACCGTTTCAGTGTCGTCCTCGCTCAACCCTCCCCTGACCGGCGCTTGTGCCACGACTTTCGCCAACCCGAAATCCAACAGCTTTACGCCGGCCTTGGTCACCATGATGTTGGCGGGCTTCAGATCCCGGTGCACTGTTCCTCTCTGATGCGCCGCTTCCAGCGCGTCGCAGATCTGCCCGGCGTATTCCAGGGCGCGCTCCAGGGGTAGGGGGCCAGGTTCGGACGAAGACAGCAACGGATGCCCGTTCACCAATTCCAGGACAACGAAATCGGGGCCGACATCGTAGATCTGACAGATGTTCGGATGGTTGAGAGCGGCGATGGCGCGGGCTTCCCGTCCAAATCGTTCCGAGTACTGCTCGGTGGAAACCTTGAGAGCGACCATGCGGTCGAGCCGGGTGTCGCGAGCCTTATAGACGACACCCATCCCGCCGGCGCCGATCTGCGAGAGAATTTCGTAGGGTCCGAGCGTATCGCCGACCGATAGCGGCATAATCCTGTTGGTCATTTCTTCGCTTTGTGACTGACATTGATTGTATATTCCAACCGCCTACGCCGGAGCCCTCAAACTGTTCCATTCTGAGCGACGGACTCATCTAACAGAGTTCGTTGTATCAGTCTGGGTTGTCGGCAAACTTCCGTTGGGATTACTTCAGGTTCGCCGTCACTCGGGCGCGAGATCCCTATGACGGCAAATAACGAACTCGGTTGTTCCCTTGGGGACACCCAGAAAGCACTCGGACAGAAAGGCACCAGGTGAAAGTCGCCACCTTCAACATTAACAACATCAATAAGCGGCTCGACAACCTTCTGGCTTGGTTAGCGAAAGCTGAACCGGACGTGGTGAGTCTCCAGGAGCTTAAGGCAGAGCAGGGAGCATTTCCTGTGAAGGCCCTTCGGAGTCTCGGGTACGAAGCGGTCTGGCTAGGGGAGCGCTCCTGGAACGGTGTGGCGATTCTCGCGCGAAACCAGGTTCCCGTGCTGACTCGCACGAGTTTGCCGGGAAATCCTGAAGGGCATTATTCTGAAACTCGTATTCTTCATTCTGAAACTCGTAATCACCAAGATCGTAATCATCAAGATCGTAATCATCAAGATCGTAATCATCAAGATCGTAATCATCAAGATCGTAATCATCAAGATCGTAATCAGGAAGATCGTCATCATGAAACTCGTAATCAGGAAGATCGGCAAGCTCGCTATATTGAAGCGGCGGTGCAGGGAGTGCTGATCGCTTCCATCTACCTTCCCAATGGGAATCCGCAGCCGGGACCGAAATTCAATTACAAGCTGGCCTGGTTTGAGCGCCTGATTGCCCACGCCGCCGAACTCATGGCGAGCGGCGCTCCCGTGGTGCTGGCCGGTGACTACAATGTCGTGCCGACACCGCAGGACATCTATCCGACTCGGTCGTTGGATCACAACGCGTTAATCCAACCCGAGAGCCGACAGGCCTTTGCGCGGTTGCTGGCTCAAGGCTGGACGGACGCTATGCGGAAGCTACATCCGGACGGGCCGCTCTGGACATTCTGGGATTACAAATTTGAACGGTGGCAGAAGGATAAAGGCATGCGACTCGATCACTTTCTGCTCTCGCCGAATTTGTCGGACCGGCTGGTGGACGGCGGTGTTGACCGGTGGGCGCGTGGGCAGGAAAATGCGAGCGACCATGCGCCAACATGGATTGTGCTTGATCTCTAGACCAGAGTCGAGGTTCCTGCCAGCGTTTTTTGTCTGACCCTCCCAACAACGTAAAGAGCTGCCCTTTCCCGCACGCCTATGCATTCGTGTCCAGGGGGCAGTCCGACTTTCAAAACCTATGCGGCGAATGCGTGGCGATCACAAACGGAAGGTTTCGCGAACCCGAACTTGATTTCGGCTCGCGACTTTAAGGTTGCAGCGGGTTACAGGACTTTGCGGGACTCCCTTTTGGCTGTTGCGGTGATCTTGAAAACTCAGGAGAGAATTGCTTACTTGAGTCCTTCCACCAGATAGAGGTCTGAGAGAATTCGGTGATAGCCATACAAGCACGACTTGCCGTCTGGCGTGAGGAGGATAGGACCAATACGGCTTACGCCGGCTGAGTCGGAGGGCATCAGCTCCTTCCATAGAGTCTTGTGGCCAGTCGCCAAATCGAGTCGATAAACTTTGGCGGGCAGGTCGCCCGGCTTGTAGAAATAGATTGCCTTAGCGTCATCACTCCATTGAATTGGTTGCTCTCCTGGCTCGATACCGGGAACGGCGCTGGGTTCCCCACCGGCGACCGGGTAAAAATATGCTTTTTCGTCCGGGCCGATGCCGACTACCTGCTTACCGTCCGGGGAAAGAACCAAAGCAAGAGGATCGATTCCCTCCGGTGAGATGGGAAACGGTTTTCCCTCGGGGGAATCCTGGCGGTAAATGCGGGCAGCGTGACCTGGTTCCTTGCCGGAGAAGATAAAACGCTGGCCATCGGGAAGCCACTTCGCCCGACTGTGATTGATCGAGTCATTGGTCAGAGGCTTGGCCTCGCCGGGCCCAGTGGGGAGAAGAACCAACTGGGCGGGCGCGGAGATGGTACTGACAATCACCCACTTGCCATCGGGCGACACACTCAGCCCCATGCCATCTCCCAACCGGACGGCCGAGGCCTCACCAATCTTTCGCTGATAAACAGAATAGTTCGGGCCTCCACCTTCCCCTGCCTCGGTGAAGAGTAAGTCTTTGCCATCACGCGAGAGGTCGGAGGGATAGGAGTAGTCGAGCCACGACACATCACGCTCTTTGTTCTCGCCGGCAACCAAGCCAATCAATTCTCTCCGCCATGCGTCCTTGGCGAGAAGCACGCGGCCATCCTGCCAAATATCCTGCAGCATCAGGGTTCCCGGAACCCGTGCGATGAGCCGCTCGCGGCCGCCGAGCGTGACCGCGTAGATGGAGCGTTTGAGGCCGAGTTCGGCGGCGGTAAACCATATTTCCTTGCCGTCGGCAGACCAGGCTAATCCCTGTGCTGTTTGAAATCCCGCTGCCACAGTCTTGACGTTTCCGCCGAGGTCCACAATCTTGACTGAACCCGAGTCATCGCCAGGCAAAGGATGGTCCAGGAACGCCACCTGGTCACCTTTTCTTGAAACTCTGGGATGGCTAATCCAGCCGGAAGTCTGGTACAGCACTTTCCCGATGGGAAACTCGAGTTGGTTTCGACCATCGACATCGCGCACGATCGCCAGGTTATTTCCATCAGGAGACCAATCCGCCCACTGCACGTTCTCTAGCACAGGACGAGGAGATCCGCCGTTGAGAGGCACTCTCGCCAGCGTGCCCACCTGAGCATAGACGCCGGATGGCCGGCTATCCATAGATACCGCCATTTCCCCAGAGGAGGAGATCGCCAGGAGCGCGTCTCCCACAAGATTGAGGGAACGCGACTGCGGACTCTCAGGACTGGTAATGAACAGATCGATCGGAGATCCTTCCCAGGAAGCTCCGTAGACGACCGACTGTCCGTTGGGTGTGAAGTGTGCCGACCGAATGGTCCCTCGGCGAAAGGTGAGCTCATGGTACGACGGCTGTGACGCCAGCATCCAACTGCCACGCAGAAACCAGCCTGCCCCTGCGCCCAGAAAGAGGGACACACAGGCGATCAATCCAGTTAATCCGAGCGAATATCCTTTTCTGGCCACGGCTGCGGGAGTCACGGCTGCAGAAGTCACAGCTCCGGCCGCCTGTGCTGCGGATGCCGTACCTTGCGCTGCGGCACTCCGGCTTGAGTCCAGGTCGCGCTTCAATCCTTTTAATTCGGCCCGTATTTCAGACGCTGTCTGATAGCGCAGCTCACGATCCTTTTCCAGCGCCCGGCCAATGATGCGGTTGAGATCGGAGGGCAAGCCGGGATTGAGTTGCGGCGGCGGCGTAGGAGCGCGATTGAGAATGGCCTCGAAGATGATCGCGGAAGTGCTGCCGCCAAACGCCACTTGGCCGGTACACATCTCATACATGACCGCGCCGAAGGAGAACAGATCGGTGCGGGCATCGAGCTCTTCACCCCGCGCCTGCTCGGGGGACATGTAGGCAACGGTGCCTACCGTGCTGCCCGGGCTGGTGAGTTGTTGCTCATCCCTGATATCTGCAATCGTCGAGCCGTCCATCGAAGCCGGGAGATTGCGGCTGGCATTCAGCTTCGCCAGTCCGAAGTCGAGGATCTTCGCCTGTCCCCGGGTGGTAACGAAGATATTGGCTGGCTTGATGTCGCGGTGCACAATGCCGCGGGTGTGGGCTGCATCGAGCGCATCGGCAAGCTGCAGGCTCAGGTCTAAGAACTCCTCAGTCTTGAGCGGCCGGCTTTCGACTTTGTGCTTGAGGGTCACACCATCCAGAAACTCCATGGCGATGAAGGCTTGAGTACCTTCCTCACCAATGTCATAGATAGTGCAGATGTGGGGGTGATTCAGGGCCGAGGCAGCCTGTGCTTCACGACCGAAGCGCAGCAAGGCTTGAGGATCTTTGGCGACGTCATCCGGCAGGAACTTGAGGGCGACGAAACGATGGAGTCGCGTGTCCTCAGCCTTGTACACTACCCCCATCCCACCACCACCAAGTTTCTCAATGATCCGGTAGTGCGAGATGGTTTGGCCAATCACTGGCGCGAAATCTTACGTGAGTCAAATGGGCAAGTCAATGAATGCAGAGAGGCCGAGCGCCGCCCTAATCGCATATTCCTACACACATGCCCAGACTCGACAGTTACCAGGCGAGTCATCTGCCATCTTAATCCGATTCTGAACATTTCTTCTCGAAGTCCAGCCTAACCCCGTCCATCCGAAGGACACGGCTGTACTGCGGCGCAAACGCTCCCCTTGAGTTCATCCGGAAGTTCTAAAGCTTATGCCGTCCCCGCCGATAGCTGCCTACAGACGGGGACATTGGTTCGCGAGCTCGGTCACTGCCCCACAGGATTGCCTTTACAGGTCAGGCGTATAATGTTGGTCTCTGGCGGCCCGGTTGTGACATCCCGGTGATCCCGCCCATCCTGTTGAATGGCCCTTCGCTTCCCAGCACCCCGTTTGTCGGAGCCAGTTTGCCAGCGGTGCACGCCACTGCCACCGGTAGCGAGATCGTCCGTTTTGTACGTGCTTGTGATCGCGCTGGCAACAGCCGTGTCTTGCTCCTGCCCGACTGCTCCATCTGTCACTTCGATCTCGCCCAGCAGCACAAGCGCCGGAGGCAGCCCGTTCGTATTGACCATCAACGGTAATGACTTTAGCAGTGACTCGATGGTGGACTTTAACGGCTCCTCTTTGACGCCGAGCCTCGTCAACAGCCATCAGTTGGTTGCTACGATCCCGGCTGCCGACATTGCGCAGGCCGGAACGTTGCAGGTTTTTGTGCTCAATCCCCCATCGGGTGGCACGACTAGCACTATCGGAGGAACCGGGCCCACAACCACATCCTCCACGTGCAGCGGCAACGACTCAAACGCCGTTTCCTTCACGGTCAGCCCATGACTCCGTAAGGCGACGGAGGAATATAAGTGTCGCACGCGGGCCATTCCACTCATCGAGAATCGAGCCGACGCGGCTTCTGGGTCAATGAGCACCATCGCGGTATTTCGGCAGCTATTCCTCTTGAGGGAGCAACTCTTTCACTTTCGTTGACTTGCCTATTTCGCCCCCGTAAGATTGTGCGCCAGTGATCGGGCAAACCATCTCGCACTACCGGATCGTCGACAAGCTCGGCGGAGGCGGGATGGGTGTGGTGTATAAGGCCGAGGATGTGAAACTGCATCGTTTTGTGGCTTTGAAGTTTCTGCCGGACGAAATTTCCAAAGATGCGCAGGCGCTGGCCCGCTTCCAGCGCGAGGCGCAGGCGGCGTCGGCACTGAACCATCCAAATATCTGCACCATCCATGAGATCGATGACCAGCACGGGCAAACCTTCATTGCCATGGAGTTTCTGGATGGAGTGACGCTGAAGCACCGGATTGCGGGAAAGCCCGTGGAGACGGAAGTTGTGCTGGGCCTGGCTATTGAGATTGCCGACGCGCTCGATGCCGCGCACGCGGAAGGGATTATTCATCGCGACATTAAGCCGGCGAATATTTTTGTTACCAAGCGCGGACACGCCAAGGTTCTGGATTTTGGGCTGGCTAAGGTGACGAGTGCAACGGGCTCCTCGAGCCAGATTGCCGCGGCCAACACAATGACGGGCACGGCCGACGAACCGCATTTGACCAGTCCGGGAACGGCGCTGGGAACGGTGGCTTATATGTCGCCGGAGCAAGTGCGGGGGAAGGATCTGGATGCGCGTACTGATCTGTTCTCGTTTGGCGCGGTGCTCTACGAGATGGTCACGGGGGTGTTGCCGTTCCGGGGAGATACTTCGGGGATCATTTTTGACGCGGTGCTGAATCGAGCGCCGGCGTCGGCTGCGCGGCTGAACCCCGACATGCCGCCAGAATTGGAACGCATTATCAACCGGGCGCTGGAGAAGGATCGCGATCTGCGCTATCAGCATGCTTCGGAGATGCGCGCGGAACTGCAGCGGCTGAAGCGGGATACGGATTCCAGCCGGCAGGTGCCCACGGTGAACACGGAGTCGGGAAGTTCGCCGGTTGTGACTCAGCCTGCCCACCCGCCTGCCCATATGACGAGCAGTTCGGCCGTGGTGGCGGCGGCGAGGCAGAACAAATTGGGCGTTGGCATTACGAGCGTGATCGCCATTTTGCTGCTGGCGGCTGCGGGGTATGGCGTGTACGCTTTGTTTTTTCACGCCCGGCCGGTTGCGTTCCAAAATTTCTCGGTCGACAAAGTTACCGAGACTGGCAAGGCGAAGCTGGTCGCCATCTCTCCCGATGGCAAATACATTTTGAACGTGGTCGCGGACAAAGGGCAGCAGAGCTTGTGGCTGCGCAATGTTCCCACCAACAGCAACACGCAGGTGATGCCTCCGGAGGCGGTGCAATACCTGGGCGTGCGCTTCTCTCCGGACGGAAATTATCTTTATTTTGTGCGCGGCGAGCCGGGACAAGCTCTGAAGCTGCTTTACCGGGCGCCAGTGCTTGGCGGCACGCCCCAGAAGCTTGTTACCGACATCGACACGAACATCACGTTCTCTCCTGACGGACACAGTCTTGCCTACACCGTGATGAACAACCCGGAACTCGGCAAGTTCCGGCTGGTGACTTATTCGCTGGAAACCGCGGAGGGAAAAACGCTGGTCACGGGCAGCATGAATCAAGCGCTATACGCTCCCGCGTGGTCGCCGGACGGCAAGACCATCGTCTGTGTGGTTTATACAATCAAGGATGCGATCAGTGGATTGATGGCCGTTGACGCGGTCACTGGTAAACAAGACCTCATCTTCGAATCCAAAGACGGGCCTTTGTTCGACCCGGTGTGGCTGCCCGACGGCAGCAGTTTGCTGGCGCTATATCTTGGCCTGGAGACCAGTTTCAGCCGCAACGAGATTGTGGAAATTTCTTATCGAGATCGTAAAGTTCGAGCCGTGACCCACGACATCGGCGACTACGGCTCCATGAGCCTCTCCGCCGATGGGCGCATGCTGGCCGCGGTTCTGGGACAAAGTCACTTCGATCTGTTCGCAGCGCCAGCATCGGACCTGGGCAGCACCCAACTGGGCAGCAACCAGGTTCAGCAGATCACGACCGGGGCTCGCGTGAGCAGCTTCGCCTGGACGCCGGACGGACAGATGCTCATCGATGGGGATGCCTTGAACCTGTTCAATCCGGACAATGGAAGCAAGACGCCGCTCACGTCGCCAAAACAGGATGGCGTGGCGTTCTGGCCTTCCGCGTGCGCGAATGGCCGCTATGTTGTGTTCACGCTTATGGGCCATGGCGGCGCGAGAACGGAGCCGGTGTGGCGCATGGATGCGGGTGGCGGGAACCTGAAGCAGCTGAGTGACGGCAAACGGGATTGGTATCCCGTATGTTCGCCCGATGGGAAGTGGGTTTATTACTCCGACCAGTTCAACGGCGCAAAGTTAACCAGAGTGCCTTTGGAGGGGGGCAAGGCGGAAAGACTCAGCGAGCTTCCCGCCTACCAATTCGATATCTCTCCGGATGGCAAGCTGGCGGCTTTTGACACTTTTCCGTCTCCCAGTATCGCCAGGAAACAGCTGGCAATAGTCCCGGTTGATTCTCCGCAGAACACGAAAATTCTAGAGCTGCAACGCTCCGTCCCGACCAACGGGGCGGTCCGCTTCGCTCATGATGGCAAGGCAGTGTTTTATAACTTCCATGACCAGGAGGCCGAAAACCTGTGGGTGCAGCCGCTCGATGGATCGCCCGGCAAGCAGATCACCAACTTCAAGGCGGAACAAATCAAGGATTTTCACTGGTCTCTTGATGGCAGCAAGCTGGGGATGGTGCGCGGGCATACCGATTCTGATGTTGTACTTCTGCAAGAGTCCAAACCCTAAGACGCGGATCCCCAATCTCTAGATGATCGATGGCGATGTGCCACTGCAACGACCCAACCAGCTGCAAGAAATTCAACAACGGCGGTCAGAACAGCTCGTCCGACCTCTCCGGTGGACAAGGACAGCTATGGTTGCATACGCTGGCGCTACTACATCAATTGGACGGAGGCGGGCCCACATGTTCCCGCTAAACGGAAACTGTCGAATAGCTCAACGTCCGATCAGCTAATGGCGGGACAGGTCGGCATCAACTTCCAGTGTTTCTAGAGTTCCTCGCTAGTCCGGATTCATTTCGATCTGGCGCGGAGGCAACGCTAACATTTCGGGATGCTGCGGATCCCGCCAGATCACGGTAAAACACTCGCCCTCGCTTTGAGGGTGCCAGCTGGTGCCATCTTCATATTTCACCGAATACGGGAAGAAGACCCAACCCAGGACGGACTGGGAGCTGGCAGCACGAATTCCGGGCTTTTCAAGAGTTTGCTCCTGGCCGGGCGGAATGGGCTTGGCCGAGGACCACTCGGCTTTGAAGGGCCGTCGCAAGTCCTGTGGTGCCAAAAACATTTCGGATGTGAGGGTCAGGCTGGCAATCGGCTTGTGGCTGGTATTTTTGACCGTCAGCGTAAAATTTTCCGGATGCTTCCAGAAATCTCCCGCCGTGAAAGCGAGCGGGCAGGCGCGCGTGGGTGGCGCGTAAACGGTGTAGACCGCCATCATGCCCGCCTCCATGTGATCCTGCACATGGCAGTGAAACATCCAGGTTCCGGGATTGTCGGCAAGCATGTCCACTGTCGCCATGCTTCCGGGAAGAAGTTCGATCACGTCGGTATTTCGCCCGCCGTCGGTGACGGTTTCTCCGTGCCAGTGAGGAGTGTGCAGGTCAATCTCGTTTCCCATCCCCAGCAAGTACCAGCGCACTCTGTCTCCCTGCTTCATGGTCAAGCCGGGAAGATTGCCAAAGATAAAACCGTTGATGGCATAAAACTGACCCTCGGGCTTCGCACCCAACTCGTTGAAGATCATGAACGAGGCGACAAATTCGCGGTCCACATCCTTGGGAGATCCGTCGGGCTTGGCTTTGCCTTTCGCCGTAACAATGATCGGTCCCAGCAAGCCCGCATTGATCTCAACGCCGGGCTCGACATGAGCGTGATACCACCACACGATGGAACTGGGCTGGCCCGGACCGGGCCCGCTGCTCTGGTTGGCAAACCAGTGATAGGTGTAGCGGGCGCCGGGAGCCACGAAAGCCCCCTTGGAAATGGGTAGATAAAGAGAACCTTCATTGCTTTTGTCGTAACGCAAGCCGTGGGGATGCAAATCGTGTCCGCGGCGTCCACGATTCAGGAAGTCGATCACGATCTCGTCTCCCACTTCGGCGCGAATGATTGGGCCGAGAATTCCCAACCACTCGGGCTGCCGCTTTGGGGTCGTGAAGGTATCGTCTGTGTATTCGATAAAACGGCTTTTATCCCATTCCAGCTTTCGCGACCAAGGCAGCGGAACGGGATTGCCATTCAGCAAATTGTGGCCGCTCGGAGCGTAGTTCCAGGTGACGTCTTCGGCGGCTATGTAGTAATGCCGGGTTGCTGCCAGGCAGGAGGAGGAGGCAACAAAGACAAGCAACAGGCCTACCCGAACCGATCGCTTAATTCTCACGGGACTATTATCCCATTGCGACGCTTATTCCGGAATCATTCCGAACCCTGGAACGAGCACTTTCGGCCATATTTGAGCATGGTCTCCGTCAGGGAGCCGGAGCGGCCAGACTGCGAATTACGGCTGGATATGTCGGACCACGCTCCGGAGAGACTGCGAGGGGGCGTAACCGCAGCCTGACCAGTGTTCCCTTACGGCGCCATCTTGAAAACTGGTTTGTACGCGATGTCGCCTTCAAACCGAGGCGCAGCAAACTACGGTCTCGACTCGTGGCCGTTCCCGTTTTTTCCCTTCCCGTCGCTCTTTGGAGTTGTGCCGTCTGGTTCTGCTTCGATCGTGACTTCCACCTCAGCACCCTGCTTGAGACGGACCTTGTCTCCGTTCTCGTCCGTCAGAGTGTTCTCGATGCGAAGTTCGCGGTAGAGGTGATCGGCCCCTTCCACGGCGATCTGGGCCTTTTCGGGTTCGCTCGGGTATGCCGGTTTGATAATTTTTTCGACAATTGCCGGCAGAGTGGCACTTGCTTTTTCGCTCATAGCTGGCTCCTAATCTCAGAGGTTCCATCGCAAAACAAAGGGTTATAGCGTTACGGCCATGCTGCTGGAAACCCGCACTACCTTCCGACCTTCCAGACTTATTCGCGCTTTGGTGCGGCATCGCTGTTCTTCCCGATGTTCGCAGGCTCGTCTTTGTGGCCGAAATCCAGTCCAAAGTGTGGTGCCGACTCGGTGCCCGTGACTCTGATCGGAACCTCCGTGCCCGCTCCCTGCTTGCTGAAAAGCGGATCGATCGGCTTCAGAAGAATCGACTTCCACCCCGTAGTCATTTGGGAAACCTTCGCATCCAGCCGGGCCTTCCCGCGAAAGTCGAACGTTTGTCCGTCTAAACTGTATGCGCCCGTCATATCCACTTGCGTTCCTGGGATAAGGAAATGAAGGTACGAAAAGGACAGCGATCCGTCTTTTAGAGTAAACACTCCTTGTAAATCAACCGGCACATTTTCTATGTCGTGCTCCTGCGCCTGTTTGGCCTTCCCCTGGCTGCGGAGACTTAAGGAGTCGAGCCGGCCCTGTACTTTCTCATTGGTGAAGTGCGCATTCGGCACATGAAAAGTGCCCGCTAACTTCAGCCGGTCTGCCACACTCCCGTCACCGGGAGCAAGACTTAACCGCGTCTTCATTTCAACTGGACCCTTCATAATCGGCGGGTCGGTGCGCACGCCCAGCTTTAGCAGATCTTCAATCTGCGCGTGGTCCAGGACAACGTCGAGTTCTATATCGTGGCCGTCAGGGGCGTTCACCCGGACCACGGAGCCGCTCGCCGTGAAAGAAGATTGAAGAAATGTCGCATTCACCGGCCGGAGATATGTGTCCCCGCTGGTTCCGTCAACAACGGCATGGAACTCCGTGTGCAGCGGCACCGCGTGCCCACTGGTTGCAATTCGAAAATCCGGCGTATCGGTTTTTCCATGCACAACGATATTGCTCAAGGTTCCCGAATATTCGCCGGTGGAGGAGAGCGTGCCTCCAATACCTTTGATCGTGCTGAGATCGGCGTCAGTGAAGGAGTAGTCTCCCTGCACCGGTGTATCCCGAGGACTGTTTTGCTGCCATGGTCCGAAGAGACCAGTCGAGTGAATGTTTCCCACCGGCTTCGGATTGACCAGCGTGGCATCAAACTGGAGCGGCTCGCCACGACCAATGTCCTTCATTTTCAAGTCACTGATAGCAAATTCCAGCGGCGCTTTTCCAGGCTTTGAAGTGTTGATGATCAGCCGCGTATCTTCGCAGGCGAACTTGTCGACGACGATCGTCATCTTCCCCGTTTCTGAACCCATCTTTGTCATTTCGTGTCTATCTCCCTTAGGCGGGATGTTCAGCTCCAGGCCTTTTACATATACAGTGTCTACGTGCATCGGGGAACGAAACAGGTTTCGCAGCAAGGTGTGAAAGCGGAATTCCTGCACGCCGATCAAGGCTTGAACTCCGGGCTCGTATGGATTCGGATCCTTCGCCCCAAAAATCTTGAGCCCAGCCCCGGACACTTCAATTCCATTCATTACCGAAACATGGAAACTCGCCAACTCAACTTTGCCGTCGAAGCGATTCGATAGAGTCTCGATCACCCGAGTTCGAAGAATGGGTTCAGCGCGATCAATCACCAATCGCACGGCGATTGCTCCGATGGCTAGCAGGATCAGAGCGACAACGCCGACCCACTTCCATGGCACTCTGCGGCCAGATTTCTTCGGAGTTCGTTCGGGGGAGACTTGCACAATGGCCATTTGAACATTAGAGGGGGCGTCGCGGATAGTCGTCTATACAGCGCTTCCTTCAGATTGCGCTTCCCCTACAACTCAGCCGAACCTGAGACGGATTGGTACCTTGAAAAAGTGCGGGTCCGGGGAACCGGACCCGCTGGAGTAGAGAACCAAGACATTCTGGAATTGTTTATGCGCGACAAACAAATACAAGCACATCCGTGGGATGCTTCAGGCGGCCGCGAACAATCTGGTAGAAGCGGGCCCTCCATCCAAGAATACCCGCCTTCACGCGGCCTACCGTGTCATACAAGGTAAGCATTTCGTCCTGGCGGGGTTTTCGTCACCACACGATACGCCGTTCGTTCGGCGCGCGGCGCGCGGTAGCCCATCCAGGACGGATCAGGCCGAGGCCGCGACACTCATTCTCTCTTCCAGGCTCTCTTCGAACGTAGCAGCATCCTTTGCTCCAGTGTGCCGCAGTACTTCTTGTGCCCAGTGCGCTTTTGCACCGTTCACACAGGAGATGTATACCAGTACGCCAAGCCGGTCCAGTTGATTCTCGTACCTTTCTGCTTCTCGCTCCGTAAAACCGAGGCCCACCAGCGTTCGGGCATTCCCGCAAAGTGCTGGGGCATCTCGCGCAATCATGAGAGCGTGAAAGAATGCCTGCGACCGGATGAAGAAACCTACAGTCGGAATAGTTACCGCTCCGAATTCCGAAAGCCAGCCAATCAGCTTCGCGGTCATGATGCTGGACTCCCTTTCGGTATTAAAAAGATTCGCGTCACGGACGATCGCTGCAATGGGATGTGCAGGAGACAGCATCATGCAGATACTCTCGTTTTCAAAACCCGCCTGGTTTAGATTGCGCACGATGTCGGCCAAGGTAACGTCCTTGGAATAAACTCCATAAGCGGCTGCCGTGATGATTGCCATGTCGAACGCTCCACGTAAGTGATGTGCGTCTAATGCCCTCGGCGATTTCCGGGGCTCAGAACTTTCTGGGGAAGACGCGAGACTGGGTGAAGCGCTCGACCCGCGATTTGCGTTTCGATACAGAGCAGAATCGGACGACGCACCTTCCCGTATCTCCGCAAGATACGCGTCTTCGCAGTCCATGAAACTCGGGTAAATCATGTAGACCCCGACCATTCTTGGTGACTATAGAAAGTCCCGATAAGTGGAATGAGAAGTCCTGCGAATCGTCGCGAGCCCTTTGACGGCTTCACCGGACGCTGGCAACCGCTAGAAGGATGGCTGGAATTGTGCTCCGTGCGGGTTGTTGAGATGCATCCGGGAGATCCATGAGCGAGGTCCGGTATGGAAGAATTCAAGAGTGATGTTTGCGCCTACATATCCCAGCATGTTGTAGTTGCCCATGCGAAAACCATCCATCGCATCGTAGCGGCGGGGATACCAGCCATAGACGGCGGTCATGCTGCCCGCATAGGGAGCCACGAGACCCGGGAAAGAAAAGACCCGATGGCCGTCGTCGCCGCGGCGCGATAGGACCGTCGAAATCACGGCATGGCCCAGCCTGCGAAACACGCCTTTGCACTCACAGCGGTAATACAAAGTATCTTCGTGGAAAGCTTCCGCTAGCGTATAGCGCGTGGTTGCAGTTACCGCCAACACTCCGAAGCTGGACGCAAAGCGCTTGCCATACGCCGCCGCGCCTTGCTTCCAGTCAGGCGGCGAATCGTCGATCTGGCTGATCCCTGCACTCACCGCAGCCACGCTGATGGGGTAAGGGCCGAACCCATCGAAGAAATACTTGCGGAGCTTCATAGTCTCGGTCGGACGAGCGTAAAAGTCCAGGTGCGCGAGCGCGCTCGCAAGCGGGAAGGAAGAGTCTCCCGAATCGGCTGGCGATTGCGCATCTACAAGCGTCGGCAGGGCTATGAGTCCCACGATTACCCCCAGCACTACCCAGAGTGCCCTCACGCTGGAACTCTTCCAGATCGTCGACGACCGCCGTGGCATTGATAGTACGTTCGCGAGGCACGCCCTGAGGCCTGCTCTTGGTGGAAGGTACGGCATGTAGGCAGAGCTGAGTATCTGATCTCTTTCGAAAGAATGGAAGATTACCGGGAGCATCGTCCGTCTTGGCTTGCGAAAAACTCCCCGTAACGCACATCGAGTGCCGCTTTTGACTCAAGCCATGAGCGATGAGTTTAACTCAAACCAACAGCCTACGGCAGCCGCGCTGGAGCGAGGCTCACAATAAAACTCGATCGTTGTGCCATCACGCTGGCGCTCGGATGATTTTCGACAAGTCCCGATCCTCCGAAACTCCGGTAGCTGTTCACTGTTCCCGCGGCCGTAACTTGCACAAATTCCACTGACTGCGGCATGTCCGGAATACGAGCGCCGAACCAGTGCGGATCGTCGCGCTGCGCCCAGGTGACAAGCGCCAGCACCGCACCCGCCGGATAGGCGGGAACGACGCCCGGAGCTTCACCACTCGTACCGCGAGCCTGCACGGCCTGCATCGCTGCGTCATTCCCGTAGAGCGTCGCCGTCGTACGGGTGTTCGGGTCAACGAACATCGTGATCGCGCTCCACTCGAGCGGCTGAAAAGGCAGGCTTGCCGGCAGCGCTGCGGCGTGGTTGTTCACCACTTCTTCACCACTGACTTTTGCCGCCGTGATCGGAAGTGTGTAGACGTGGTCGTTGCCTCCAACCGGCCGGTGGCAGCCGGTACACTCGTTTACGAATTGTGCATCGCTGCCATAGGGTTTCAGATCCAACCCACGCCAACGGCCCCAGCCCCAGCCCTCGGTGTCTTTGTAGCGCCTGGCATCTTTCAGCATCAGCTCCACCTGCACAAATTTGCCGGGGTGCGTCAGGCCGTCGGGGCCAAACTCCTGCTGCCATGCGATTTTCGCAAAGCGCGCGCCATCCGGCCAGGGCGAGATATTGCCCGAGCGTGCCGCTTTCACCGCAATCTCATTTCCGAGGATGAACCGGAATGTGTTGTTATCGCCGCGGTCCGTCGTGCTGATCGGCTTCCAGCTCTCGAACGTCGGATCGAACGGGAATCCATTGAGCTCTGGCTGAACCGTCGCCAAATCAACGGGGGCAGGAACTGCCGCCCGCGCGGTGTCAGTCTTCGATACGCTTTTATCTGCAGCGTTGCCGGGCTGGTTCGGCGCGGGCGTCCATGGTGCCAAATACGCTTTCAGCGTCGACATCTCGTCGGGGGTCACCTTCGCGTCTGAATGCAGCTTCAGGAAACTTGGCAGCGGCATCGCGCCCAGCTGGATCATGTTCACAGCCTCGTAGAGCGCCGCCTTCTGGGCAGCCGCGGGCTTGGCGCCCAGCGTCGAAAAGTTGAGGTGCTCGCGCGCGGTGAGAATGTCGTGCCGTACCAGCCAGTAGCCGGGCACGATCTGGTCGAACCACGAGAGCCGCCGCTGGTCTGAGTGACAGCTGTAGCAGTCCTTCTCCAGGATGTGCTTGACCTCAGGTGGCGACTGCAGTTCAGCCGTCGCGGGCTTCGTAGGGATGCCTGGGCGCACCAACTGCAGCACCGCAAAGACAAATAGTCCTGCGCCGATCAGCTTGCCAAACGTTCTCATAGCTCTCCATCTACTCGAGACTGCTTACTCGAGACTGCGACAACTCGACCAGCAGGCGATCCGCATCCTGCCGTATGCAGATCTCGAAACAAATCTGTAGTTGCAAAGATCATACTTGAAACGAAGTCCGACTCGACTTGGCTCATCGGATGATCGGGATTGCTGAGCGGTGGCTATTTGTAACGCGTGGCGGCGAAGGCCGCGGACCACGCAGGCTTCCATTGTGCGGGATCAGCAAGTTGAGCAGGTGTTCCCACCGGTGGGACCTGCCCTTGCTCAACTGGGATGTCGACGGGCAGCGGAAACTCCGCCATCAGTTGCTCGCTGGGAAGGTAGTCGTGGTGACCGTAGTCAAAATTAGCGGGTATCTGCCAGTTCGGTTGCAGACCGGGAGCGGGTGGATACGGCTGCGCAGGACCCTCCCCTCCGAGCGCGGCGCGGTAGTAGGGGTGACCGCAATCGATTATTCCCTGAAGCGGGTTGCCCAGGGGAAATGCAAGGGCAAGAACGTCGTCCTCGGTTGAAGCAAGGATGGAGATCTGGTCAATCTTCCCGGCGGCAAAGTTGTACTCGCCGATAAGGCAATCATTGTCGATGGCGCCGGCCATGAACAAAGCGCGGCGCACGCGGCGGGACAGTCCGTCGATGGCCTGCAGCACAACTCGCGCGCCCAGCGAGTGAGCGCCGAATGACAAACTGGCGGCTCCGGTGAAATTCGCGTTAAGAAAATCGGCGATCAGGTCGCCGGACTGGATGGCCTCAAGACCTTCGAAAACATAATCGATGCCGATAGGAATCACGCAGTCACCCGGCCACAGTATTCCAACGGGAAGAGCATTTCCAATCTGTAAATTGCCGAACCAGTATGTGAGATGAGCGATGCCGTCTGCTTCGTTGACTTCGAAACCGTGAGCACCAAAGTAGGCCTCGCGGCCGCGAACAGCCGCGACTAGTTCCGCAGTCAGGTCATAGGGGTAGCCAGGACGATCCGCATCGAGGATCTTGACTGGGGCCACGGGACCGCCAACGGACTGGGCGCGAGTGCTCACAAACCAGCGCGGCATTAATCCTCCTAACTGTTCCAGGACTGAACAGCTTGCACCGCAGCGGTTACAGCAGAGGCAACATCTTTGGCAACAGGGGCAATCGGGGTTGCGATCAGGCCGAGCAGCACCGCTTGCCAAACCGTAATGTGATCCGGAAGAACATGGGCCGCGATGACGGCGAGGCCAACCGAAATTGGGATCGCAGTGAACTTGGTGGCATTGCGGTAACGCTGGTCGGCGCGCTGGTAGGCCTGGTCGAGCAAGGTCGTGAGGAGAAGGTCGAATCGCCCGTACACGTCGCGCTGCTGGGGAGTGAAAGCCGCCCCGGTATTGATGCAAGCGGCGATCTGAGTAAGAATCTCAGCGTCCACGCCGGTCGCCCTCGCCAGCGCGGCCGCGGTGTCGGGAGTGAGGCGGAGCTTGATGAGCGACTTCGCGATATTGAGCTGGTCTGTGGTTGCGGTACCGTTGATCCAGTGCGACTGAAGCGTGAACAGCAGGGAATCGCGGCTCAGCCCGGTTCCATCGAATACAGCGACCTCGGGCGCCAACTTAAGTATGGTTTGGCGAATGAATTTGAAACCAGAGCGGGAGATTCCGCCTCCGGGCAGAACCTTGCAAGCGTCGACCAGACCGAAGGCAGCGGTGCCGAGCGCGCCTGTTGCCGCGATGATGGTTGGGAGAGTGCTCAACGTCGTTCCATTCAACTCCATGATGCCTCCGGAAGCAAGAAACAACGCGTCGAAGCTCGCCTCTGCCCGATCGAATCAATCCAGAGACGGACGAGACGAACCTCCCAGGAGCGAGCTATTCATGTTGAAAATATTGTGGTGGCCTTCCGGACCTCCCCAGGCAAACATTAGCGAAACCATCGGAAAACCGCCCGCGCGCAAGGTGAGTCCGGCAGCGAAGCTGTGCTTCAAGTGATCAAATCCGAGATCGCCGCGGGTGGAAGCTACGCGGCCTTCGTCAGTCATGAACTTGAATCCGAATGGGCCCCAAATCGAGTGCTCGAAGTTTTCCTGCAGTAACAGAAGATTGGGTGCGCGAAACCGGTAGTCCTGGTAGCTACCGAGCGCCATTCCGCCATCAATATCGGACCCGCCCAGCGTCTGTTGAAAATAGAACGGCACCGCACTGGTCGCAGAGTTGATTGATTCAGAAAGCAGGAAGCGCACTCCTATCGAGCCATTCAGATTTCGCGAGTGTGGAATCGGCGGACACTTGGCCTCGTTTGGAGCACATTCGTCTGGACCATTCGATTCTGTGTTCTTCGGCGCCGACTGCGTGTATCCATACAAATAGAAAACGTGGTTCAAGTCGGTGGTCCAGCGCAGAAAGGAATTTGTCGAGCTCGATGGCGCAAAAAATTGCTGAAAGTTTCCCAGGTAATTCAATTGAAGGTGGTCCCCGAACACCGGCTCGATGCGAAAGCCTTCGCCGAGCTGAATAAATCCCGCTTGGCTGCTCAGTCCGGGAGCGGTCGCACTGGTGTAGACCGTCTCGATCGAAGGAATGGACTGCCCCTCATCGCCCCTCACATTCACGAAGCGCCCGTTCACTTCGCCTAACAACGCAAGGTTCAGTTTGCCGATCGCGGGCCATTCATAGATTGGTTTGATCGCGCTGCCGCCCACAATGGTTTGAGTCATTCCAAACACCGACTGCCCCGCCAGCGTGGAATCATTTCCCAGGCCAAAGTAATAAAGCTTGTTCAGAGCGATGGACTGCGCGTACAAGTTGAAAACCGTGTAAGGATGCACCAGGTTTATCGGCGGCCGCTTGCCAGGCTTCGCGGGCTGCGCGCTCTCGCCAGGATTTGGAACGACCGGCACGATCACATGCACGGGTTCGCTCGGAGTGTGGATCAACTTCATATATCCGCCGGCCCGCCACGAAGCGTTGGTAGTAGCGACCCCATCCACGTCCCAGGCGAAACGCCAGTTCTTCGTGTTCTTGTCGACCACGAGCGCCCCGCCCAACCCGAATCCGTTCTGTGCCGGCAGACTCCCCACTGCAATATGGACGGGAGTGTCCGTGAAAACCTCGATGGCGCATCCCGGCACGGTCTTGAAACCGAAATCTTTGCAGGCGTCAGTGGCACGTTCCGCTTCGCGGCGAAACTCCGCGTGTAAGATGCTTTCCTGTGCCGCAGCGACTGTGCCCGCAAGGCACAGCGCCAACAACAAGCTCCAACGCATACCGCCTCCCACAAATCGGCTCACAGCGCTCGGGGCCTACGCCGGTTAGGCGTTCCGGCCGAGCTTCGTCTTGGCCTTTTTCTTGGCCCGCTTGGCCCGCTTGGCCGCCGGCCGCGCCCGCTTCGCTGCCGCAGCTGCATGTGCCGCGTGGATCGCCTCTGTCACCTGCCGGATATAATTCGCAGCCTCGCCTTCCGTCTTGATCGCGTTGATGTAGATGTCCGTGTGGTGGCGTACCGGGAGTTTCGACTCCGCGTCGTGCAGGTGAAGCATCTGCGCCTTCAGCAGCGCATTGACCGGCCGGTCCGGATCCATCGCATTCCTGGGTCTGGGTACGTGAATGAGAGCCATTTCAGTTGCTCCTTCTGTGCGGCGCGATTGCCGCGAAAGTCCTAAACATCAAAGTCCGGGCAATCGGTGCGCACGGCGTTGAGCGAAAGCAAATTCCGCGTTGGATCTACCGCCCCACTGTTCGGCTCGATAAAAACATCAGCGCTCGACTCCCGCGGAGATCGCGGAGCGTAGGCGCCGAGAAAGAATTTTGTGATCGTCCCGGGAATCGATGCGTGATCAAAAACCCGGTTCACCACCGTCCCCTTCGGTATCCACGGCGAAATCAGAATCGCGGGCACGCGCACGCCCAGCCGGTCAAACGCGAATGGCATCCCAGTCCCGGTGTCATTTGCCGACGCCGTAAATTGGTCGGGAGTGCAAGCCGGCGGGACCACGTGGTCATAAATTCCGCCATGCTCGTCATACACCACCAGCAGCGCCGTGTTCGGCCACAGCGGCGAACTTTTGATCGCGTTATACACCGACGCGATGAACAACTCTCCTGCCTGAATGTTATGGTCCGGATGCTGGTCGGAAGCCACTTCCTCGCCTGCGTCACTGTCGTGATCGCTATAGTTTGGCTCGACGAAAGAATAATCCGGCAGATTCCCGCTGCTGCAATCGCTTAGAAACTGCTGATAGCTTCCGAACAACTCCGGTTGATTCTGCAGCAGGTTCGTGATCTCCATGGTCGAACTCGTTGTGTCGTAGTAATAAAGCTTGGCTGTATGTTTCGGATTGGCGTTGATCAGCCGGCTGTAAATGCTCTGGAATGGCTCGTTGACATACAGCAGATCCATATCGACTCTGCCAAAAGACGTGCCATAGTGCGCGAATGCCCGGTTACAAATCGTCGGCCCAGGAATCGACGCGAACCAGCGGTTGAATACCGCAAACTCCAGCGCCAACGTGGTCAGCACCGGAAGCTGGTTCTGCGCGAAGTAATACATAATTTTTTGCGAATGCCCCACATCCTGCTGTTGATTGAAATAACTTTTCACGAAGCCCTGCATGTTCGCCGCGCGACCCGCGCCGGTGTTACCGCCAAAAATTTGCAGGTCGACCGCTGGAAAATGATGATCCGGGTCCGGATCAAGCTGCCCTTGAAATTCCGCCAGTGGCTGCGGCTGCACCGCAGCGCCCGTCGTATCCGGATTGCTCAACGCAGCGGTGATCCCGTCAATCTGTGGATTCACTGCCGTCAAAGATCCCAGCATGTGGTCGAACGACCGGTTTTCCATCATCAAAACAACGATGTGTTTAAGGTTGTCCAGTCCGGGGGGCATAGCTCACTCCATTCCTGCGCCGACGCTCACCTTCATCGCCGCTCCACGCAAACGGCCATCGTCCTCTGCGTAGGATTAGTGACTTCCAACGCGGTATCGTTTCATTTGCTTGTGGTGTTCCTTGAAAGGCCTCTGGAAAGGCCGCTGGAAAAGGCGGTTGGGAAGGCGATTCGAAAAGAAAAGAAGATGGCGCGGCACGACAGGCCGCGCCACTTCTACAACACTGAGGACTAGGTACCCGTCTTAATGGCTTGCTCCGATGGCGCACCCAACGCCGCCGCAACTTGAGTTCCGATCGGAGATCCCAAGCCAGAGCATGCATCCCATCCCGGACCGGCCGAGTAAGCGCCGTTGTTGCCGGAGGTGATGTCATTCAGATCCCGCGCCGTACCCGCATCCTGATAGAGCAATGGGTTGATAAAGCCAACTGGCTTGCCGATGCTCTGGTTGATGAGCGCGATCAATCCAGCCCAGAGCGGGGCGACAGCGCTCGTCCCGCCAATCACATCGGGGCTTCCATCGACACGAGTAACGTAGCCGGTAGTCGGATCGGCATCGCCGGTCACATCCGGAACGCCGCGACCAACATTCTTTTTCGGATTGGCGGAAGGCGGCACTCCAGCCCCATTCTGCCAACTGGGAAGAGGAAAAACATCGCTGATCCCGCCTCCGGTTGCGCCTTCATTGTTCGCGAGTTCGTTCCACACAGTTTCGCTGTTGATGCTGCTCCCTGAGGCCACCAGTTGAGTGCCTCCACAGGCCAGCACATTCGGACTCGATGCCGGAAAATCTACGTGGTTCAAGCCATCGGTAACGCCGTCGGTCGAACCGTCGTCTCCGGCCGCAACGCAAACCGACACACCCATCGCACTCGCGGACTGGAACGCTTCATCCATCGACGTCATAGCCTGCTGTGTCCATGAAGATTCCGGACCACCCCAACTGATGGAAACTACCGACGGGTTGTTCGTGCTGTCGTGCACCGCGGTGGTGATCGCGTTCAGAAAGCCGGCGTCCGTGTTGTCGGCGAAATAGACGACGATCTTTGCGCCGGGCGCGATCGATCCGGCCACTTCAATATCCAACATGACTTCGCCATCCGGTCCGTTCGGGTCTCCGGTCGGATTGTTGCTTCCGTTGCCGACCGAAACCGCTGACACGGTGGGAGTCTCGGTGAGTTTGAGTTGGCTCCAGTAACTGCTCAGATCGGCGGTCTTGTAGCCGCCACCCAATTCGATGAGCGCTATGCATTCTCCGGCTCCATCCACGCCAGTGGGAAAGTCGTAGAGCGCAGCGACTTGCGGCGGCGTGTAGGACAGGTTAACGGTAGCGGCACGGGCACCTGCCACCCCACGCCGCCTACGAAAATGCGGCTTGGCTTGTGGGCGATTATCCAGGCCAAATACGCCTTCGACCACGTCCTGCAGTTCCGCTGGAAGGTGGATCGATCCCGTGCGCCCGCGATACTTCCCGGTGGGGTGATCGTATTCCTTGAGTTCGACGCCGAAAGCCTCGTTCACGGCCGTGACAGTACCTGAGAGAATCACGGTACGCCGCGCCGGGCTCTTTTCTTTCACAGTGAGCTTGTGTTGGCGGGCAAATGTCTCGACGCGAGCGATGCTTTCCGGGTCCGCTCCGTGGCGTTGCTCGAATTCCTTGCGACTCAGAATGGTCCGTTTCTCAATTGGCTTCGTATATGCGTCGGCGCTGACAATGGGCTTCTTCCCGGTGCGAGATCGTAAACGGATGGTAACGTCAACAGTTTCGTCGGGGTTGGCTGGGCCTATCTCTCGCGCTCCGTCCATCGGAGCGCGCTCACTACCGGCAAGCGGCAGAGGTTTTTTCGGAGTAGACATAGATCTCCTTTCTATTAGGCCGAGCCGAGCGCAAAGAGGTGCAGAGCATCGTTGCTAGAAGCCGTTTCGAGGAACTCCACCCAGGGAAAGGAACCGAGCCGTCTGCAAATCTCCGGAGTCGATCCTGGCCCGTTAGCTGGCTGCAAAGTAGCAGCAGACCGGCAGCCGCGCAAGATGTTTCTTGGGCCTGTTACGAAAAACGGACAGATGGTTGCTGTGACCGCTAACGGAATCAACTCAAGCCCGTCCTGCAAACTCCCTGCTCTCCGTCGACACTTTCACTTTTTCCCCTTCTTTGATGAACAGGGGAACGCGGATCTCCAGGCCTGTCTCCAGCCGAGCCGGCTTGGTCACCGTGCCGCCCGACGAGTCGCCACGAACCCCGGGCTCCGTCGAAGTAACGTTCAGTTCCACGAATATTGGCAGTTGTAAACCGATCGGGTTGCCGTTGTACTTGCGTAGCTGAATGATCGCGCCCTCGATCAGGAAGTCCAGTGCATTCCCGACCATCTCCTCGGTCAGGGTGAGAGTCTCGTAGCTTTCCTGATCCAGAAAGTGAGAGCCATCGTTGTCGCTGTAGAGATACGATGCCGGAACCGATTCCAAGTCCGGCTCCTTGAACTTGTCGCTCGCCTTGAAACTCTTCTCAAAGACCGCGTTGGTGAGAAGGTTGCGCATCTTCAGGCGCACAAGAGTCTGGCCGCCTCGCGCGGTGGGCGTATTCACCTCTGCTTCCAGGCAATAGAACGGAGTGCTTTCAAATTCAAACAACGTCTTGCGTTTGACGCTGATCGCATCGATTAAGGCGGCCATGAGTTCCTCAAGGGCAGGTCGTGAAAGCAAATGCGGACCCGCTACAAATTTCCTTCCAGTATAAGGGGAAACGTTCATCGGGGAGCAGGCTAGGCGCACCATGGTAGTGGGTCAGTTTGAATTTCTTTGCGTACTTTGCGGCTTTCCTTCATGAACTTTGCGGTTAAAGGGTCTTGTTCTTTTGGAATCAAAAACTTTAACCGCTGAGTGCGCGAAGAAGTACGCAAAGATTCAAACTGACCCACTACCCGCACAATCCGGTCTTGGCGTATATTCGGCAAGTTGTCGATTGTGTCCGGCTCACCGAGTCGGCGCTTCCTGCAACAACTTCAACACATTGTCAGTTGTGTCCGTCTCACCCAGCCGTGGAAAAATCTTCTCGACGCAATGGCGGTGCGCCTCTTCGCTGCGGTCCGTCATCGCGTCCGTGACCAGCACAACGTTGTAGCCATAATCGTACGCGCTGCGCGCGGTCGACTCCACGCCGGCGCTGGTTGCAACGCCTGTCACAAAAATCTGAGTGACGCCGCACCGGCGCAGGTACTCATCCAACGATGTACCAATGAACGCGCCCCACCGTTGCTTGCTGACAACGTGATCTGCCGGGTGCTGCTCCAATTCTGGAACAAGTTCGCTCCAGTCCGGCGGAAACGAAAACTTCGGGGCTCCGGCGTCGGTACGGCCGGGAGCGCGTCCCGTTACGTTGACCAGAACCACCGGTAGACCACGCACGCGGAACGCGCGCGCAAGTTGCGCAGTTCGGCCAATGATCTCGCCCGCAGGGTGCACGGTTGGCAAACCGACAATGCCTTTTTGCAAGTCAATCACGACCAGGGCAGCCGTATCGAGTTTTGTCAGAGGCATACTTTGTTCCTTTCGGTTCAGGCTCGTGGCACATCGCACCGGTTTTCGTTCAAGCCGTTTCCTGGCTCGATTACTCTGCCTGTTTGTTTGAAAATCGCACGCTCATCATGATGCTGATGAAAGCGATGCCTGCGAAGAAAATAATCAGCGCCAGGCTCTCGCCGCTGGAAATCTTTCCCACCCGAAACAGGATGTAACCGGCAACCAGATTAAACAATGCCCAGACAACGTTGACAGTTGGCGAGGACAATCCCTTTCCGGGAGGGCTGGCGAAGGGTGTCGGGAACCGGTCGCCCGAAATGCCATGCACGAAATGAGGCACGACGTTCGCGAGAAACATGCCGGCAAAAAAACATGCGATGTAGTCATCCCAGCTCACTGTAATTTCTCCCTTCGGTTTGGGGTGTGGGTTCATTTGATTTCATATGGCCGATTCTTGCACCTCGGCAATCAGATCGAGGTCGGGTGCAGGCAGCAGCCCCATTTCCTGGTAGATTGGCCGCATGACCGCCCTCACTTTCGGCAGCTTGAACGTGAACCAGAGCGAGCCCGCAATGCAAAATGCGCCAGTAACCATGACGGTGTGGGGCGCTCCGATCACGTGAGCCAGCGCGCCCGCCAGCAGGCTGCCGAACGGCGCCGCGCCGAAAAAAGCCATCGTGTAATAGCTCATCACGCGGGCCCTTTTGTCTTCTGGCACCAGCGACTGGACAATCGTATTGCTGATAGCTGCGCCCTGCATCAACCCGAATCCAACAAAGACCATCAGCACAAGCGACAGCCATAACACGTGTGACAAGCCGAAAAGAATCAACGCGCCTCCCAGCGTCGCCGCCGCGATCTGAAGCATGCGCGTTAACCCAACGACGGACTTGCGGATCGCCAGCGAAAGGCCCGACGTTAGCGCTCCAACTCCTGACGCAGCGGTCAGCCAGCCGAGCGTATGCGCACCTCCGTGCAGCACCTGGCCGGCAAAAATCGGCAGCAGCACAGAATACGAGTAGCCCATGAGGCTGAGCAGCGCAAACAGCAGAAGAATCGTGCGGATTGGCCGAAATGAGCGCACATAGTCCCAACCCTCGCGCATTTGTTCGAGCATGCTGCTCGCCTTGCGGCGGATGTCCACAGGTTTGATGCGCATCATCAGCAAGGACGCAATCACCGCAAAGTAGCTGACGCCATCGATCAAAAAACACCAGCCTTCGCCGGCCGCGGCGATCACCAGTCCAGCGATGGCCGGTCCAATCAGCCGCGCGCCGTTAGCCATCGAGGAGTTGATAGCGATGGCGTTGCTGAGGTCGCCGCGATCCTCGACCATCTGCACCAGAAAGGATTGACGCCCCGGCATATCGAAAGCATTGATCAAACCCTGCAAAGCGGTGAGTGCGATGATTTCCCAGAGAGTGATGACATGGGCCAGTGTGAGCGCCGCGAGGGCGAGTGACTGAACCGCAGCCGCTGCTTGCGTCCACACCAGCATCTTGCGGCGATTCAGACGCTCGACCCAAACGCCCGCAAATGGTCCCAGCAAAAACGAAACAATCTGCCCCGCAAAGCTGACCACGCCCAGCAGCAGCGCGGAATGAGTCAGTCGATAGACCAGCCAGCTCGTCGCCAGCTTCGTCATCCACGTGCCGATCACGGAAATGCTTTGACCAAAGAAAAAAAGCTTGAAGTTGCGATGTCGCAGCGCTCGCCAGGCGTGCGACAGCGAACCTCCAGAAAGAGACGTCTCCCGTGCATCCGAATTGATTGCGGGTTTCACAGGCCGCGATCGCTCCCCGTCGTGATCACTTTCGAAGGCCGTCACTTTTCCACCAGCCGTCTGATGATCTCGGCAGCCTTGAACAGCGTGACCCGCTCCTGTTCGTCGAGCTGAGCTACGGCCTGCGCCAGCCAGGTCCGCTTCGCATCCTTCGCACTCTTCCGCACGGCGGCGCCTTTGGCAGTGAGCGCAATATTCACCTGGCGGCCGTCAGTAGGATGCGGCTTGCGCTCGACCATGCGCATTTCCTCGAGCGCCGCGATGGTCGTCCCCATGGACTGCGGTTTCATGCCTTCCGCGCGCGCCAGATCAGCGGTGGTTGCGGGCCCATGCTTCTCCAGGCGCGACATGACGGCGGCCTCGGTCAACGAAAGCTCGTGCGAGGCTGCCGCCGCGCGCACGCGGCGCACCAATAGCCCGACAGCCTGAATAAAATCGGTTGCAGCGATTTCAATCGTCTTTCGTGCCACAGTGGTTCTATCATACACACAAACAGTTATACTTGCAAGTTTACCTTGCAAGTTACACTGTTTACATGTCGACGAGAAACATTCACTGGCAACCAGTCACTGGTAACCAGACACTGATTTTCAACGCGCACCTTGAGTGTTCAGAAAGGAAGGGATTTCACATTGGCCAGCTTCCGCGGATCGGCCCTTGTCCTGGACGCTCGCCCGCTGCCTGGCGACGCTGACATGCGTTGTCCTGCTAACATCCTTGAGGAACCCGCGCGCATGCTTGAGCTTTCCACACCGGTGAAATACGTCAAGGGGATTGGTCCGCGCATTGCCGACGTTCTCGCCACCAAGGGAATCTCGACTGTCGACGATCTTCTCCATTACCTGCCCTTTCGTTATGAAGACCGGCTCAACCCGCGTGGAATCTCCGAGTTGCGGGCCGGGGAAATGGCCACAGTGATCGGAGAAGTACGCAACTCCGGATTATTCCGCACCCGCCGCATGCCGATTTTCCAGCTCACCGTCGGGCAGGGACGCACGCGGCTGCGCTGCCTGTGGTTTCACGCGACTTACCTGCAGGATAAATTCAAGCCCGGCCAGATGATCGCGTTATACGGAAAAGTTGAGCAGGATGAGCGCAGCGGCGAGCTACAAATCATTCAGCCGCAGTTTGAGATTCTGGGCGATCCCACGGACGGAGCAGACGGCGAGCCCGCCACCGGGCCGGCGAAAAAAGCGGCCGAATCGTTGGAGATCGGCCGCATTGTGCCGATTTACGAATCGGTTGGGCAAGCCCGCCTTACGCCGCGCTGGTTTCGCCGCATCCTTCGGACCGCGCTGGAAAATCTGAATCTCGATCTCCCCGAAGTGATTCCTGCGATCGTTCGGAAACGCCTGGCGCTGATCTCGCCGCGCGAGGCGTTTTGGAAGGTGCATTGGCCGGATGCGGGTGAAAGCCTGCAGGATTTGCAATCTTCCCGCACTCCGGCGCACATCCGCATGATCTTCGACGAACTGTTTTTTGTGGAGCTGGGGCTGGAACTGAAACGCCGCCAGCAGAAAGCGCAAACCGGAATTGCTTTTCGCCTCGACGAGACGGTTCGCGCGGCGATCAAGAAGATTCTTCCCTTCCATCCCACGGCGGCGCAGAAGCGCGTCCTCAAGGAAATCGCATCTGACATGGAAAAGCCTTATCCCATGCGGCGTTTGCTGCAGGGCGACGTGGGATCGGGCAAGACCATCGTAGGTTTCGAAGCCGCCATCATCGCCATCGAAAACGGACGCCAGGTGGCTCTCATGGCGCCCACGGAAATCCTGGCGCAGCAGCATTATTTTTCCGCGCGCAGAATTCTCGAGAGTGCGGGCTACCGCATCGTTCTACTCACCGGCTCGCTCGAATCTGACCGCAAGCGCGAAGTGAGGCGTCACATCGCACAGGGAAACGCTCAGCTCGTGATCGGCACGCACGCGCTGCTCGAAGAGAAAGTGGAGTTCGCCAATCTCGGCCTGGTGATCGTTGACGAGCAGCATCGCTTCGGCGTGTTGCAACGTCTGAAGCTGATGCGGAAATCGGGAGACGCCGCTGAGAATGCTCATGTGGAGACGGCCGCCTCGGCCGTCCGGTCAGACCCTGCCCTGAGCCTGCCGAAGGGGCGAAGCGCGGCCGCTCCTTCATCGCAGGACCCGCCCCCCGAACCCGACGTCCTGGTGATGACCGCAACTCCCATCCCGCGCACGCTCGCCCTCACGCTCTACGGCGACCTCGATCTCAGCGTGCTCGACGAGCTTCCCCCCGGCCGCACGCCGATCGTCACCCGCCGCGTGGCCGACGAGCGCTCGCCCGAAGTTTGGGAATTCGTGCGCAAGCAGATTGGCGCTGGGCATCAGGCGTACGTCGTTTATCCCGTGATCGAGGAGAACGAAGAAACCGAACTCAAGGCCGCGATCAAGATGTACCGCGAACTGAGCGCGCGTGTCTTCGCCGACTTGAAAGTTGGCCTGCTACACGGTCGCCTCGACCCGGAATTGAAAGATCAAGTCATGCGCATGTTTCAAAAAGGCGAGTTGCAGATTCTTGTGGCTACCACCGTCATCGAAGTGGGCGTAGACGTTCCCAACGCGACCGTGATGGTAATCGAGCACGCCGAGCGCTTCGGTTTGGCGCAACTTCACCAGCTGCGCGGCCGCATCGGACGCGGAGCCGCAAAATCCTATTGCGTCCTGATGACCGGCGGCAAAGTGAGCGAAGAGGGCGAGAAGCGTCTCGATGCCATGGTGAAAACGAATGATGGTTTCAAAATCGCCGAGCTCGATCTCGAACTCCGCGGCCCCGGCGAATTTTTCGGGACCCGGCAGGCGGGTATGCCGAGTTTTCGCGTTGCCAATATAATTCGCGACCGTGAGTTGCTGGAAGCCGCGAAGCGCGAAGCCGCCGCCGTAGTCGCAGGCCCGAGCGCCGAGATTTCAGAAGTGGAAGTGAGCCGCGCCCTGGTTCACATGCGCACGCGCTGGCAGAATACGTATGGGTTAGTCGAAGTGGGGTAACGCGATGCGGCTTCAATTTTTCGCTGACCGTCATTCGCGGCTCACGTTCGCCAATACATCGATTGTCTGAGGGAATTTCGTTCCGGGTCGTCGGGCAGGTACAGAACCTCGACCGCGGAGCCTAAGGCAACCTTCCAGGAAAGAATCGATGATTTACCCCTCGTCACGACGCCCTGGTCGTTTAGAAAGTCATAGTAAACCCACGTTGAAGATTTCGATCCGGGTCGGATCCCGACCACGATACCGTTTGTGAGTCGACCAGTTGTGGCGAGCACAAAATTGCGCCGCAACTGGCTCAGGAGCAGAAAGACAATCAGAGCTAGAAAAACAGGAGGCGCTAAGCCGATCAGGATGGGAAGGTTCGTCTCGTCGGCGGGCCGGTTGATTGCGGGATCTGAAGCCAGGTAGCTGATTTCGATTTCTTTGGACTTGCGAGCGTTCGTCCACGAACGCAGCTTTGGAACGTTGCCGGCGCCCTGGTACGCCTGCCCGTCGATTCGAAATTCGTATCGGATCATGTGTTTGCTGCGCCCCTGCGACGTGCCCAGCACGGTTCCTGTGATTGTTTGACCTTCTTTGGCGAAACGTTGATCTACATTGAACTTGTGAAGAGTGGCATAAGTAACACCAACGCAGACAATACCCATCACGCCAGCAACGATCGTGATTCCGTATCCGCCGCCTATCAGACGAGGCCTCCTCGGCTCCATGGGCTGCGGCTGTGGCTCTTGTTTGCGGAGGACATCGCTCGGCGTCAGAGGTGTGTTTTTTATCTTAAGAATTGCGCGCACGCTGCGCACGATCAGAAATGCAAAGAGGAGAACGAACGCCGCGACAATCAGGAACGGGGCTAAATAAGTACCGCTCTGAGTCAATGAATCCACCCTGATTTCATTCTGCACATGGAGATAAGAAAACCAAGTGCTGTCTCTGGTTAGCCAGTTGGATAAATTCTTTTTGATTCGCCTTATCGGCGCTTGCGGGCGGATCGTCGGCGATCCGGAGCGCAGCTTCGCTCGCTGGGGGCTCTTCCGTCCGTCGCCAAGGCCCGAACTGATAAAATCAAACCAATGGCCGGCTCTTCCCAACTGATCCAGATCGAGCTTTCCCCGCCGCAGCGCGTGCCCAAGCCTACGTGGCTGCGAGCGAAAGCTCCCTCTGGCGATAACTTCCATGACTTGAAAAAGTTGGCCCGCGGACTCGGCCTGCATACGGTGTGCGAGTCGGCGCAGTGTCCGAACATCGGCGAGTGTTGGAACCATAAGACTGCAACGTTCATGCTGCTGGGAGATATCTGCACGCGGCGTTGCGGTTTCTGCGCGGTGCCTAAGGGCAGACCCGAGCCCATTGACTGGGATGAACCGCGCCGCGTCGCCGAAGCTGTGGCCACGCTAGGACTGAAGCACGCGGTCGTGACCAGCGTAAACCGCGACGATGACAACATTGGCGGCGCCAAAGTTTTTGCCGAGACCATCCGCGAGATTCGCGAACTCACGCCGGATTGCCGCATCGAAGTGCTCATTCCCGATTTTCAGGGACTCGACGAAGCTCTGAAAATTGTTCTCGACGCCAAGCCTGACGTGCTCAACCACAACACGGAAACTGTCCCTCGCCTGTACCGCGTTGTGCGCTCCGGAGCGCGCTACGAGCGCACTCTCACTCTGCTGGCGAACGCCAAAAAGTTTTCTCCCGGTATGGTCACCAAGAGCGGCGTCATGGTTGGGCTGGGCGAGTCGTCGGAGGAACTGGTGGAAGTGTTCCGCGATCTCGGCGGCCGCGGCGTCGACATTCTCACCGTCGGGCAGTATCTGCGGCCTTCGAAAGATCATCTGCCCATTGCCCGCTTCTACGCTCCGGAAGAATTCCAATATTTGAAAGACGAAGCGCTACGGTTCGGATTCCGCCACGTCGAATCGGGGCCGATGGTGCGCTCCAGCTACCACGCCCACGAGCAGGCGGAGTCGACCAGCACGCCGCGGGTGGTATCCTGATCGGCTCATGTTTCCACACGCTGCAAACTTTCTAAACAATTCCAGCACTCGATGTTGCCCCCGGGATCCAGCGGCCCGCTGTTGTCGCAGCGCCGCGAGCCGGAGGTTCTGCGCCACGTGGTAACCGTTCTTCTGGTTGTCCTTGGTTTCTTTGCGGGAATGCTGGGCGCGATCACCGGAATCGGCGGCGGCGTAGTGCTGGCGCCCATACTCGCGCTGCATTTCGGCATCCCGATTCGCGAGGCGATTGGAACCAGCCTTGTCGCGGTGATCACCACCTCCGCCGCGAGTTCCTCGGTTCATCTGCAACGCCACACCACGGACATTCGCCTGGGCATGACGCTCGAACTGGCCACCGCGCTGGGTGCCGCGGTCACCGCCTATCTCGTCGGCTATTTCAATCGCAGCCTTCTCGAAGGTGTGTTCGCAGGATTTCTGCTCTACAGCTCGATTACGATTCTGTCGCGCGGAGGAAAAGTGAAGACGGGAGACGAAGCGTCCTCCGAATCATCCTTCGGAATGGCCCTCAGCAATGGTGCCGTCGTGATTCCTCCTTATGAGCCGAAGCGTTATCCCTTGGGGATGGCCGCGTCGCTGGTAGCCGGCGCGCTTTCCGGGTTGCTGGGCATTGGCGGCGGTCCCATCAAAGTTCCGGTGATGTACATTTTTATGGGAGTGCCGCTCATGGTGGCCACGGCAACTTCCAACTTTATGGTGGGCGTGACCGCCGCTGCCAGCGCCATTGTTTATTACCGCCGCGGCGACATTCTGGTGGAAGTGGCCGCGCCGCTGGCGGTCGGAGTTTTTCTGGGATCGCTGCTCGGCGCACGCGCGGCTCCGCGCATTCGCACACGGTATGTCGTCTATCTTCTGGCGGCCATCATGGTGTACCTGGCCGGCCACCTGGTTGTGCACGTGTTCGAGCACTTGCATAACGGAGGCGCGGCATGAGCCAACTACGCGAGCCCGCCTTCGATCGCGTCGTCGCTTTGGTTTTGCGCATCGGCGCGTTCAGTTGCTTCTTCATTATGCTGGCCGGCCTGATCACCGGCCTCTTCGTGCCCGGCCGGATTCCGCTCGGCATCGAGCGCGCGGGCGTGTTGCTGATGCTGGCCACCCCCGTGGTTCGGGTGCTGGTAGCCTGCTTTCTTTTCTTCCACGAGAAAGATATGAAGTACGGCTGGATTTCGCTGGGAGTGTTGGTGATCTTAATGCTGGGAGCAGTCTTCGGCATCGGCGAGCACTAGAAATGCTGCGCGGCGGGCTGGCCTGACAAAACTTCAGAAAATGTGCAGCTTGATGCTGAGATATTTCTTGGGATTTTCCTTTACCGCTTTCACCAGCGCCGCAGCTTCCGTAATCATCTGGTTGGCGTTGTTATAGAGCGTCTCGTCTTTGATGAGCTTGCCCGCCGTGCCCTGGCCCGCTTCCAGTTCGGACGTTAGTTCCGAAAGCTTGGTGATGGTGGTGTCCAGCTTCTTCCCCAGCTCATCATCCTGAATCAGCCTTCCGATCGTGCCCTTGCCCGAGTTGATGGTCTCGCTGACCTTCTTGATGTTGGCGATGGTATCGTTGGCGTTGTCATAAAGCGACGGATCCTTTAACAACTTTCCCGCCGTGCCCTTACCGGCTTGCACGTCGTCAATCACCGCGTTCAATTTGTCGAGCGTGGCCAGGAACTTGTCGTAGGCGTCATTGCGGTTGATCAGCGCGCCCAGACTGCCCTTGCCCTTGGCGACGTCTTCCACCATCCCTTGCAGGTCTGCCACCGTGGTCGACAGCCGGTTGTAAAGAGTGGGATCATAAATTAACTTGCCCAGCGATCCCTTGCCACTCTCCGCGAAAGCCAGAATGCGGTCGGCGCGCTTGAGCAGCGCGTCCATGTTCTGAAGCGTGCTTTGGCTGGCGCGCACCACCTGGTTGAAGTCGGGGTGCACCTGCGTGGCGATCGTGTCTCCATCCTGCACAACGGGCCCGACCGCTTGTGAACTATCAATGTCGAGGTAGGTTTCGCCCAGCACCCCGGCGGTGTCCAGCGAGATCACCGAATCGCGCCGCAGGTCGAAGCCGTACTTGGTGCTCACCTTCATGATCACTTCGACGGGAGTCAGCTGCTTATCCTTGTCGGGCACGACGCGAATATGAATGACATTGCCGACGTCCACGCCGCTCAGCCGTACCGGCGCGCCCTCGCGCAGGCCACTGGCATTGTCAAAATACGCTTGCAGCATAATGCGCTTCGAAAACAGCCCGCGCGTGCCCGACATCAGAAAGAGCAGCACGGCCAGCGTCACGGCGGAGACGAGAACCGTGATGCCGACGCGGAGCTCCGACCATTTGAGCTGCTTCTGGCTAGGCAAGAGATCTCCTCATCGTGACCAACCCCAAGCGCGGTCAAACCCTGTGTCTTTGAGCAGGTTCACCCAGACCCCGGAAGTGCGATCTGTTCGTTGCATCATAGCAAACCCGGGGGCTGTGCTTCCTTAGGCACTTTGGGAGCGCAGCGCGCGCGTCAGCAACAATGCCAGCAGGTAGGCGCCCGCTCCGCAGGCCAGGGTCACCGTCAGGCCGAACTGGATGGCAATCAGCATGGCCAGCACCGAGCCCAAAACGCTGGCCGCCGCGTTCATGGCCCAGGCCCACTCCACTGCATTTTCAGGACGGGCGTTTTCGGGACTCGCTTCCGCGGAAGGAAACTCCGGCGCCGGGGACGACGCCAGTGCGCGCAGGCCGGTCGGGAACGGCATTCCCATCACAAAGCCGAGCGGCGCCAGCAGCACCGCGCTGATCACCAGCCGGTAGTTGAATGCCAGGCCCACCAGCGCGGCCAGACGGCCAGGAAGAAAAATTACATCCACAACCAGAACTAAGACCACCAGCGCCAGAGGGATCCATCCCTGCTCAGTTCGCGGCAGCCAGACGCGCGAGAACAAACTTCCAGCTCCGCTCGAGAGCATCAGCAGAAAAATCACAACCGTGAGCGCATAAGTAGGATGCCCCAGAAAGAGCACAAACCGCTGGATGAATGCGATCTCCACCAGAATATAGCCGAGGCCCACCGCGATGAAATATAGCAGCGGAACCGGCGACTGCCGCGCCACTCCGCCCTTGAAGGCCAGCGGCAGAATCAGAAACGCGAGCACCGCCACCACCGAGATTCCAAAAACCAGAAGCAAAACCAGCACGCCGAGATTCACTTTCCAGTCCACACCTTCCTGCAAACCCTTTTCCCCAAGAATCTGCCCCGGCTTCAGCGTGAAGAAAAAAAACGGCGCGTTGTCGGTCACGGGCGACACGTTGTAGGCATACCCGCGGGCAAAGCCGTAAGGGTCATTACTCGCAATCAGCTGCGAAAACGGGTTATCGGGCGGCGCCGAGGGCATGTAGAGCGCTGTAAGCGGATCATGAGTCGCGAAGTGCGCCCGCACCGCCATTTCTTCCTCGAACGTGAATGGAGTCTTCTTGGCAAGCACGACCACTGGGATGCCATCTTCATTCAGTTCACCGAACGATGCCACGATGAAATGCCTCGCCGGATTCGCAATTCCCATGCCGTGCAGCGTTTCCATCGCCACCGAAACCACTCGCAGAGCCTCGCGAGGATTCTCGAACTCCCAGCGCGTGATGGCAATGATGCCATCTGGCTTCAAGTGATCGAAATATTCGCGGAATGCCTGCACGGTATACAAATTATTTTCGCTGAGCGCGAACGCCCCGGCCGCAGTTGAAGCCCAGGTGTCGACAAGCGTCATCTGCACCACGTCAAAACGCTCCGAAGTTGATCGCAGATACGAGCGGCCGTCGGTGACGTGAATGTGCACGTCCGGGCGTTCGTAGAGATGCAGAGAGTAATCGAGGTAGCGCCCGCGCATAATATCGGTCGCAATAATGGGATTAATCTCAATACCGGTCACGCTCGGGCTGCCGTTCGCCAAAGCCCGCACCACGTCAACGCCCCCACCCGGCCCGATGATGGCGTATTCCCCGTGCGGCCGCAGAACGTTAACCAGCGCGGGCGGAGCGGTCATCAGGTTCTTTTCCCACTCCGTCCCCGCCCAGTGCGACAAGTCCACATTCATGATGTAAGTGGACGCGTCGGCGTCGATGACAATCGATTTGGTGTAGGGAGTCTGCCGGTCGACCTCGACTCGCGAAATCGCGTTCCAGCGCGCGTATTCCACCCACGCGGGGTTGCGATACATTCCTTTCGCGTAGACCACATCAATGAGACGCCCGGAATGATTCACCGCGATCAACGCAACCATCGCCAGAGCCAAGATCCCCGCGATGCGGCGTTCTGAATTTACTTCCGACCACACAATAGCCGCGATCCCCAGCGTGGCCGCGGCAATCAGAATCGCGTTCGGCGCGCCGAACCAGTTCAGCAACGGAACCACCGCCAGGCAGGCTAGCGCGCCTCCGCCCAGGTCGGCTCCGTAGAGTCGCGGAATGCGATGAGGCTCGCGCGCAAACACCACCGCAAACAGCAGCCCCGTAAGAAAAAACGGCACCGCCGCCGTCAGGTAGATCACAGTCAGGCGAAGAAAATTTCCATAGCTGACTTCTAGCGCCACCGGCACGTGCAGCACAATCTCCAGCATCACGAACACGACGAAAGAATTCGCCATGCACAGCCGGGCCGCGAGCGTACGCGTGTCCACGGCCGATAGGCGTGACTTCAGCAGGTAGGCAAACACTCCGCCGGCGCCGAGCCCGAGCAGCGCGATCGAAATCGCGAGAAACGCGAAGTGATAGAAAAGAATGACTGAGAAGAGACGCGTGAGCGCGAGTTCCAGAAGCAGCGCCGAGAAGCTGGTAAGCGCGAGCCCAGTCAGCACAATCTTCCCAGGGATTTCGCGATTGCTCGGTGACAAAACTGGAGTCGGAGCAGTGACGGGCATAATTTTATTGAAGGCGACAGTTTAGCAGATGGCAAAGGCCGCGAGCCGAAGTTAAGAAGTAAGAGGTCAGAAGTAAGAATGCAGAAGTAAAGGCAACACCAACTTCTGCATTTTGAATTCTTACTTCTGCATTTATGTCAGTTCTCCAGAATCACCTGCGCAATCGCCTGCTCGGCGGTGTGCGAAATCGAAAGCGCGGCGTTCTTCACTCCCAGCCGCGCGGCGAACTCTGCCGCGACCCCGTGAAACACGATCGTCGGCCGCCCGCTCGGCATCCGCGTGACTTCGCAATCCCTCCAGCGCACTCCATGATTCCACCCCGTGCCCAGAGCCTTCATCGCCGCTTCTTTCGCTGCGAAGCGCGCGGCGTAACGCTCCATGCGGTTCGCCTTGGAGTCACAATAACGCATTTCCCCCGCGGTAAAGATGCGGTGCAGAAACCGGTCACCGAACCGCTCAATCGCTCGCTGGATGCGAGGAACTTCGGCGATGTCGATACCGATGCCAACGATCATGCGATCACTCTTAGTTGTCCACGGCTGGATGTCAATGTAACTCGAACAGCACTACGCTCGTTCGCAATCTACAGCAACCTGTCTCCGCGGTAAATCAACTGTCCGTCCAGCATTCGCGCCTCTGCGGTAAGCTGGTGAATTTTTGCCGGTCCCGTTCCGTCGATATGGGAAACTTCATGTCCGTGGGCAACCATCCAATCGGAAACCAGCATGCGGTGACATCGAAAATACACTCGTTCGGCACACATGTAGACCGTTCGCGAAGCCTGGGCGAGAGTCACCAGTTCACCCGCAGCCGTCTCGAATTCCGCGGTGAGTATATAGTCCGCGTAATTGCGGAAGCTCGTATTCCGCAAAGCGATATTCCGGGACTCTTCCACAATCTTCCGGCGATATCCGCCCAGTGCCTTCATCCATACATAAGCGACCCCTGCCGCAGGAAGACTTTTCTCCAGCGATTCGCGGTTAAACTCGGGCAGCCGCCGCGACATCGGAAAGGCGCGAATATCCACCACGGTCTGGATTTGGTGAGCCTTTAGCGCCTCGAGCAGTTCGTTGCTCGTGCGCGTGGAGTGCCCGATAGTGTAGAGAATCGCCAACGAAATGCCTGCAAAAGGAAAGCTCGCTAGGACAACAGAGCTACGAGTGAAGCCCTGACCGCTTCATCCTGCTCAGGAAACACCGTCCGCAAGTCCAGCAGCACGCGCCCCTCCTCAACCCGCGCAATCACCGGCGGATCAGCCGCGCGCAGTCGCGCGGCGAGTTCGTCAGCGCTCAGACCGGCGCAACTGAGGGCCACCAGCCGCGTCGGCAAAACTGAAGACGGCGCGGCCCCGCCGCCAATCACGGATTCGCCGTCGATGATCTCCGCTTTCAATTTCGGCGACGCCACTTTCACCGCTATCGCCTCTGCGCGTTTGCCGATCTCGTCCAGCGTGAGTCGCATCATGCGCAGCGTTGGAATCGCATCGTGATCACGCTTCACATAGGCGAGCAGAGTGGCTTCCAGCGCGGCATAAGTAAGCTTGTCCACGCGCAGCGCACGGAACAGCGAATTCGCACGCATGCGCGCAATCAGTTCGTGGCGGCCACTAAGCAATCCTGCCTGCGGCCCGCCCAGCAGCTTGTCGCCACTGTAACTGACAACATCTACGCCGGCGCGCAGACTATCGATCACGGTCGGTTCGCCGCTGATCCCGACCGCCTGCAGATCAACGAGTGCACCACTTCCCAGATCCTCCATCAGCGGCAATCCACGCTCGCGGGCCAAGCCCACAAGTTCCGCGGTGGAAGCCTGTTCCGTAAATCCGCTGATCTCAAAATTCGAACGGTGCACCCGCAGCAGCAGTTTCGTGCGCTCATTGATCGCTTGCTCGTAGTCGGCAACGCGCGTGCGATTCGTCGTGCCCACCTCGCGCAGAATCGCTCCCGATTTCGCCATCACATCCGGAATGCGAAACGAGCCCCCAATCTCCACCAGCTCCCCGCGCGAGACAATCACTTCTCCGCCATCAGCCAGCGTATTCAACGCCAACAAAACCGCCGCCGCATTGTTATTCACCACGATGGTCGAAACGGCTGATGTGGAGACAGCCGCTCCGGCTGTCCCGCGTGGGCCTGCGAAGGGGCGAAGCCCCGAGGAAACTTCCAGATCCCCCAGCAGCTTTCGAAGCAGCCGATCCACATGCACATCGCGCTCGCCGCGCTCTCCAACCCCCACCTCAAATTCCAGATTCGAATAACCCGAGGAGGTTTTGCGAATGTGGTCCATCGCCGCCTCCGCCAGCGGCGCACGTCCCAGATTCGTATGCAGGATCACGCCCGTGGCATTGATCACCGCGCACAGTGAATAGCGAAGCGCGCGCCGGAGCTGCTCTTCTACCGCGCCATCCACGCCAGACAGGGCCAAATCCAAAGCCCGCTCATCGAGCAGTCCCGAGGAAATTTCCTCCCGCAACCGGCCAAGCACAGACCGCACTGCGTCCGTCACAGCGGCAGGTCCGTGCGTGTCCGCCAGAGCAACCACCCCCGGAGAGCGCAGCAACTCGTCCACCGCAGGCAATTTACGAAAAAGCTCCGACTTGGCCGCGCTCTTCACGGAAGGATTATCCCACGGGACCCGCCGCAGGGTCGCGCGACGCGTTCAACATCTACAGCGTGTGCAGATACGCCAGCAGCTCCTCAATATCCTGCTGGCTGAGTGTCTGGCTATACCCCGGCATTTCCTTGCGGCCCAGGCGAATGATGTCGACGACTCTCTCGTCGTTGGCAGGAAGTCCGCTCACCGAGAGGTACGGCTGCTTGAAAACGCCCTTCAGTCCGGGGCCTTTTCTGCCACGCGTGGAGTAAGGATCGTGACAGCGGTCGCAGTGAGAATCATAAATCTTGCGCCCCGCGGCCTGTTGCGGATTGAGCCCAAGTTCCGCGTCCGACTTGCGGCGTTCGACGTCACATCCGCTACAAATCGTAAGAATGAGCAGAGGAACGCCTGCCGCGAAAACAGTCCAACGAGATGAACGAAAATCCTTCTTCATGCGCCAACGCCCGCCAATCGCCCGGAATGCCGTGCTGCCCGCAGACACGGCGGGCACAATCCCCTTACAATAACAGAGCAACGGCGACCGACCCGCGCGATATACAAGAAGGCCGGCGAGAGAGTCGCCAGCGAGAGTACAAAGTAATGACGGTTGCGATCAAACGAGTCTACGAGCCGGCAAAGCGCGGAGACGGAGTGCGCGTGCTGGTGGACCGTCTGTGGCCGCGTGGACTGACCAAAGAGCGCGCCGCCGTCCACGAATGGCTGCGCGATCTTTCGCCGTCCGATGAATTGCGAAAATGGTTCCATGCCCGTCCCGAGCACTGGCAAAGTTTCCGCAAGAGATACCTGAAAGAACTCGCCCGCCCCGAAGCCGAGACCGAGTTGCGCCAGCTCTACGTCCTTGCGCACAAAAAGAAACAGCTCACTCTTCTCTTCGCATCGAAGGACGAGCAGCACAACAATGCGCTCGTCCTGAAAGAACTGTTAGACGGAATGCGAAAGCCCCCGACCGGCACCGGCCCCGGAGCGGCGTATGCCATGGGCAGGCGCAGCGCCGCAGTGCGGAGCAGGTAGCGGCGCAGTAAGGCCTGTGTGGGGCGGGCACTCCTGCCCGCCACGGCCGCGCCAGCGGCCGGCCTTTGACTTCGCTGTTCCCGGCACAACCTGATCGGCGGAGCACTCGCGACTTTCCGCAGTCCGAGATTTACTCACCCCTCGGAAATGCCCTCACGCAATCCGCTTTCCTGTCGCGATGAATCCCGTTCATTTAGAATCGTCCGCGATGAGAGCAGTTTTCCAATGGAGCCTGGGCTCGCGCTCGCTGGAACTCGGCAAGCGCACGCTGATCATGGGCGTCGTCAATGTGACGCCCGATTCTTTTTCCGACGGCGGCCTCTATCTCGACCGCGACCAGGCCGTCGCGCATGCGCAGCGCCTGCTCGACGAAGGTGCCGACATCCTCGACATCGGCGGCGAATCGACGCGTCCGGGCGCGCGCGTCGAGGCGTCTGCCGCGATGTCGTCAAACGATGCCAACAAGAATCCCGCGAGCCCCAAGACCGCAGTCACAGCCGACGAAGAACTAAAGCGCGTGCTCCCGGTCATCGCGGAACTGAAAAAGAAACATCCAGCTGCCGTGCTCTCCATCGACACCTACAAAGCCAACGTGGCCCGCGCCGCAGTCGCTGCCGGCGCCGACATCGTAAACGACGTCAGCGGTTTTCGCTGGGACCGCCAGATGGCGAAAACCGTAGCTGAATTAAAGTGTGGCACCGTCCTCATGCACATGCGCGGGCGTCCGGAAGATTGGCGGACTCTGCCACCGCCCGGCGATATCGTGCTGCTGGTGAAACGTGAACTTAAAGAATGGGCCGAAGCGGCCGTGCTCTCTGGCGTCCGGCGCGAGCGCATTGTGCTCGATCCCGGCTTCGGTTTCGGCAAAAGCTTCGAAGAAAATTATCCGCTGATGGGGCGTTTCCATGATCTGCAAGCCCTGGGCTTTCCGCTGCTGGCGGGAACGTCGCGCAAATCCTTCATCGGCCGCACTCTGGCGAAAGACGGCAAAGACGCGCCCGTTGCCGATCGTCTCTACGGAACGCTTGCCAGCCAGACGGCGCTGATCCTCAAAGGTGCGCACATCGTTCGCACGCATGACGTGAAGGCAGCGGTGGAAGCGGCCCGCGTCGCCGATGCGATTCTTCAGGCGCACTGAAGCCCACTCGAACTCCGCCCCTCCCCTCGATCCGTCTATCGAAGAACGAACCAGACGTCCGCTACTTCACCGCGGTAGGAGATGTCGGATAAATTCCCTCCAAAGGTTTCGCCAACTGCTCCTCCAGTTCGGGATGCGGCAGCGGCTTGCGCGGCAGCATCGCGTCGCGCTGCGCGGTGTTGTAAACGAAGACGGCCATCACTACGGCGGCCTGCTTCAGGTCAGGCTCGGAGAGCCGTTCGTAGGTGTCGAGATTCGTGTGGTGGCTGCGCGTCCCGTAGTCGCGCGGATCCTGAATAAACTGAAAACCCGGCAGCCCAACCTGATCGAATGAAACGTGATCCGTAGACCCCGTGTTGCGCAGCGAGACGGTCGTGAAACCGAGGTCGCTTAGGGGAGCGACCCACTGTTGAAAGATCGTCGAAGCCGCCAGGTTGCCCTCGGCGAAAATCCCGAGAAATTTTCCGCCACCGTTGTCGGCGTTGAAGTAGGCGTCGAGCTGCGCATGTTCGGGCTTGATTGTGATGGGCCCGGTCTGCTGCCGCAGAAATTCGGGCACCACTTGTTCTTCCGCTTTGGTGGAGTAGGAACGCACTCCGAAGTGGTTGCTCACGTACCCGGCCGAACCGAAGATGCCCTGCTCTTCGCCGCCCCACAGGCCGATGCGAATCGTGCGCCGCGGCTGAATGCTAAGCGCGCGCAGAATGCGCATAGCTTCAAGCGCAATAATCGTCCCAGCGCCGTTGTCGGTAGCTCCGGTACCGGCAATCCAGCTATCGAGATGGCCGCCCAGCATCACCACCTGATCCTTCAACGCGGGGTCGGCGCCGGCGATCTCGCCAATCACGTCGCTGCCCGGCTCATGGTCGCCATAAAATTTCGTCGCAATGTTAAGACGCACGGAGACTGGAACGCCGTGCGAAACCAGCCGATGCATACGTCCGAACGCCTCACTCGCAATCGCCGCCGAAGGAATCGCCTGCTTGTGTTCGGGACGATACACGAACCAGCCAAGCGAAGCGCCCGTGTCATCGTGGAGATCGCCGCCGAAGCCGCTAGGCCGCAAGACTGCGACCGCATGCTCGTCTGCGAAAAAGTGCCCGACCTTCTCCAGGAACGCCATCTCTTTAAATATCTTTTCCCAGAAAGCAGGGTCGTTGGGGAGAACGAAACTGTCCCCCTGGTCGCCGTCGAGCGGATAGGAACGGAAATGATCGAGCTTGGCCTGGTCGTAATGCTCGAGCGGATTCGCGGGATCGGGATTTATCTTCGGAGCATCGCCGTAAAGAATAATTTTCTCCGCAAGCTTCCCCTTCCACGCGCCGAAATCTTTCTCTTCTTTGAGCGCGGGAACGGAAATGACCTCGGCCGTAACTTCGCCGGCCGTCGCGGGCGACCACGGTGTGGCTTGCGCCAGAAAAGTCGCAGTCCCCGGCGCCGTCATCTGCACGGAAGTTCCAATCTGTTGCCAGCCCATCCCAAATTCGCCCCAGGATTCGGCGTGAACGCTCGTGGCTCCCATGCGCCGGAGCTGTTCAAGTGACCACTGCTCGGCCTTCGCGAAGTCGGGCGAGCCGGTGAGGCGCGGCCCAACGTCGTCGAACAATCCGCTGGCATACTCCATGATGTGCGAGTGGTTGAAGCCCTCGTCGCGGATGCGCGCGATCGTTTCGAGGTCGAGAGTTTCAACCGCAGGCTGGACCAGAGCGGGCGCAGCCTTGGGTTTTTCCGCGGCGAACGAAGATAGCGACAAAACTAGAAAAAACGCAGCGACGATTTTCATGGCCCGTCGATGATACGGCAGCTGAGTCCGGAGTCACAAATAGCGCGTCGTGTTCTTGCCTGCAGAGATCGAATGACAGAATCTGCCGCCAGAAACGCGAATAGATCTAAGAAGCCTCTCACGCAATCGGGAATCGATCACTTTTGACCAGTCGCCCCATGCGCAGACGCGTAGCATCCGAACTAAATCTGCTCAGTTCCAGCACTTTCTCGCAGGGCTTTGAGGTGGCAGGAAAAGTGCGATGAATAGTTAGCGCTGCACCGCCTCTATGTCTTCCCCCACGAATCCGCTAACGAATACCGCTTCTTCTGCCCCACGCTCGGCCGCTGCGGCCGCTCCGGCCGCAGCTCCCATGTCCACTCCTGCGTTGCTTGCGGCGATGCTGCGAACTTCGCCGAAGATTAGCGACCTCTTTTTTTCGCCGGGCAAGCCGCCGCTCGTCGAAGTGAATGGGAAACTCGTCCCCACCGGGGCCGCACGCGCTCTCACCTGTGAAGACACCCGCCGCATCGCTTCCGATCTCATGGGCGACAACGAAGATGCGCGCGAGAAGTTGAAGAAAGTCGGGTCGTGCGATGTGTCCTACAGTCTGCCGGGCGCCAGCCGCTTTCGCGTGAACATCTTCATGCAGCGCGGCACATGTGCCGTGGTGATGCGCGTAATCCCCGGCAAAGTCCCGGACTTCGAATCGCTGAACCTGCCTTTGGAACTCGGCAAAATCGTAGGCCTGCGCAACGGCATCGTGCTCGTGACCGGCCCCACCGGCTCCGGCAAGTCGTCCACGCTGGCCGCGATCATCGACAAGATTAATAAAGAGCAGTCCTACCATGTGCTCACCATCGAAGATCCCATCGAGTTCCTGCACCCGCACAAAAACTGTATCGTCCATCAGCGCGAGTTGCACGCCGATACGCCCAGCTTCGCGCTCGCCTTGCGCGCCGCGCTGCGCCAGGCGCCAAAGGTAATTCTCGTCGGAGA
>Ga0302326_10002070_pt1 | contig 49564 bp, 46 predicted proteins | sample Palsa_T0_3_FD_202264 | JGI IMG/M metagenome (GOLD analysis project Ga0302326, IMG submission 202264) | Peat permafrost microbial communities from Stordalen Mire near Abisko, Sweden - Palsa_T0_3 | ecosystem: Environmental > Terrestrial > Soil > Palsa > Peat permafrost | place: Sweden: Abisko...
GCGCATGCGTGGCTGAATGGTTGAGTGCCGTCTCCCGAGCTTGCACCGGGTTTTTGGACGGCCAAACCCGTTGGCAAAAACGATTCAAAGGCAAAAAGAGGAGATCATGAGAAAAGCTTTAGCGATATCACTGATTCTGTTTGTGGGTGCATTCACCGCTGGCACCGTGAGTAGCGATCCACCGGCCAGTTCGGCGGCAAAAGAATGCAGCGATTGCGGCTGCTCAGGTCCAGACGGCAAGGGGATGTGTCCGAGTGAGAAAGGCAAAACGTGCCACTGCTCGAAGAATGCAACATCCGTAAACCGGTGACGGGAGGGTGGGCTCCGCACCCACTGGACGGGTGCCAGCAAGCGCAACTGATGGACGTGGAACGAAGCAAGGGTATGCGCTTTGGTATCCGCAATCGGAAAGACCTTCCGGTTACAGCTCTGGAAACCAATTGATGAGCCTTACATTTTTTCAATCGCTCTCCGCCATCGACACGGCGTGCTGGGTGGCGTGCTTCTGGTGGATGCACCGAATTTCGAAGCGCCAGGACGCACTTTTAAAAGAGTTGCGCGAACAAGCGGGGCGAATCGAGGAAGTTTCAAACGCCGAACACGAACTTGTCCGGGAAATGCATCCCAAAGTGGCGAGCATCCAGAGCGATATTGCGGAGGTGAATGAGGCAGTGAAGGTGAAGGATTGATCCTGTTTCGCCGCTCCATTTCAATCGCTCACTTCAATGGGTTCTCGGCTTCCTCGAAATTGCCGGGAAGGTACCCGCAGCAAGCCGGGTTGTCGTGGAAGTCGACCACACCGGGTTGGATCTCTGCCGCGTTGATCAGACTCAGGCGGGCCGCGTCGACGCATTTCGCCCGCCAAAATGTCTCTCAGTTCACGGTCGCGCCAGCGAGATCGACCAGGATCGTCGGGCTGCCATTCTGAATGCCGACGGATGCCACCGTGATCTTCCCTGTGGCGTCGATCGCGTCGCCCTTTTTCAGAGCAGCGATTTTGGCGTTCTCGCTGACGCCAAAATGAACCCAAACGAAGACTTTGAAATTCACGGCGCCTTCGCGAACATGAGCGTCGTCGGCTTTGATCCGGTACGCATCCTGACCTTGCTGGGCGCGAAGATCTTTCTCGATCTTGTCGATTTTGAATTTCAAAGTCGCCACGCGACCCACGATTTTTTGCTGCAACACATCCGTGGCCTTCGTTGCGGATGCCTCCTTGGTCGCAATGTTGCCCAAGCCCAGCAGAATATCGTGAGGCAGTTCGACGGGAATTTGCTTTAGATCCTTGATATCGCCCGCCGCCGGCGTTGCGGGGGCTTGAGCGCGCGCTGCAAGCGCGAGCGGGAGCAGGCTGAGCAGCATAATTGCCATGGCCGGGAGGAGTCTCTTCATGGAATTAATGGGGGAATTATCCATAAGTTCCGAAGTTAAAAGGCACGATGTCCAGAGGCAAGCATTTTCAATTACCGTTCGTTTACCATGTCGCTCAGGATTTCACGACCCCTCCAGGAAAAACGGCGGATATTGCCGGAAAATGATTTGCCGAACCGTGGAGGGCAGCGAAAGTCACGAAGAACCGCTCGCGCAACCCGTGGGCAAAAACCAAACGGAATACTCCGCATGAAATCACTCGAAGAAATCGCCGAGGCGCGCTCGCGCTGCCCAAGGTCTGCCTGGCGCAAGAGCAAATCTCCGGTCTTCGTCGTCTTGGCGCTGGTCTCGCTGTGGGGCGCGCCGTTCGGGGCGTCCAGCAGCCGGGGCGAGCCCGCGACTCCCCCGAAGAGCGCCTGGAAATCGGTCTTCATCCGCTCGGTGGACCTGAAGGCGCAGACCATCACCGTCGATTCGATGCTGTTTCTCACCGGCCCGGATGCGGTCAGAGCCTACCGGCGGGACACCTTCGGCTACTACAACCGCCCTCTTCCCGGGGACTATTACATCGCGCACTCCGGGAACCCGTGGGTGGTGCTGCGGCTCGCCAGGGGGGCGATCGTAAAACTCGCGAAGCTGGGTGGCGCGGCTCACCTCCGGCCAGTGCCCGTGCCCCAGACGAAACTCGTCGGCTATCCTGGGATCACCAGCGACCGGAAGCAAACGGCGGCGCCGTTCTGGATCGCGGTCCAGGATGGAAAGGTGACCGAGATCTACGAGCAGTTCGTTCCGTAGCGAGGAAGCCCACGCCCGCAATTGCTTCGCCTCGCCGTCATCTGACCTCGATCCTTCGTTTCTCCAGTGGCGCTGTGACGGCTGCGGCGACGAGCAGCGCTTCACCAAACCATCTACCGTTGCTGCAGGTGGTTGACCGACACGAGTCCCGAGTCGTACTATGCACGAGTCGAGCCGGGCGACCATTTCCTTCCAAGCCATGAAAAAACTCATCCTATTTCTGTCCCTGATCGTGTCGGCTTTTTCTGTCGCAGTTGCCGAGGATTTGGATGGCCGCACGGCCTTCCTGACTCCGCCAGGAAGGGATATCAGTGCGGCCTTGAAGCGCGCGGATACGGAGCATAAACGCGTCCTCGTTTTCATTGTTGATCCTGGTCGAAAAGAAGGCTTTCACATTCGCGGAACGATGGACGCGCCAGAGACCAAGAAGTTGGTGAAGGATAACTTTCTGGTCGTGATCATCCCCAGTTCCAAGGAAAAGCATGTTGCTGGATTGGTGGATGACACCAATCCAATGCATCCCTCTTATGTCGTTTTCAATGCGGATGGCACAGTTGTCGCGAAAGGCGACGCTGCCATGGGCGGGGCCAACGGGTTCAATTGGATCAAGCAATTGATCGCGACGCCATGAATGCAAAGGAAATGGATTACCTCCGCGCTGCCGATTGCGTGACAACCAACTGCCAAAACAATGAATGCTAGAGCTACCTCCTTCTCGACCCGGCAGGACCTCGCCCGTTTCGCCAAGTGCGTTACCGATGGAGGTTCTGTCACCCACTGCCTTTCGGTGGGCGACAATGGCGTTGGCGCTTGGGGCGACAATGTTTGGGACCCGTCCGGCCCGCCCATTTGCGCCTTGCCTTCAGGCGTGGCGGTTCATAACAGGCAAGTCCGCGTTACCCTGTCTATTGGAAGCGGCCGGCCCTTCAATTGCATCTGTCGCGACATCGCCCCGGAAGGAGTGATTGATCTGAATCCCGCCGCACTCTTGGCCGCCGGGTTGACGGTCGATCAAGACATCAACGACCCGAATGCCCAGTGGGCATGGGCTGATCCAGAACCAGAAATCGTTTAGACGCCCTCTTGGCCGGGACGCAAGTGGCAGGCCGCGGAGGAAACCTAAAAGAAAAGCGTCCCAGATGGATAGAAACGCTGGCGTTTGGATGCCCATCAATTCAACCCCACTGCCAAATCCAGCAGCCCGTACAGAGCCAGCGTTCTGTCGTCACGTCCGGTGCTCTTGAGGCTTGGTGCTGAGTGACTTCAGGTCGGTGAGATGATCCTGGATGACCTGCTGGAGAGCATCGGTATTCCTGAGGAAATTCTCGGCTCCTTTCTGCATTGGGCTGCGCAGTCCAGGTGGAGCAGCATTGAACGGTGACTTGCCGAATTGGGTTTCACGGTCTATGAGGAAAACGGGCGACAACCACCGATGGCATTTGCACCCACTGCTCCATGGAAACCCAAAGAAGCACATGAAGATCGAGGAGTTCAACTCAGGGATCAGTTTTCGAGTCGGTCGAATCTCGTATGGCCGCCTTTGTCGTTACATCTCCACATTGCCGGGAGTCTCGTTCAATCGTAGGCGTAGATTCTTTCGGTCTATTCAGGATGTCGGCGCAGAGTTCACTTTCCGAGGGGAGAAGTTTGCCATAAACACTGACCCTTGGGATTACGCCCTTTGGATCTTAACCAGAGATTCGCAGAGTCACCCAATTGAAATGCAGGCGCTCCGTGAGCACATTGAGCACGAGCATCCCCCCTTAAAGAATACCTTGGCTTTGACGGCGTATATGTTCGGGGTCTTTGCTTTTCACGTGACACTAGCCTTTATTCTCTACCGAGGACGCACGCTTAGTCATTGGCGTATATCGGAGTCAGACCTCGTGCTTTTCGGTCTGCCGCCGCTACTAAGCTTTTGGTTTTACGCACTTGGCTTATACCGCAGTCGGCTTTACACGAGCGGGTCCACAGGAGCACGTGCTTTTCTGATCATCGTTGTCGCTGCGGCAATTACTTTTGTTTCATGGTGGGGTGAAATGTTGCTCTTGATCTATTTTTATCGAACCTGATGAATGTGTGCCACGTTCCGAAGTAACTGTTCAGAAGCCCAAAACGGCACCCCCCTCCGACGCCCCAAAACCGGTGCAGCGGTTGTCTCGAAAGGCGTTGTCAAATCATTGAAGGAGAAGAATATCGCCATATAAAACGCCCCCTCGACATGAACATGAATCCAAACGGGAAATCCCGGTTCCTATTTTTCGTTTGTCGAGACAGCCCCATGTCGCCCGTTCCAACAATCTTTTCGCGGCGAAGGGCCTGGGTTACTCACTCGCTCATCGCCATCTGCCTGGCGTTCTGCGGCGCGCCCCGGGCGGCGTCGGCACCGGAGCTAAAGACCCCTTTGCCGCCGCCGCAGGAGTACGTTGATTACCGCCAGCCGCCGCGCCAGTACGTGACCACGCATCACGGCAAATGGACGATCCTGGTCGAGGAGCAACTCGAGACCGATGCGCCCGCCCTTGCCAAACAAGCCATGGCGCGGCTTGCCAGAAAGCTGGACGAGGCCTTGAAGGCGCTGCCCGAGCCCTCCCGCGCCACGCTGCAAATGCTCCGGATCTTCCTCATGTACGGCCCTCAGGCGAAGGGCGGGGGGCGTGACAACGGATTGGATTACATCAGCAAAAAGGAAGTGGATTACTACAAGCAACTCGACCCGCGCTGGGCGAGCGGTGTCATCGTTTACTGCGCCGGGAACTACGCGCAAATCTCCGAGTTCTGGGCCCTGAAAGCGCTCGTTCACGAATTTGCGCACGCCCACCAACTCGAACAATGGCCGGAGGACCAGCCGGATATCCTCGGGGCGTGGCAAAACGCCATGAAGCTCCGCCTCTACCATGGTGTGAAAGACGACCAGGGTAACACCCTGGATAGTGCCTACGCGGCAACGAACCAATTGGAGTATTTCGCCGAGCTCTCGTGCATGTACTTCGTGGGGTGCAACTATCAACCGTTCGACCGCGCGGAGTTGAAGGCATACGACCCCGTCGGGTATGCCATGATCGAAAAGATGTGGGGCCTTGGACGCCCTCTTAGGAAGTAGAGAGACCAGACTGTTCAACCCGGCGTATGCTGCGCGAGACTTCTGAGCAGCGGTGGCAGCGAAAACTCGAGGAGCGTAAAAATCGCCGACATCACCAAGCCAACGGCGGACGCGGTCCGCCATCCGCCGCCTCGCTTGAGCGTAATCGCCATCGCGATTCCGGAAAGGAGCAGTCCGAGAAACGGCAACAGGCTGAACAGGATGCCCACTACCGCGAAAAACTTTCCCAGGATCGGCCCATAAGCGCCGACTTGTTTGGCGAACTCCTGCGGCGTGGTGCGATCCAATTCCTCCCGGGTCAATGTCGTGCGAAAGCGTTTTCCGCAATGCGCGCAACTGCCGCAGACGAATCGTGTGCGGAAGAAGGGAATGATCCAGAATAGGATATTTCGCTCCTCCCGCTCAAAGGTCTGCGCAGTCGTGCCGGTGGTCTGGCAGAACGGACAGTCAAAAAGGGCTGGCCGGACCGGGGGTGTCGGTGGTCTTGCTCGTGATCACAATGCTCATGGAATCCTCTTATCCAGAGCCGTTTGCGAAGCGCAAGGTTTCTTCAGACACTGGAGGCAACAACCCGGTATCGACGTGATCGGACGATTCATTTTCCCGGAGCCTCGGGGACATGGCATAGCCAAAAGCTATTCCCGATCTTGCGAAATGGCGACTCGGCCAGAGAGGAAAAGTCCCGGCGCTCGTTCGCGCATAGCCACAGGCTATAGAGATTATGCAAAAGAGGTATTGGTTTGGTTCATTTTTCGAATGGAATTGTTTAACGAATGAACACAACCCGGCATGGCGTCATCGCTCACCAGGAAATCTTCTTCGATTTCCTGGCGGGTAGGCACCGGCCATTTGGAGGCAGCCCTCGCGTCGACCATGAAACCACAACGACTCTTTGCTGACCTGATTTCGCGGGTGCGTCAGTCGATCCAAACTCACGGCTACTGCATTTTCGGCCCGGAGGAAATGGAACGACTCTTTTCCCAAGTGAGAGCGAATCATTCGGCAAAAATTAAAGTGCTGTGTGATTTCGCCGATGCCTGTGGAGTTGAATTGGAGACGACAGCGCACCTGACGTCGGCACGATTTCTCATCAAAAAATGAATCGGTCGGCTGCTTGACTCCCCCCAAGGGTATGTCCCCGTGTCAATCGCGTGATCGGCGAGTGATGAAGGCCAGATTGCTTTGCGGGGTGAAGAATTCAGCGCCTTGATTCATGGGCTCGAAGTGTGATCGAAAAAGAATTGGTATCGTCGGTGAAAAACACGAAGAGAATTTGCACAACGTTATTACCTTCACGTCAGAGTAACGCGCCAGACGCCACTCTGCTGCAAAAGTTTGAAGAACTGAGTGCCCGCGTCGCCAAACTGGAAGCGGACAACACCCGACGGGAAAACAAGAATCGGCCGCTGCGCCAAAAACTGGATCAATAGATCCGCCATCACTTCGGCGGTCAGCGCAATGAAGGTCTGGACAAACAGCAACTGGAGTTATTGCTGCAAGGTCTGCCCAATGTGATCGTCCTGCCGACGCCGGAGAGCCAGACCACAGCAGTTATTCGCTGTGGCGCAGAGCATCCGGTGCGCCGGATGTTGGCCGAAGACAGGTTCGAGACCGTTGAGACGGTGATAGAACCGGAGGAAGTGCAGGCGAACCCCAAAGGTTGGAAAAAGATCAGCGAGGAACGCACCAGCCAACTCGACTGGTTGGCACCGAAAATCATCAAACGTGTTTTGATTCGTCCGCGCCATGTGAAGGCGGAACGCTTTGCCATCGCGTGTTTCACCCATAGCTTTCGGCGATGACGCAGGCACAAAGAAAGTACCGGCATTTTTGCGTATTTGTTTTGACGACCGTCGGCGGTAGGCCACATACACGCGCTCGATTACGTCGTCCCGACGTTTCATCGCATCTTTGGCCGGACTGATTAGTCTGATCGGAGGCTGAACTTTCGCTGGAACACCGCTTTTACGCGATCTCCAGATCCAACTGGAGCCACGAAATCAGCCGCACCACGGCCCTGCAATCTCGTGCAGCGCCCGTGACTGAGGCGGGTTCCTTGTTCCTGGCAGGAGCTGGATTCATCTGCGACCACTCAAATCCAACAACCCCCATGAAAGCATCCTCCAAAACAATAACCACCCTTGGCCATCTCCGCTTCGTCGCGCTGGTGTCCCTCGTCCTGGCCGGCACCGTCGCCTCGCACGCCCAGATCACCAACCTCGGCAGCTTCTGTGGCACCGCCAATGGAGCGAACCCCTACGGCAGCCTGACGCTGAGCGGCGACGGCAGCACCCTCTATGGCACCACCGAAGGCGGCGGGGCCAACGGCGACGGCGGGGTGTTCTCGGTGCCGGTGAGCGGCGGCACTCCCACGGACCTCGCCGACTTCAACAGCACCAATGGAGCGGGCCCCATCGGCGACCTGACGCTGATCGGCAGCACCCTCTATGGCACCGCCTCCGAAGGCGGCGCCAACGGCGATGGCACGGTGTTCTCGGTGGCGGTACCCGCGCCCGAGCCCGGCAGCGCGACTCTCTTGGTCGCGGGTCTCTTTGCGGCATCGCTGCTCCGCCGCCGCGCTGCGGTCGTCTAAAGCAAAAGACATTACATCCTCGCAACCCGCCTCTCCGGCCTCGCGCTGAAGAGGCGGTTTTGCATTTGGGAGTGAGATCGGACCGTGCCGCAAAAAGCAGGCTGGCAATGTCGGCGCCAAAGCTGGGCGCGCTGGGTCAGGCGGATACGTGGTAGTGGCCTTCGTCAGCGTAGCTGGCGCCTCATGAGCCCCGGAAAGGCAGGCCGGTTTTCTCCCGCAGCCATGCGGCGAAGGACTCCGCTTTTTCGCGGCTCGGCCAGACAACGAGTTTTTCTTCCTTGCGGTTATCTTTGAATTGGATCGTCGGCGCCCACGTCTGGCTCACGCCTTTGCTGGTCCGGTGCTCAATGCTGGCCACGGCCAATGCCTTCACTTCATTGAACGGCACCACCACGACCTGTTTGCGTCCGAAGGTCTGCGGCAGCGTTAGCACGCGGGATCCGGGGTCGAGCACCAGGTCTTCCACGCCGGATTGGATTTTCCACCAACGCCGCAGGAAAGCGACGGCCGGCACGACAAGAATTACACACCATGTGGCGATCACCGTGTGCGGCGATGGATTCATCTTTGTGCCAAACCCGACGATGAAAATCGCCAGGAAGGAAGTAGCGGCCATCGCCAGCATTCCCGCGGCAAAGGGCGTGAAACGCGGGAGGCGCGCGCGTGTGACGAGGCTTTCTTCCAGCACTTGCACCCCGCCGGCCACGCGGCTGGCATTCGAGTTCGTCAACAGGTTAGCCAGGCCCGCCCACAAACCAATCATCATAACATTAAACGGCACGAGGAAGACGGTGGTGAACAGGCCGGGCCCGCGGAGGCCGGGCTCCAGCACCGCATCCGATGGATTCGCCCGATCGAAATAGACCGGCGTTGTCGAACCTGCGGGATACCTCGTCAGCAGGCTTTGCGCCCAGGCGTGGGTTGAGTTCAACGCCCGACCATAATCGACCTTGGTCCCCGTGAATCGCTGGCCGTCCACGGTGTAATCATAGACAAAATCCGCGGAGTAGCTGATGTGCTTGCCGTAATGCGTCGTCAGCTTGCTGCTGAGCACATGTCCGGTCGTCTGCGCGAACGACTGAGAACGCCACTCCCCGGCGATCTCACGCACCGTGGAATAATCAAACACGAGCACGAGCGATGAGAAAAGCAGCCCAAACACGCTCAGGGGGACGATGGCGCTGAACTTCATGCCGTGAGTGTATTCCATGGACGGAAAAGGCAAGCTGCGAGGAGGCCGCCCCCAAAAAACGCCGGCTATCCGGTGCTACCGTCCGCCTGATGTTCATCGCGAATTCCTGGTTCAATGCTTTCGCCCTCTGGAAGACCCGCAGACCCTCGACTTCGTCCACCGCTTCAATGTCCCTTCTTTCACCTCAAGGCCGGCTGGTTTGATGCGAAAACCAATGCCTCGCAGTCACGTTTCCGTCAGGCACAGACCCTCCTCGCCGCGAAAAATGCATGGAATCTGGCGGAGCCTACGGGGCTCGAACCCGCAACCTCCGCCGTGACAGGGCGGCGCTCTAACCAATTGAGCTAAGGCTCCTCAAAGGAGGCGCGCACAGTAGAGCCCGCGTCCGGGGCGGGCAACAAGTTTTTCGGGGATTTTTCGACGGAAAAACAGGTGGTTTGGGCGGCGGCGACGGAAGGGGGTCCACGAAGCCGAAGTCCGCCAAAGGGACGGATCTGCCTCCGGCACGACTTTGCGAGACGCCCATGGTGCAAATGGCGGCAATACGCCAAAATTATGTGCGCCGGCACACCCCGGAAGGCTGGCGGCGCGGGGTGACGTTGGTTTGGGAGATTGTGCCGCGGCGGGCGATCGCCTGGCTGGCCCGGACGCTCTACACTGAACCGTACCTGGCGTGTCCGATGCGGCCTATGGCGTCTGCGAGAAAAGACTCGAACGCCCTGACTTTGGCCGGGATGTACTGTGAGGATGGAAAGTAAATATGGAACGGAAACTTTTCATCGCTCCAATCGGGAAATAGATTGATCAAGCGCCTGGACTGCAAATGTTTGGTGATGCCCAAATCAAATACCTGGGCTACTCCGCAACCCGCCAAACAAGCGGCCAGGTGGCTCAAACCGTCATCGAAGGTCAGGCGGCCCGAGACAGGCACCGAAATCACCTTGCTGCCGTGATGGAATTCCCAGGGAAAGGGATGCCTTGTCACGGGATCGCGGAAGAGAATGCATTCGTGCGAATTCCTCTTCAAATCGGCGGGTTGGAGTGGGCGGCCTTTGCGTTTCACATAGTCCCGAGAGGCGCAGGTGAGAACGCGCAATTCCGCGATGCGCCTGGCGATCAGTGTCGATGGCGGGGGAATTCCGAATCGAAGCGCCAGATCAAATCCTTCGCTAATCATGTCGCCGATCTCGCTGCGGACACACACCTCGATCGATAACTCGGGATGCGCGCCGAGGAACTTTCCGATTTGGGCGGCCAACACCAGTCTGGCGAAAGTGGCATCTACGTTGATCCGAAGAAGTCCGCGGATGGAAGATGATGCGCGGACGGTTTTATCCGCGGCCTCCTCCAGAAGCCCCAGGAGCGGCTTGATTTCCTCGTAGAAACGCCGCCCTTCGCCGGTGAGGGTCACCGCGCGCGGCGACCGCACCAAAAGCCGGGCACCCAAACGTTCTTCCAGGCGCTGGATCGACCGGCTGACGCCGGACTGCGTCAGGCCGAGCGAGATCCCGGCGCCCACGAAACTGCCCGTTTCCACCACCGTGCTGAAGACCGTCAATCCACTTAAAAGGCGAACGTCGAAAGCCATCACCATGATGATATTAAATCATCTTTGAAATTGCAAACAGGCATTTTGGAAATGATGCGCCGTCCGTTAACCTGGCTCCGTGAAAACCAATCATCATCGTATCGCTCTGATCACCGGTGGAAACCGTGGACTGGGACTGCAAACCGCGCGCGAATTGGGACGACAGGGCGTTCTGGTCGTCCTGGGAGTTCGCGATCTCGAAAGCGGAATGGCTGCCGTCAAAACATTACAGGCCGAAGGTTGCCAGGCGGAGGCTCTCGAGGTGGACGTGGCCAGGCCGGAAACTTACGATGGTCTTTATGCCGCTTTGGAAAAGCGTCACGGCAGGCTCGACATCCTGGTGAATAATGCGGGGGTGTGGAAGGAAGGCGCCGCCTCGGGCAGCTATCTTCAAGGCCGGAACACGACCAGCTCACTTCCGGCGGAAGTTTTGCGGGAGACCTTTGAAACGAATTTCTTTGGCACGGTGGCTCTGACCCAGCGCCTGCTTCCGCTCATCCGAAAGTCGGCGGCCGGGCGGATTGTGAATGTTTCGAGTATCATGGGTTCTCTCACGATTCATTCCGATCCCAGGTCATCGATCTATCCCCGCAAGGTCTTCGCCTATGACGCCTCGAAGACGGCGCTCAACGCCTTCACGGTTCATCTCGCTCACGAGTTGCGCGACACGCCGATCAAGGTCAACTCCGCGCATCCAGGCTGGGTCAAGACGGAGATGGGCGGAGAGAGCGCCGACCTCGAAATCACCGAAGGCGGAAAGACCAGCGCCCAATTGGCCACGCTTCCGGACGATGGTCCAACCGGCGGCTATTTTCACTTGAATCAACCGTTGCCTTGGTAAGGCACACCAATCCCGAAAGGAACATCACGATGTATGCAATCATGGGAATCACAGGCCGCGTCGGCGGCGCCACCGCGCGGGCGCTGCTCAATGAGGGGAAGAAGGTTCGCGGGATCGTGCGTGATCCATCCAAAGCGGCATCGTGGGAGGCTGCCGGCGCTGAACTCGCCGTCGCGGATTGGAACGATCCCACGGCCCTGGAGGCGGCGCTTAGCGGCGTTGAGGGAGTTTTCGTCATGATCCCGCCGAATTTTGCCCCTGCTCCGGGGTATCCGGAAACGCGCCAAATCGTGGCGGGGCTTCGTCAGGCGCTGGACGCGGCCCGCCCGCCCAAAGTGGTTTATCTTTCGTCGGTCGGTGCGCAACACCCCAGCGGTCTTGGCCTGATCACCCAGTTGCACATCCTCGAACAGGAACTCGGTGCCCTGTCGATTCCGACTGCTTTTATTCGCCCCGCCTGGTTTCTGGAGAACTTCCAGAGCGACGTCGCTTCGGCGCGGGATGAGGGCGAAATCGCCTCATTTCTTCATCCGCCAGACAGGAAATTGCCGATGGTGGCGACCGAGGACATCGGCCGTCTCGCGGGAAAAGTGATTCAGGAACAATGGGCCGGCAATCGCCGCCTGGAACTGGAGGGGCCGGAACGCTACTCCCAGTTCGATGCAGCAGAAACGTTTTCCCGCCTGCTTGGCCGTCCGGTCCGCCTGAAATTGATTCCCCGCCAGGCGTGGCCAGCTCTCTTTGAAGCGCAGGGCATGGCCGCTGATCGCACCGCGCCTCGGATCGAGATGCTGGACGGCTTCAACTCGCATTGGATTGATTTCGAGCGCAATGGGACGGAATCCTTCCGTGGAAGCCGCACCCAGGAGGAAGTCTTTCAGGATTTGCTTCAGAGGTAAACGCGTCGGCGAACCGTCAGACCTGCCCGTTGCTGCAATCTGCGGCAGGTCGCATTTCAAATCGAGCCGCCGGCGAAGATTCCGCTTGCTCGACAGGAGAGCGCTGATCTGTTCGCATGGAGACGCCATGAAATCTCTCCGGGACCGGTTTCAGAAATATCTTCTTCGAGACAAGACCCTGGGTTTCGCGGTGGCCATCCGCCGCAGGCGTTTTGGGGACGACTTCCTGGGCGCCAGGCGGAAGCCGTTTTTCATGCACTCAATCCCCTGGCGGCAAACGATCTTTGCGTGCGCCAGCAATCCGGCGGGACCGCCGGCTCCGATACCTTCGTGCTGACCTGATGCCGAAAACCACGCCCACGCCTTCGCCAACGCCAACGCCAACGCCACCGTCCTCCGAGGAAATCGCCGTTCCCTATCCGCGAATCACGGGCCTCGTGCGACAGTTGACGCACGACGTGCGCAACGGCTTGAACAATATTGATCTGCAGTCGGCGTACCTGCAGGAGATGGTGACCGAGCCGCAGCCGGCGGCGGAGCTCAAGCGCCTGCGGGGCATGGTCGCCGACACCGCGAAGATGCTCCGGGAGTTTTCCGGCCGGTTCTGGCTGCCCGAGCCACATTTCGTGACGTATACGGCGCGGATCTTCATCGAAGATTTTCGCCAGCGCATTGGGAAACTCGTCCCCGAAGGGGCCCCGGCGGTCCGCTGGACGGTCAACCTTCGAGAGGAAGCGCTGGCCGTGGACCTCGAGATGCTCTCGCGGGGGCTGGCCGAATACTTCCGGAACGCCTTCGAGTTTCGCGAAGGAGACCGGCCCGTGGAAGCGCGGGTTGGCGCCTGCGACCAGAGGCTGGCCCTGGACCTTATCGAGAGCAAAGCGTCGGTCGCGTCGGCGCCGGAAACGTGGGGCCGCGAACCGCTGCTCTCCACGCGCCGCGGTGGTTTCGGCATGGGCTTGTTCTTCGCGCGCCAGGTCCTGCGGGTCCACGGCGGCGAAGTCGCGGCCCGCTTTGATCCGGAAGCGAAGCAATTGATCACCCGGCTGTCGATTCCGCTCGACGGGGCCTGAGCATGGGAAAAATGGGAATCCCCGCCGGTCTTAAAATTGTCATTGTCGACGATGAGCAGGCCGTCCTTCTCACGCTCGAGGCGTTGCTCACGCGGCATGGCTACGCCCCGCGGGTCGCGCACTCGGGCACGGCCGGGCTCTCCCTGGTGCGCAAGACCGAGCCGGATCTGGTGTTGCTGGACCTTGGCCTGCCGGATATGGATGGCCTCGAGGTGCTCCGCCAGATCAAGAGCGAGTGGCCGCAGATGCCTGTGATCATTCTCACCGCCAATGATTCCTTGAGCAACGCGGTCGAGTCCATCAAGCAGGGCGCTTTTCATTTCATCAGCAAGCCGTACTCCGTCGAGGAACTCCTGAGCCTGATCACCCGGGCCGTCGAACAGCGGCAACTGCTGCGGGAGGCGGAATCGTTGCGCGAGGAAAAGCAGCAGCTTTCGAAACGCCTGGAAAAAGCGGAGCGGCAGCTCGCCCCGGTCGCGCAGAGCCGCTCGATGCGCAATGTGCGCGAGCTGGTCGAGCGCCTCGCGCCGAGTGACGCCAATGTGCTGCTCTTTGGGGAGAGCGGCGTGGGGAAGGAAGTCATCGCCAATCAAATCCACCGGCTGAGCCGCCGCGCGGACGGGCCGATGGTGAAGCTCAATTGCGCCGCCTTTCCGCCGAACATGATCGAGAGCGAGCTTTTCGGCTACGTGAAGGGGGCCTTTACCGGCGCGCAGAACGATTTTCCCGGGATGATTTCCGAGGCGTCAAATGGCACCTTGTTTCTCGACGAGATCGCGGAGATGCCCGCGGATTTGCAGACCCGTTTCCTGCGGGTGCTCCAGGAGCGCGAGTTTCGCCGGCTCGGGAGTACCAAGACCATCCCCGTCAACTTCCGGCTGGTCGCGGCGACCAATCGCCCGGTGGGCGAAGTGGTGCGCAGCGGCGCGCTGCGCCAGGATCTCTACTACCGGCTCAATACTTTCCAGATCGAGATTCCACCGCTGCGCGAACGGCCGGAGGACATTCCCGCGCTGGTGGCGGTTTTCCTCGCGCGGTTTGCGGCGCAGCTCGGCAAACCCGAGCCGTCCATTGCGCCCGAGGCCTTCGATCGTTTGCTGACCTACGACTGGCCCGGTAATGTGCGCGAATTGCAAAATGCCATCGAGTACAGTGTCGTCCTGGCCGAGCACGCGGTCATCACGCTCCAGGAATTGCCGCGCGAAATCCAGCTCCCGGCGGTGCTCCACGAGGCCCGGGCCGCGGGGGCCCCCGCTTCGCTCAACCTCGACGAACAGGAGAAACAGGTTATTCTCCTGGCGCTCGCCCAGGCGCACGGCAACAAGAAGAAAGCCGCGGCCATCCTGGGCATCCACCGTCCGACCCTCTATAGCAAAATGAAGCACCACGGGATCAGCCTTTAGCGCGCATGCTTCGACACAGTGAAAAAGTCCTGGCCCATGCCGAATTGCAGCTCCGCTCCCAGGGCCAGCTCAATGCGGCGGAACTGCTTTCGCTCTACAAGAAATTCCTCAAGATCGAGAACCACCGCCTCCGCTTGAAGCACCAGAGCGGTGGCGGCGGGCGGGAGATTTGCGAACAGCGCGCCCAACTGGTGGATATCGTGCTGCGGCATCTGCTCGAAGCGGCGGTCGAGGCGGATCGGGAAGCCACGCCCCTGCCGACGCTGGCCCTGGTGGCCACGGGCGGCTATGGCCGGGGCGAATTGAACCCCTTCAGCGACGTGGACATCATGTTCCTCCACGAGGATTCGATGAAGCGCCTCGACCCGCGGATCAACGACATCGTCCAGCACATCCTCTACATGCTCTGGGACGTCGGCTTCAAGGTGGGCCACTCGACGCGGGCCGTCTCCGAGGCGATCCAAACCGCCAACGAGGACATGCTCTCGAAAACGGCCCTGCTGGAGTCGCGCTTTATTGGCGGCGACGGCGATCTCTTCGCGCGCTTCAAGCGCCTTTTCGTGGAGGAGTGCGTCGAGCGCCACGTGGATGAATATCTCACCCAGCGCGTTGAGAACCAGGCCGAGCGCCATCAAAAACTTGGCCGCACCGTTTATTTGCAGGAGCCGAACATCAAGAACGGCTGCGGCGGTTTGCGCGATTACCAGAACCTGCTCTGGATCAGCTTTTTCAAGGAGCGCGTCCAGACCACCTCGGGGCTGGTGGAAAAAAAGCTGCTCAACGAAGCGGAACGGCGGCAATTGGATCGGGCTTACGACTTCCTCCTGCGCATTCGCACCGAATTGCACTACCTGAACCGGCGCTCGACCGACGTCATCCTGCTCAGCCAGCAGGTGCAGATCGCCAACCGCTTGAATTACCCGCAGAAGAACGTCCTCCGCCGCAGCGAGGCTTTCATGCGCGATTACTACCACCACGCGCGCAACATCTATTCGGTCACCGAGATGCTCTCGGAACGTCTTTCGCTCAGCTCCACGCGGGCGCGGAAACGCCACGGCTTCCTCGGCTTGCTCGGCGATGCGAAGGCCGGGAAGCGCGAGGACTTCGACGGGTTTTACAGCCAGGAGGGCTTGATTTACGCCGAGTCGCCCAATGTCTTCAACCAGGAGCCGGCGCGGATGATGCGGCTCTTCCAGCACATGCAGCAGCGCGGGCTGGAGCTCAGTTCGGAGCTGGCGCAACTGGTCCGCCGGCGGCTGCACCTCGTCGACCGCACCTTTCAGTACGCGCGCGCCACCCGCGAGACTTTCCTCGCGATCTGTTCGCGCAAAGGCCAGGTCGGCAAAATCTTCCGCGCCATGCACGAAGTCGATTTCCTGGGGCGCTACATCCCGGAATTTGGCCAGCTCACCTGCCTGGTGCAGCACGAGTTTTTCCATCGCTACACGGCCGACGAGCACACCCTGGTCTGCGTGGACAAGCTGGACATGCTCGTGGACACCGCGGAGCCGAGACTCGAGGACTACAAAAAGCTCTTCCAGAAACTCGAGAACCCCTCGGTGCTCTACCTGGCGATGCTCCTGCACGACACCGGCAAGGCCTCCAACGCCCGCTTGCATTCCGAGGCCAGCGCGCTTTTCGCGCAGAAGGTCGCGCGCCGCCTGCAGCTTCCCTCCGAGCAGCGCAAAGCGCTCGTCCTGCTGGTCGACAATCACATCGTCATGTCGATGACCGCGCAACGCCGGAACCTCGAGGATCCCGCGACGATCGCGGAGTTTGCGGGCCTGATCAAAGACCAGCCAAACCTCGACGCGCTCATGCTCCTGACCCTCGCCGACGGCCAGGGGACGGGCGATGTGAACTGGTCCGACTGGAAGGAGACGCTCGTCTGGGCCCTTTATCGCAATACCACGCTGTATCTGGCCGACGGCGAAGCCTTCTACCGCCAGCGGACCTTCGAGCGCGAGGAACTGCGCGGCCTCGTGCGCAAGAAGCTATCCGCCGAGTACCGCGAGGAGATCGACGCGCATTTCGAACACATGCCGGACCGCTATTTCCAGGCCTACGGCGTCGCCGAGATCCTCGAGCACATCCGGCTCTTCCGCGCCTTCCTGGAAGCCCGCCACGGCGACAAGCTCGGGCCCCTCGCGCCCGTCGTGAAATGGATTGCCTGGCCGAATCGCGGCCACAGCGAATTCCTCTTCTGCGGCTGGGATCGCGAGGCGATGCTCGCCCGGATCGCCGGTTCGCTTTCCGTAGCCCAATTGAACATCCTCAGCGCGGACGCCTTTACCCGCACCGACAACCTGGTGCTCGACATCTTCCGCGTCTGCAACACCCAATTCGAGGCGGTGACCGACCCCGGCGAAACCGCCCTGGTCGAAAAGCGCCTCTGGCAATCCCTGGAGGTGGAGAATTTCGATTTTGCGCCGCTCCTCGAGAAATCGCGGAAAAAGCGCGGCTTCCAGCTCGCCCAGGAACTCGATTTCCCGACCCGCATCATCGTCGACAACGACGCGCACCCCGTCTACACCGTCGTCGATATTCAGACGCCGGACCGGCTCGGCCTGCTCTATCGTTTGCTCAGCGCCTTTTCGGAAACCGGAGTGACGATCGCCCTCTCGCGCATCGCCACCGAGAAAGGGGCGGCGATCGATGCCTTTTACGTGACCGACGGGGAAGGCCGCAAATTGCGCAGCACCGCGGCCATCACCCGGCTGCAAAAGGCCTTGCAGGTGGCTTCGCAGGCGGTGGGGGCGGGGTAGGAAGTGCTCAGTGCCCAGTGCCCAGTGTTCAGTGGGGAGTTGCGCGGCGCGCTGACTGAGAACTGAGAACTGAGAACTGGGAACTAAGAACTCCAGTCCTACCGCGCTGGGCGGAAAAGAAGGTCCATCTCGCGCTCGGTCGGGAAGCCGGGAATTTCGAGCTTTTCCGCCATGCGCCGGACGCGGCGCAGCGCTTCGTCCATGCGCGTGGCTTCCTCGGGGCCGCGCAAGTCGCGGCAGGCGGGGTGTGCCTCGGGGGAAGCGATGAGGCCGAGAGCGTGCAGGACATGCGCGGTGCTGTGCTTGTAAGCGGACGCGCTCAGGCGGGCGTCGAGCCGGAAGACCTGGTCCTCGAGCGATTGCAGCGCCTCGAAGAGTTTGTAAACGCGCGTGTCAAAACCGCCGGCGCCGGTCGGGAACTTCTTGCCGGGGGCGCTATCGAGCAGCCACATGTCTTTGGCGGCACAGATCAGCGGAGCGCCGGTCACGGCGGCGCCGATGAGCAGGGGAAGGCCGAGCTTGATCGCCGTGGCGATGCCGAAGTCGTCGCCGCTGTGCGGCACGAAATCGAGGCGCAGGTCGCGGCACATCGCCGCCCAGTAGAGGAAGTGAGGCTCGTCGAGTGTGGAAATCTTGCCGCCCACGAATTTCGGATGCTGCGCGAGTTGCCAGAGCAGCCAGGGTTCGTACGGCGTGGCCCAGGGCGCGAAGGCGGGTTCGAGCGCGTGGACCAGGCCCGGGCGGATGAGCCATTCGGCGATTTCAAAATAGGCGTCGCGCCGCCGCTCGGGGTCCAGCGCATTGAGCGCGCGCGAGGTCATGAGCATGACTTCGCAGTTCCCGTGTTGCTGGACGATGTCGAGCAGCGGGCGGTACCGTTCGGCGCGAAATTGCGGGTCGTTTTCCGCGCCGCGCGCGGTCACGCCCGCGATGAATCGCGCCTCGGGAAATTCCGCGCGAAAGCGCACGAGCACTTCGGCGTAAAGGGCCTCGTCCAGGTCGAAGATGTAGCCCGTGTCGGCATTGAGGACGACGACGAGTTCGACTCCGTAGCGCTCCGCCGCGGCCCGCATCCAGTGGATGCTCGTGGTGAAGCCCGCCCAGTCCGGCAGACGATTGCGAAAAGGCAGCAGCGCGGCCGCGCAGAGGCGCGCCGGCGTGGTGTGATCGACGAGTTCTTCTTCGCCGGCCCACGCCCATTTGGTCTGTCGCCAGGAGGTTTGCGGGGTGAGGGCGTCGGGGTTGGAGATGAGATCCGGCATGGAACGCGGGGTGAAGAGGGCCCGGATGAATGACGAAGGACGAATGACGAAGGAATGAGCGAAGCTCGAATTGCGATAGAGATGGGCGGCCTGGGGGGATTTCTTAATCTTAATCTCTACCGGCGATGAGCGGAGTCATGCGGTCCTACGGGCGTTCGGCTACGTAGAGGCGGGTCCACGGACCGCTGCTGACGTTGAAGTAGATGCGCTTGCCGTCCGCGCTGAAGACCGGGTGCGGGTGCGAGACCCGCCACGATTTCGCGCCGTGCGAATTGTCGAATTGATCGATGATCACATAGTTGTTGCCGCGCGCGTCGGCGACAACGATGCCCCAGTCGGTCGCCTTTCCACCGAGAACATCCATCGTCGTATCCGTGATCAGCAGTTTTCCGTCCGGACTGGCGGAGGGATGGTCGCCACGGCATTTGGGCAGGCCGGGCGCGTGTTGCTCGCGACCGGTGTCGCTGTCGACGAGTGTAAAGCCCACTTCGGTAATGGTCCGGCCATCGGGATGCCACGCCGGATGCCCCCATTTCTCGCGCAGAAAAAGAAACCGCTTTTCGGCGATGCTGTAGCAGATGAGCCCCTCGCGTTCGCTTGCTTCTTTGCTGCGGGGATTGCCGCTGGTGCGCCCGTTGCTGGCCATCTTAAAAAAGACACGCGTGGCATCGGGGCTCAGAATGGGAAAGAAAATGGAGATGGGTTGGTCACCATAGGCCCTGGCGAACCATTCGGGATATTGCGCGCGCGTGGCTTCGGCGGTGACCACCGTGTGAATTTCCCCGGTGGCCACGTTGAGCAATTCGAGGTCCCGATGCGTGCCGGGGTTCCAATGCAGGCCGTAGATTGGCACGAGGTCGCCATCGCGCTGGCCCCAGCACGCCAGCCGGTCCGGCGCGAGGACGCGTTCGCGCCCGGTTTCCAGGTCGACCGCGCCGACAAACCATTGCCCGTCGCGTTCTCCGTGGAAGACGACGCGCCGACCGTTGGAGACCCACTGCTGGCAGGCGGCGCGATGGGCATCTTCCACTTCGAGGTTCTGCACGAGCACACGTTCCGCGCCGCTGGTCCGGTTGCGGATGCGCACCTCGCCATGTTGTCCATCTTCGGTGGTCGAGGTGTAAAAGAGCAGCCACTGCCCGTCGGGGCTTTCCGGGCAGGTGTTATAGTAGGAGTGGATCGAATGCCGTTGTTCGTCGGCGACCACCGGGTGGACGTTCACGCCGCTGCGCCAGGGGGCGAGGGGATCATCCGGGATTTCCGCTCGCAAGGTCGCGCCAACGAAGGTGGTCAGCAGGAGAGTGGTTCGGAGCAGCATGGAGGGCATCATTTGGAAGGAACGCGCTGGGGCGGTTGGGCGGCTTGTTAATCTTAATCCTCATTCCAGTTCCACGCGTCAACGGAGGATTCAGATTAGGAAATTCAGCTTCCGATCGTTTTCTTGATCTCCTTCAGCTTCTGGAATTCCGGGCGCTGCGTGTAGTATTTGTCCAGCGGATAGCATCCGCTGACCAGGCCGTTGCGCGGGGCGGTCGTGCATTCGCTGAAGGTGCGGCAGATCAATTTCTTTTCGACGGTCCGCCCGTGAATCGCGTCGGTGAGCATCGCGGGATAGGATAACACGGCGCGGCCCAGGCCGATGGCGTCGGCCCAGCGTTCGCGGACGACGGCCTGGGCGACGTTGGGCAGGAACTCCTGCAGATAGGTGTAGCCCGAGCCGATGACGTAGAGTTCGCGCGGGGCGCGTGCCTTGATCTCGCGCACGGCCTGCACCTGCCGCTCCACGTCGATGAGCGGATCGCAGGCGGGCTGGTAGCCGTCGCTCGGGGGAAAGGCGGCGGGACGCTGCAAGTGGGGCGTGTAGTAAGGGGAACCGGCGGAGGTGTTCAGCACCTTGATGCCCAGCTCCCCGCAGAGCGCGACGAAGGCGAAGGTCTCGGTGAGATCGATCTGCGTCGGGTCTTCCGCGTTCACGCCAAAGCCGTAGCGATATGGCAGGCAGGTCGAGAAATCCTCCGGGATGCCCGGCCCAAGTTTGCCCGGCTGCGACAGCGCGGGATCGGGCCGAAACGGCGCCATGTCGAAACAACTCAGGCGCACGCCGAGATCGAGGGGATTGCCGTCGGCGCGAAGCCCCGCGACGATCTCCCGCAGAATGCGGGTGCGATTCTCGAAGCTGCCGCCGTACCGGCCGGGCCGGGTATGCGCGCCCAGGAACTCGTGCAGCAGGTAGCCGTGGCAATGCTTGAGGTCGACGAAGTCCGCGCCGATTTCCCAGGCGATCCGCGCCGCCCGCACGTAGTCCTGGATGAGGGCTTCGATCTCCGCGTCAGCGAAGACCTGGTGGTCGCCGGTGACGTTGAACTTGCGATCGAGAATGGGATGGCGAAAAGCGATGCGCGATTCCCAGCGCTTGTCGTGCGGCCGGCAGAACCGGCCCGAATGGGTGAGTTGAAAACCGACCACGAGATCGTCCACCGTGCCGTAGCGCTCCGCATGCGCGGCCTTGAGGATGCCGAGCAGCTCGGCGATGCCGGCTTTATTTTGCTCAATGATGATGAGCTGGTTGGGATTGGCGCGGCCGTCGGGGCGCACCGCCATCGCTTCACCGCCGCAAATCATCTTCGCGCCGCTTTCGCCGAAGCGCTGCCAGCGCCGCCGCATCTCGTCGGTCACGCCGCCGCTGGTGGTTCCGTCCCAGCCTTCCATGGGATGAATGACGATGCGGTTGCCGGGCCGCTTTCCCTGGATGGCGACGCCGGCCGGCTGGGCGAGGGGAGACCCATCGGTGACGAGCTGGTCGTCGCACGGCAGGTCAATTCCGAGCGACTCGCAGTAGGCGCGAAAATCGGCCGGGGTCTTGAGGGAGGGAAGGCGGGTGAGCCGGGGAGGAGTCATTGGTTGATAGTTGATGGTTGATCGTTGATAGACCACCTCGTTTCCGCGTTTGTGGCCGCTCCGCGGCACCGCGAAACCCACGGGCGCGGAGCGCCGCACGCGTGCGGACGCGCGGCGGACTATCAACAATCCACTCTCAACTATCAACTTCCATCGTCATTCCCACTCGATGGTCGCGGGGGGCTTGCTGCTGATGTCGTAGCAGACGCGGTTCACGCCCTTGACCTCGTTGATGATGCGCGCGGAGATCCTGGCGAGCACTTCGTAGGGCAGGCGGACCCAGTCGGCGGTCATCCCATCCTGGCTCTCGACGATGCGCACGGCGATGGTCTGGGCGTAGGTGCGCTCGTCGCCCATCACGCCGACGCTGCGCACCGGCAGGAGCACGGCGAAGCTCTGCCACACCCGATAGTACCAATCGCTCGCCCGCATTTCCGCGACGACGATGGCATCGGCCTCGCGCAGGATGCGCAGCCCTTCGCGGGTGATCTCGCCGAGGATGCGCACGGCCAGGCCGGGACCCGGGAAGGGCTGGCGCTGGACGATTTCCTTGGGCAGGCCGAGCTGCGCGCCGACTTCGCGGACCTCGTCCTTGAAAAGCTGGCGCAATGGCTCGACGAGCTTGAACTTCATGTTCTTGGGCAGGCCGCCGACATTGTGGTGCGATTTGATGAGCGCCGCGGGATTGCCGCCGATGGCCACGCTCTCGATGACATCGGGGTAGAGCGTGCCCTGCGCGAGGAACTTGAACCGCGACTTCTTCCCGCGCGTCAGCGCCTTGGTGGCGTCCTCGAAGACGCGGACGAATTCATTGCCGATGATTTTGCGTTTGCGCTCCGGATCGGTGACGCCGCGCAGCTTTTTCAGGAACCGCGCGGAGGCGTCGACGTACTTCAGTTTCACATGGAAGTTGTCGCCGAAGACGCGCTGGACGGTCTCGGCCTCGTTGGAGCGCAGGAGCCCGTTGTTGACGAACACGCAGGTGAGCTGGTCGCCGATGGCTTTGTGCAAGAGGGCGGCGGCGACGCTTGAATCCACCCCGCCGGAGAGCCCCAGGACGACGTGATCCTCGCCGACCTGCCGCCGCACCTCCTCGGAGGTCTGGTCGATGAATGAGCCCATCGTCCAGTCCATCTTGCAGCCGCAAATCTGGTAAACGAAATTGGCCAGCAGGTCCTTGCCTCGCGGAGTATGGACGACCTCGGGATGGAATTGCAGGCCGTAGAATTTCTTCTTCGGGTGCTCGATGACGGCGTAGGGTGAGTTGTCGGTCCGGCCGATCGGCCGGAAACCGCGCGGCAACCTGGTGATCTTGTCCCCGTGGCTGTTCCAGATATCGAGCAGTTCCGGCAGGTCGTGAAAAAGGGGCGACGCGCCGGTCACGTGAAGCAGGCCGGGCCCGTACTCGCGATGGGTGCTGTGCTCGACTTTGCCGCCGAGCTGGTGCGCCATCAGTTGCACGCCGTAGCAGATGCCGAGGATCGGCACGCCGAGATCGAAGATGGCCTTGTCCGGATGCGGTGCGTCCTTCCAGTAGACGCTCGCCGGCCCGCCGCTCAGGATCAACCCCTGGGGCTGGAGCGCGGCGATTTCCCGCGCCGGCGTATCGAAGCGCAGAATTTGCGAAAAGACCTGGCACTCCCGAACGCGCCGGGCGATGACCTGCGTGTACTGCGCGCCAAAATCGAGGATGACAATACGCGAAGCAGCGGGGGCAGCGGCCATGCTATTCCCCGGAGCTTCCCTTGATGATGGGATCGTCGGATTTGTCTGGTTCGGTAAGGGTGCCTTGTCCGGAGATGCCGCGCTCGAAGGTATTGACACCGCTGCTTGGGGCCGGCGGCACGTCGCTCTCGCAGCCGGTCAGGCAGACGCCGGTAAGGAAAATTAGAGCAAGAATGGCTTTCATGCAGCGTGCTGGAATCTTTGAACCCCGGAATTCGTGGCAAACGAATCAAGTTTCATGGTCGGTTCTTTTTCGTGTGTTTGGTGTATTTCGTGGTTGCTACCTCCGTCAAGGTCTGGGGGGCGGAGCTTCGCTAGATAACGGGTGGCAATGGGAAAAGGAAACGCAAAGTAGTATAAGAGGGCGCCTAAAGAGTAGGCAAGGGTCGCGTGGCGCGGATTTTTGGCTTGGGCAAGGCGCGTCGAGTGGAGGATTCGCAGTTGATGGTTGAGAGCCGTCCCCACTGGGGCAATGCTCGCCGGAAATGCGTGAAATCCCCGTCCCAAGCAGCACCGCACCCGCGCGCGCATGATTCCCGCCGAATTGCTGCTCCACGCCTATCGGCACGCGGTCTTTCCGATGGCCATGGAGAATGGGGAGATCGCCTGGTTTTCGCCCGAACCGCGGGCGATTATCCCGCTGGATGGCTTTCACGTGCCCCACGGGCTCAAGCGGACTTTGAAAAAGGCGCGTTTCGAGATCCGGATCAACACGGCCTTCGAGACCGTCATGCGGGCCTGCTCGCATCGCGAGGAGACGTGGATCAACGCCGACATCCTGGCCAGCTACGTCAACCTCCATTACCAGGGCCACGCCCATTCCGTGGAAGCCTGGCTGGATGGGAATCTGGCCGGCGGACTCTACGGCGTCTCTCTGGGCGGGGCGTTTTTTGGCGAATCGATGTTTCACGAAGTGACGGATGCCTCCAAGGTGGCTTTGCACGCGCTCGTCGCGCGGTTGCGCGCCCGGGGGTTCCTCCTGCTCGACACGCAGTGGCTCACTCGCCATCTCGTGACCTTCGGGGCGGTGGAAATCTCCCGCGCGGAGTACCAGCGGCGATTGGGCAGGGCGGTGGACAAAGAATGCAGCTTCATCGACTGAGGGCGTCTCAAGAGTAGGGATAGCACCCATTCCTACTCTTGAGACGCGCTCCGAGCATTGCGAGATCAAACTCTCAATTCTCACATTGGTTGTCGCTGAACTGAGAAAAACCACGCTTTGGACATGGGGAGAGCGCGCTGGATCAGAGAAGGTTCCGAGGAGCTTCAGAGGAGGCGCGGAGGAAGCTCCGAGTGCGGCATGAGGAGTGTTTATAGTTACTGGAAATCTCTCTCTCCGATCGCTTCCGTCCAAATGATGAAATTCAACCGACGTTCTCACTCCGCCGCGTACACGCTTATCGAGGTGATGATCGCCATTGGCATGTTTGGGATCGCCGCTTCCGCGTCCATCGAGGCGCTGGTCCGGATGAACTTGCGCGCCGCGCTTTGCCGGTTGCAGACCGGCGCCAGCACGCTGGCCCAGAATCAAATCGACCTGATTCTTTCCGATTCGCCTTTCAATCCGCAGTCCAACCAGGTTCCGCCAGAGTTGACCATCGGGACGACCAACACCGGCACCAGTACGGTGCCCACGCTGGCCGTCTACACGGATCCGGTTTCCGGGATGCAAGTGCTCGGTTGGATGACGACGACGGTGGCCAATACCAATTCGACCGAGAACGGGAACACCTTGTACGTCTACCTGGCCACAGTGACGGTTTCCTATTACTACAAGGGGAAACTGTACTCGGTGTCGATGTCGACCATGCGCTGCTCCGATACATGAAAACTTCACCATTCCAGAACTCCGGCCGGCGCGCCTTTGCCCTCATTGAATTGATGGTTAGCACGGCAGTCGTGGCGATTACCGGCATCATCCTCTACTACATCCTCCTCTCGGGCCTGACGCTCTTCACCAAGAATACGGCGATCAACATGGCGCACCAGGAAGCGCGCAACGCTGTGCTCACCATGGAGCAGGACATTCATGCGGCGGTTTCGATCCCGGAGTTGACGACCACCAGTCCCACCACCTACGTCACGGGCAGCGGACCCGCGGCCGGCATCTCCTTCCAACTCTTCGCGGCTGGCCCCTTCCAGATCACCCCCAGTGCCACTCCGTACGCGGCCGGGCAGCCGAACATTTCCGTGCGGTGCAATGGATATGTCCCCACCACCTACCAACGCCTGATCATTCCCGAGTATCAGATTGAAATGACCGTCGTCAACATCAACAGCGGCGCCGGCGGGACCGATGTGAGCCTCGAGCTGGGGAATGATCAAGGGACCGTCGTCAACTTGCCGACCGCCGTCACCCCGACGATGACCAACTCGGCTGGCGCGAGCGTCGCCGTGAATATCCAGTGCTTCTTTACCGATCGCGTGGCCTATGTCGTCAATGGGACCCAGCTTTGGTACTATCCGCGACAATTCAATAACGCCAGTAATCCCACCCCCTACCGCGTCCTGGCCAACAGTATCACCTCGGCGACGCCTTTCAGCATCCCGGCGACACCGCTGGGCGCGCCGTTTAATCGTTTTGTCGCCGCTGTCAATCTCATCACCGCGGACACCGCGACCTCCAACCTGAATTTCCGGGCGGCGAATATGTTTTTAAATTCCAATGAGCCCTATCGGTGCAGGTTGTGTGTCTACCAATAATCCCATACTCCGATGAAGAAAAAGAACAATGCTGGTTCCACCATCATCGCGGTCGTCGCGCTGCTCACCGTGCTGGCTGGCTTTTCCATAGCGGCGCTGTCCTTCACCGGGACCGTGAGCTACAACGTCATGGCGAGCAATACGCTGCGACGCTGCACGGAAGTCGGCGATGGCGCCATCGATTACATGTTTGCCTATTGGCGCGAGCTCATTAAGGAGAATCCGAATACCATCCTTCCAACGGCCTCTTTCGCCAGCCTTCCGCTGCCCACGCAGTCGCTGTTCCCCGCGATCCCCAGTTTCACGGCGAGCACGGGGCCCAATCCGGCGACCGGCGCGCCGTACACGATTGCGAATTACAAGGTGCAAGCCACCGACCCGCAGGGCAATGTCATTGCGGGCACGACCGTGCCGCCGGTCGGCACGGGCATGCAATTGGGAACGAGCAGCGTCTACTACACGGCCTCGGCCGATGTGTCCCTGCCCGCCTTTGCCGGCCGGATCATCACGGTTCACGTGCGGCGCGTCTTCCAGAAACAAATCGAATCGCCGTGGCAGTACGCCATTTTCTACAACGACCTGCTCGAGGTCAATCCCGGCGCGACCATGACCATCGCCGGCTGGGTCCACACCAATAGCTATTTGTACACGGCGTACAGTGACCTGACCTTCGCCAACAAGGTGGACTATGTCAATGATTGGGGGGTCTCCTTTGCGCCCGGCGATGAGGACCATACCGGAATAACTCCGGCGTCACCGACCTTTCCGAGCAATCTGCCGCCGGCCCGCGGTGATGCCGAATTACCTTTCGGATTCGACCCCACACAAGTCTTCCTCAATACGAACGCGAACAATTCGGGTTATATCGAATTGATCCAACCGCCGGTGACCAGCGTGGCGGATCCGATCGCCTCCCAGCGCTATTACAACCAGGCCGATATTCGGATCATGATTGGCGCGGGAAACAGCGTCACCATGACCGATAACGCGGGAAACACGATCAACGGCTCCAGCACCGGCACTGACCACGCCCTTTATACCGCCTTCACCGCCGCGATCACGACCGGCCAGTCATTCCAGGACAATCGCGAGGCGGCGACGATGAATATCACCACCCTGAACATTGCCACCATCACGTCCGCCTTGACGGCGACCTCAAAAGGCGGCACCGCCACGCTGGTCGGCACCGGTTTCAACGGGGTGATTTATATTGCCAACAGCACCGGTAGCAGCACCGTCAAGACCGGCATCCGGCTCAAAAACGGGGCCACGATGCCGCAGGGCGGGTTGACCGTGGTCAGCGAGAATCCGGTCTACATTCAGGGGGACTATAACACCGGGCAGACCTCGAGCCTGACCACGCCGGCGAATTCGGCCAACAATGGCACCGGCAACAATGTCGTTGCTGGATACACGGAGCAGCCCTGCGCCGTGCTCGGTGACGCCGTGAACGTCCTTTCCAATGCCTGGGTGGACTCGAATTCGACCGCGGACTTGTCTTCGCGCAATGCCACGCCGACGACGGTGAATGCGGCGATCGTGACCGGCAACGTGCCCACGGGCACGACCTCCTCGGGCGCCAACAGCTACAGCGGCGGGGCGGAGAATTTTACCCGCCTCCTCGAGAATTGGTCCGGGCAGACGTTCACCTACTATGGTTCGATGATCGAACTCTACAAGAGCCAGCAGAGCATCGGCTACTGGGGGAACGCCAACGTTTACAACGCGCCGAATCGGAACTGGCATTTCGACCCGCTCTTCTATACGCAGCCGCCGCCCGGCACTTTCACCGTGGTCGATTACGTCAAGCAAAGATGGTACGTCCAATAGCCGCCTTCGCCGCGCTCAGCGCCGGTGTCTTCGCAGGGGACGTCGATTTCACGCCGCGCGAGTCCTTCTACCTCGCCGAGGCCACCAAGGTTCCCAACATCGCCTTTCGCAATGGTTCGCAGGAGCTTACCTATTCGCCGCCGGGCAAATGGACCCTGAGCGGGGGTGGCCGGAAAGTCACCCTCACGCCGCAGGAAAAGGTGCAGGCGTCGGCGACCATGCAGTCGACGCCGGTGGGCGAGCCGCTGCCGGTGACCGAAGCAAACCTCCCGGCCTACTCCGACCTGGCGATGCGCCTTCTCCCGAGGGAGGCGACGAAGGTGACCGTCGTCGAGACCACTGTTGCCTCGCTGCGCATCTGCACTCATGCCATGGCGGAGGTGACGCTCACCTACGCACTTTTTGGCCAGGCCTACACGACCAACATCCTCTTCCTGCCGTACGAGAAACAGCAGCTCACCTTTCAGGTGACGGCGCGCTCCGCGGATTTTGCCCCTCTGGCGAAAGCCTTCCGGGCGAGCCTGTTCTCGATGCAGGGGTTGTAGGCCTCTCTACGGTGTCGTCGTTCCCGTGCCGGTGCCGGTCGTGGCCTGCATGGGATCCCAGACCACGTAATTTCCACTCGTCCCGCTCCCGCCGCTGGACCCGCCTCCAGTGCCGTTTTGATAGTTGACCGCGGTCGACAACTCGACGTGGGAATCGGCGAAGAGCGACGGCATCAGCTTGTAAAACGTGCCCGTGAGAAGCATGCCTGAGCCTTGCTGCGGCAGGCAAACCACGTTGGAAGCCACATTGCTGCCCCAAGCGGGTGGCCCGCCCGTGGCCGGATTGCCGGTAAAGCTCGGCGACGCGACAATGATCTTCGACGTCGGCGCCACGGCAACGCCAAAGTCGCCATTCCACTGCCCAGGCGCGACTGTCGACTGGGGCGTCAAAACTTTTTCGTTGATCGAATAGCTGACCGGGTACTGGTCCCCCTGCGTGCCTTGCCGGGGATCGAAGCTCGAGTGCCACACCGCATAGCTGCTGCCCGTATAGCCGAAGATGATGGTATTGCTGGCCGACTGGCTGGACACGATAAAATATCCGCCTTGATCCGCTGGCATCTTGCTATCGTTGTCGTTCTGGTACGCCTGGAGGCCAATGCCGATTTGGCGAATGTTGCTCATGTCGTTGGTGAGATGTCCTCTTTCAAGGACCTTGCTGAACACCGGCAGCGCGATGGCGGCCAGGATCGCGATGATGGCAATGACGACGAGCAATTCAATGAGGGTGAAGGCGGATTTCTTCATGGCTGGGGACGGTGGGATTTCCGAAATCATAAACCTCTTATCGCGCCGTGTCGAGGGGTGGTTGATCGGTGATCGTTGATTATTTGGCCGGACGGTTCGACGCCCTCGGGCGTCGGGGGTTCGTGGTCTCGGGTTGGGCCCGCGAGGCCGTGCGGCTGTTTGGCGCTTGCCAACCAGTTCCGCGGCGTCTTCCACTCCGCGAATGTCGAAAGTCCTCCTCCTCACCGCCGGCTATGGCGAGGGCCATAATGCTGCCGCGCGCGGATTGCACGCGGCGCTCACCGAATCCGGCGCCGATGCGGAGATTCTCGATTTGTTCGCGCTGACCGGCGGGTCCTTCTACGAAAGGTCGCGGCGGGGCTACGTCGATCTCATCAATCGCGCGCCGAGGCTCTGGGCGGCCGTCTATTCCTTGATCGACAAGGCGCCCACCGGCGCGCTGGCGGCGCCGTTCTTTGCGCCTATGAGGCGCGAGCTGGCCAGGCTGATCGCCGTGAAGAAACCGTCGGCCGTGGTCTCCGTCTACCCGCTTTACGGATACCTGGTCGAGCGGCTTTACCCGGGCGCCGGGCAGCGTCCTTTCGCTTTTCACACCGTGGTCACCGACTCCATCACCGTCAACAGCATCTGGTACCGCTGCCAGAGCGATACGTTTCTGGTGCCGAATGAGGAGACGGCCGCCGTCATGATCCAGGCGGGTGTGCCGGCCACGCGCCTGCGAGTCCTGGGCTTTCCGGTGCCGCCACGATTTGCCCGCGACCGCCCCGAGCGTCCCGCCGTGCCGCCGCCGCGCGTGCTCTACATGATCAATGCGGGCAAGGACCAGGCGCCGGGCATCGTGGCCCGTCTGCTCCAGATCCCAGCGTTGCACCTGACCGTGACGGTGGGCCGCGATGAGGCCCTCCGCGCCCGCCTCGAGGAAGTCGCCGCGGGTGCGCGGCGGCCGGTGGAAATCCACGGCTGGACACCGCAGATGCCGGAACTGCTCATGACGCATCACCTCCTCATCGGCAAGGCCGGTGGCGCCACGGTCCAGGAGTGTATCGCGGCCTGCACCCCCCTGCTCATGACCCAGGTCGTCCCGGGCCAGGAGCAGGGGAATGCGGAGCTGCTCTTCCGCCATCATTGCGGGGCCCTCTGTCCGACCGCCAATGCGCTGGCGGAGAAGATCGAGCAGCTTTTTGCGAACGAGGCGGCGGGGTGGCGCGATTGGGAGACGAACATCACGCAGCTGAGCCGGCCCGATGCGGCGCTCCAGATCGCGCGGTTTGTCCTGGAGAGCGCGCGCTCGTAACCGCTGGTTGCACCCGGCGGTGCGGTCTTGAATGTGCGCACTGCCCGGTATATCGATCCCGGCAGCGTCGTGCCGCGTTTCGTTACTGCTCACCCGCTGCCGAAGCGATGAACCCGATCAAAGAACTCGATGCCGTAGCTCTCACCAGCGACCTTCCCGCGCATGGATTGCAGCGGGGCGACGTCGGAACCGCGGTCCTCATGCACGGTGATGGGGAGGCATTCGAGGTGGAGTTTGTCGGCTACGATGGACTCACCGTGGCGCTGGTCACGTTGGAACACAGTGCCATCCGCCCTCTACTCGCGACAGACATTCCGCACGCGCGGACGCTGGCGACGGCTTAGCCGTCGACCAGCCGGCGGCGGTCGTTTGAACTTCGGTTTGACGAATCGCGCGACGGTATTTGACCGCGCAACGGCTGGGGAAAATGCACGGCTGGACGCCGCAGATGCCGGAATTGCTCACCAGCCCGAAGGTCCCAACTGCCGCCCCGAAATTAAGGTCATGCACCGCCGATCGACTCGACTATTGGCCGCAATTGCTCCGCCAGCGCTGCGGCTTTGTTCGCTGCGACGTCCCAAACAATCAGGTAATCGACGCCACCGTAATCGTGTATGAGGCGATCACGCATCCCGGCCATCTTTCGCCATTCGACCGCTGGAATCCCCGCGCGTGCCTCCTCCGGCACCTTCTTTGCCGCTTCGCCAATAACCTCGACGCTACGCACGAACGCCCGCTTGAGCACTTCGTCGCTGAGAAAATCCGATCGTGTGGTTTGGACTGCCTGCCCAGCCAGAAACTCCGCTTCGCGGAGAATATCCCGCAGCAGCTCAACCCAGGTCGGTGGCATAGCGCACGGTCGGGAGGATCAGGCGAGCTTTCGTTTCGGTGAGCGATTTGTCGGTCACCAAGTCCACACGACGGGCCAGAAGTTTCTCCAGCCGTTCGTGCAGGGCGAAGAAGTTATCGTAGGTGCGGCACGCATCGTCGAACTCGACGTAAATATCGACGTCGCTGTCTTCGCGCTCCTCGCCGCGCGCGAACGAGCCGAATACGCCGAGCCGTCGCGCCCCGAGGGCGCGGAATTCGGCGAGGTGGGCTTCAATGGCGGCGACCGGATTCACGATGCACGCCCAGCTTACGAGGCGCCGGCTGGAGCTTCAAGCTGCGATCTCACCACGATTCCCAACAAACGGCTCGGCGCCGGGTTTTAAGCTTGGCCGCTTGGGCCCGTACCCTCAGTCTTTCCTTCCCATGCACGCACCCTCCCAAGACTCCGCGCTCCCTTGGTGGCGGCAACTCACCGCCTATCATTGGTTTGTCTTTCTCGTCGCCAGCGCCGCATGGTTTTTCGATTGCCTGGATCAGCGCCTTTTTTCGCTGGCGCGCAATCCGGCGCTTTCGGCGCTGCTGAGCCAGGCGCCTTCCAGTCCGGAGGTCCAGGCTTTTGGGAAGATTGTCACGGCATGGTTTCTCATCGGATGGGGGATAGGGGGCATGTTTTTCGGGGCGCTGGGAGATCGCTTCGGACGCGCCCGGATGCTCACGCTCACGATCCTTATCTATTCGGTCTTTACCGGGTTGAGTTTCTTCAGCAAGACCGCCTGGGACTTCACCGTTTTCCGGTTTTTGACGGGGGTGGGAGTGGGTGGCGTTTTCGGCCTCGCGGTGGCGCTCATCGCGGAAACCGTTCCCAGCGGGGCGCGGGTGCAAACGCTGGGCATGCTCCAGGTGCTTTCGACCATCGGCAATGTCGCTGCGGGTTTCACTCTCAAGGGCATCTCGAACCTCGAAAAGTCCGGGCTCATCCAGTTGAACACCGGCTGGCGGTGGATGTTCCTCATCGGCGCGGTCCCCGCCATGCTCGTCATCTTCACCGGAAGATTTCTGCGCGAACCGGAGACGTGGCTGCACTTGAAGGCCGCGGGGAAGCTGCCCGCGGGCGGCATCTTCGGGCCGTACGCCGCGCTCCTTCGGGAAGCGCGCTGGCGGCGCAACCTCATCGTCGGAGCGTTGATCGCGTCGACCGGCGTCGTGGGCTTGTGGGCCATCGGTGAGTATGCCGTCGATCTGCAATCGGCCGTGTTTGCCAGCTTTTACCAGGCGCACCTGCCGGCCGGGGTCGATGACGCGGCCAAGTGGGTCAAGCTCCAGGTCGATAACGCCAAGTTCTGGGCCTATCTCTGGAACATGCTCGGGGCGGGTGTGGGGATGTGGCTGTTTACGCGCGTGGCCCATGCCTACGGCCGCCGCCCGGCGTTTCTTCTCGGCTTCCTCGCGGCCATGGTTGTGACCTTCCTGGTCTATTGGAAAATGAATTCGCCGGCGGACGCCTATTGGATGATGCCGCTCATGGGCGCCGCGCAGTTGGGCGTATTCGCGGGCTTCGCCATCTATCTTCCCGAACTGTTTCCCGGCCGGCTGCGCAGCACAGGCACCTCGTTTTGCTACAATCTCGGGCGGTTCGCCGCGGCCGCCGGCAGCTTCTTTTCATCGGCGCTGAGCCAGGGGATTTTCGGCGGTTATGCGAAGCCGTTGCCCTACCGCTATTCGGCAATGACGATGTGCGTGCTCTTTCTGGTCGGGATCGTGACGCTGGCTTTTGCGCCGGAGACCAAAGGGCAGCCGCTGCCCGAGGACAGCGAAGCGCCGTCGGCGGACCTCGAGCCGCTCGCCGGGGACCTCCCGGCGCTGGCCGAAGACGCCGAACCGCTGCAATAGAGGGCGTCCCGGACGGTTACTTCTTGTCGCCGTACCCGCGGATGAAACCGAGGCAGGCGGCGGCGTCGACCACGTTTGCATCCTGGTTGTATTCGTACTCGACGGAGATGGGCCCCACGAAGCCCTGCGCCTTGTATTCCTCGAGAATCCCGGGCACGTCGCTCACGCCTTCGCCCCAAGGCACATCGTGTCCGCTCGGCAGTGGAACGTTCAAATCCTTGAGGTGGCTGGAGACGATGCGGCCCTTGAGAATGCGCAGGCAATCCACCGGCTTGAGCCCGCTGCGCACCCAGTGGCCGGTATCGGCGCAGGAACCGATCCGCGGGTCCCGGTCTTTGACCACGCTGAGAATGTAATTCGGATCCCACATCCGGTATTCGGGATGATCCGGGCGCTTTGGGTGATCGTGAAATCCGACTTTGATGTCGTACTCCTTGACCAGCGGCTCGAAGGTATCGATCGAGTCAACCGACTCCGTATTGATGACGCGAATGCCGAAGTACTTGGCAAATTCAAAAATCTTGCGGGCGCCGGCTTCCTCCTTCGGGATGCCAACCACGCCATAAGCCACCGGGGTGATGCCCTTTTCGGCGAGCTTCGCCTTGACCTTGTCCCAGACGGCCTTGGCCGCATCGGCGTCGAGTTTTTCGGAGGGTTTTTTGCGGTCTGTTCCGCGCGCCGGCTCGTGGCTGAACTGGATGTCCGGTTCCTCGGGCGAGAGCTTTTGCCCGGGGAAGAACTCGATGACTTTGCCGCCGGCCTGGGCGGTCTTGTCGATCGCTTCCAACACACTGAATCGGTTGAAGGTCCACGCCTGACAGCCGACCACGAAGCCGCCGGTCTTGAGATCATCGGGGAAGGAACCGGCCTTGGCGCCGGTCACGCTGAGGAGCGCCGCGAGGGCGGCGGGGAGGAGGAATTTCATGGACGCCATTGGCGAAGATGGCGGCGCGCAAGTCAAGCGCCCTTCCGTGCGCGGCCGCCGGCTCGGCAAAACGCCGAAGGCAATTTGATCGCCCAACCCAAGCCCACCCACCCTACTCCGAAAATAGCGTCAGTCAGCGCCAATCCACCAGCGTCGGTGGATGGCGCGCTCCGAGCGCCATGCCTCAAACGCACGCCGGAGGCGTCCAGCTCGATCTGCGTTTGAGGTTTTCATGCTGCGTGGTGAGCGAAGCTCATGAAGACTCGTGCCCAATCCCACAGCCGCCGGATTGGGCACGCCATCTATCCACGGAGTTCCCGCTTCGTTGGGCGCCTCGAAGCGGGAGCTTCGCAGACAACGGCGCTCCCAAGCTCCCCTCGTTACGAACCCGAGCGGAGCGAGAGGCCGGCCCCGGCGAGTTCGGCGGCAAGGGACGTAAACGAGCATCGATTTTGACTTGTCCGGCGCTGCGGTTGCAGCCATAAATCCGCGTCGATCTTGTTCCCCCATTCGAGCATTTCTTTTGGCACCGTGTATGAACATTCACCGCATTCTCCTGCCCCTGCTGTTCTGCGGAACGATCGCGCTGGCGAAGTCTCGGCCTCCCACTCCTTCGCCGGCCCCTCTTTCGACTCCCGCTCCTCCAACGGCAACTCCCACGCCCGAAACAAATGCCGCGCTGGATGCGCTGCGAAAACCCTACGATGCCGCCCTGGCCAGTCTGGTCGCGGAGAGGGAGAAATCGCTCGCGGGCGTGGACGGATGGTATCTGCCGAACCTGGAAAAACTGCAGGATCAGATCGCAAAAACCGGGGATCTCGACGGCGCCGTCGCCGTCAAGAACGAGCGATCACGGATCGCGGCGCATGAAGCGTCCAGCGCCGAACAGATCCAGGCCATGCCACCTTCCTTGCGCACCCTCCGGGGACAGTACGATGCTTTTTTGAAAAAAGTCGCGGACCAGATCGATCGACGAAAGGCGGATGAAGCCCGGAAATATATTACGGCCCTGGAAGGATTGCAGAAGCACATCACGATGACCGGTGACATCGAACAGGCGCTTTCGGTCAAGGCCGAAAAAGACCGGATTGCCGCCTCGATCGCGTCCAGCGCCCCCAAAATCGCCTCGACGACTCTCAAGGCACCGGAAGCCGCAGCGCCCACCGCCACACCGGCCGCAACTCAAATTGGTGCGGCTAAGGAGGACGATTTTACGTCAATTCTCGTGGGACAGTGGCAGTTTACCTACGAACAGACCGGCGTGACCACGACCGTTAGGTTTAGCGCCGACGGAACGGTGAAGGATGTACATGTCAAGAGCCCGGGACACTGGACCCTGCGGGACAACAAGATCGTCATCATCTATCCCAACGGTCAAAAGGAAGATATGCATATGCCGCTGAATCCCGCAGGGACGAGGGTCTATGCTGACCGCGGACGGGTCATCAAAGCCGTCAAGCTTCCTGGCAGCTGACACCAAATTGCGAGGGCGAAGCAGGGAATCGTCAGAGCAAAACGGCGTCTAAACCGCTCTAGCAAACTCACAGGCCGGTGCCCTTGGCGACGGACTTTCCCCTCGTTACGAACCCGAGCGGAGCGAGAGGCCGGCCCCGCGAATGCGGGACCGCCCGTCACGGTGGCGGCGGCAGCCGCCAGCAACTGAGGGCTTCGTCATGCAGATTGTCTCGGGTGAAGCTGTGCTTCATGGTACGGGAGGAAACAAACCCGTGAATGGGTGCGCATTCGTCAGGGAAACCCTTCCAGCTGGAAGTCCGCTCGGGAATTTCAATTCTCAAGACGGAGCGGAAGGGGTGTCGACGACAGTCTGCGGTGTATTTTTTTGCGCATCCTCTCTTTTGGCGGAAGTATGCTGGGGGCGGCAATTTACGTGTTTTCGAGGCGGGTACGCGTGGCCCCGCGCAAAAGAGGCTGGCAGCGTTCCTGCTTTCGCAAGCGTGACATTTTTCCCGCCCACAAAAACGCGGGAACTACCGCCTGTGAACGAATCCGCTTTATCCCATCCCAGTGACGTTGCGACCGAGGCCACTTATCGCAGCATTGTCGAGCACGCCATCGAAGGCATTTTCCAAACCACGCCCGACGGCCAGTATTTGCTGGCCAATCCGGCCCTCGCGGACATCTACGGTTACAGTTCGACCGACGAGTTGCGGGGCAACGTCAAGGAGATTGCCCGGCAGCTTTATGTCGATCCCGACCGGCGGTCGGAATTCGTGCGTCTGATGAACGAGAACGATTCGGTGTGGGGGTTCGAGTCGCCGATCTACCGCAAAGACGGGACGATCATTTGGATTTCGGAAAACGTCCGGGTGATCCGCGGCGAAAACGGCGAGGTTCTCTATTACGAAGGGACCGTCGAGGACATCACCGCGCGCAAGCGGGCCGAGGAGGAACTGCGCCGCGCCAAGGAAGCGGCGGAGGAAGCGAGCCGCTCGAAGAGCCAGTTTCTGGCCAACATGAGCCATGAACTTCGGACGCCCCTCAATGCCATCATCGGCTACAGCGAGCTGATGCGCGAGGAGGCCGAGGATCTCGAATTGTCGGGCTTTGTCCGCGACCTCAAGAAGATCGAAGCCGCGGGCAAGCACTTGCTCGGCTTGATCAACGGTGTGCTCGACATCGCCAAGATCGAGGCCGGCAAAATGGATCTGCACGCGGAGACCTTCGACGTGGCGCACATGATCGAAGATGTCGCGGCGACGGTCGCCCCGGTGGTGGAGAAGAATGGCAATCGCTTTGAGATCGTCGCGGAGCACGGCCTGGGCTCGATGCACACCGACCTCACCAAGGTGCGCCAAAGCCTTTTCAATCTTTTGGGCAATGCGGGCAAGTTCACCAAGGCTGGCACCGTGCGGCTCGAAGTCGTGCGCGTGACCGATGGCGGCCGCGACTGGGTGGTCTTCCACGTGCGGGACACCGGTGTGGGCATGACGCCGGAGCAGGCGGCGAAAGTTTTCGAGGCCTTCACGCAAGCCGATGCTTCCACGACGCGCAAGTTCGGCGGCACCGGGCTGGGACTGGCCATCACCCGCGAGTTCAGCCGCATGATCGGCGGCGATGCGACGGTCCAGAGCGAACTGGGCCGCGGGTCGGTCTTCACGCTGAAGGTGCCGGTGGAATTGCCGGGGCTCGCGTCCGAGCAACCGGGAACGGAGGCGGAGACGATCGACGCCGCGCGCGACACGGTCGCGCTGGTGGCGGGGCAGCCGCAGGTCTTGTTGATCGACGACGACCCGACGGTCCACGATCTGGTGCGCCGATTCCTGCAAAAGGAAGGCTTCCACGTGGTGGCCGCGCCAAGCGGCCAGGAAGGCCTGGACCTCGCGCACAAACTCCATCCCTCGATCATCGTGCTCGATGTGATGATGCCGACCATGGATGGATGGTCCGTGCTCACGCGGCTCAAGGGCGACGCCGAACTTTCGAAAATCCCGGTGGTCATGCTGACCATGGTGAACAACCGCGAAATGGGCTTCTCGCTCGGGGTGGACGATTACATGCTCAAGCCGATCGACCGCGCGGATTTCGTCGCCACGCTGCGGAAGTACTGCAACCGGGAGGAAAGCTCCACCGTGCTGGTGGTCGAGGATGACCTGCCGACCCGCGAGATCCTCCGCATGGCGCTCGAGCGGGAGAACCTCACGGTCGCCGAAGCTGGCAATGGGATCGAAGCCCTGGGACAACTCGCCGTGCATCGGCCGGCGCTGATTTTGCTCGACCTGATGATGCCGGAGATGGACGGCTTTCAATTTACCCGCGAGGTGCGCGCGCACCCGGAGTGGCGCGACATCCCCATCGTCGTGATGACGGCCAAGGACATCACCGCCGAGGAACGCGCCCGGCTCGATGGAAAAGTCAGCCGCATCCTCCAGAAGGGCGCATGCGGCCGCGAAGAGTTGCTCGTGGAAATCACCCAAAGGGTCGCCCGGGTGACCCGCCCCGCCGAAGTCGCTGCCGCCTGAATACCATGAAAAAACTCCTGCTCGTCGAAGACAATGAAATGAACCGGGACATGCTCTCGCGCCGCCTCGAACGGCGCGGCTACCACGTGCTGATCGCCGTCGATGGTGAACAAGGCGTCGCCGCGGCCACCGAGCACCGCCCCGACCTGATCCTCATGGATATGAGCCTGCCCGTGCTCGACGGCTGGGAATCGACCCGCCGGCTCAAGCAACAGCCCGAGACGCAGGGCATTCCGGTGCTCGCGCTCACGGCGCATGCGATGGCTGGGGAACGGGACAAGGCGTTGGCCGCCGGTTGCAACGATTACGATACCAAGCCCGTGGATTTTGTGCGTCTGCTCGGCAAAATCGAAAGCCTGCTGCTGCTGTGAACGACGTCACCCTCGAGGCAGCCGAACAGGAACAGCGGCTCTCCGGGCTGTTGCACGATCTGCGCACGCCGCTCAATCAGATCATCGGTTTGAGCGAGATGCTCATCGAGATCGCGGAGGAGAAAGGCGACACCGATCTGAGCGTGGGCCTCGGCACCGTGCGCGAAGGCGGGCTGGACCTCGCGGCCATGCTCGGCGACAAATCCATCATCTCCACGACCGCGCAGGCGGGAGGGGAGTACTGGGCGCTCACCGATGCCTCCCGGGCCAGCATCGGCCGCGTGCTGGGTTTTTGCGAACTGGCTCTCAGCGAGCCGGCCGCTCCGCGCCTGGACGATTATCGCGATGATCTTCAATTGATCTGCACCGCCGCGCGCCACTTTCTGGCCGGGGCGCGGGCGAGCGGACTCTACATCCGGCTGCACACCGCCAAACACTGGGATCACACCGTCCCGATGGCGCGCCCCGCGGGTGGTCCGACGCTGACGGGCGGGAAAATGCTGGTCGTCGACGACGAGAGCGTGAACCGGGAAATGCTCATCCGCCGTCTGCAACGCGAGGGCGGCAAGCCGACGGGTGCGCGCAGCGGTCCGGAAGCGCTCGAGTTGCTCCGCCGCGAGAGTTTTGACGTCATCCTGCTCGACATCCAGATGCCGGGCATGACCGGGATCGAAGTGCTCCAATTCCTCAAGGAGGATGCGCAGTTCCGGCACCTCCCGGTGGTCATGCTCTCCGCGTTGACCGACGTGGATCGCGTGGCGCGCTGCATTGAGCTCGGAGCCGAGGATTACCTGCCCAAGCCCATCAATTCGGTGCTCCTCCGCGCCCGCCTTGGCGCCTGCCTCGAGAAAAAGCGCTTTCGCGACCAGGAAATGGCGCAGGCCGAGGAACTCCTCCGGACGAGCAAACTGCAATCCATCGGCGCCCTGGCCGGCGGCCTGGCGCACGATTTCAACAATATGCTCACGGCCGTGCTGGGCAATCTTTCGCTGCTGCGCTACCGCGGCTGTTGTCCGGCCGACGCGCTGCCTCAGATCATCGAGGCGGAGCGTGGCGCGCTGCGTGCGCAGGAACTCACGCGCTACCTGCTCACCTTTGCCGAAGGCGGCGCGCCGATCAAGGAATCGGTGCCGTTGGCGCCCTTGCTGCGCGACACCAGCGGCTTCGTCCTGCGCGGCTCGAACGTGCACTGCGACATCCAGCTTCCACCCGATTTGTGGGCGCTCCACGCCGACCCGAACCAGCTCGCCCAGGTCATCAGCAATATCGTCCTCAACGCCATGGAAGCGACGCCAGGCGCCGGCGAGATCCTGCTCCGGGCGGAGAACACCACCAAGGCGCCCCATCTGCCCGATGGCGATTATGTCGCCATCACCGTGCAGGATTTTGGCATCGGCATCGCCCCGGATCGTCTCTCCCGCATTTTCGACCCGTTTTTCACGACCAAGAACCAGGCCCGCGGCCTGGGCCTGGCCGCGGCCTATTCCATCGTCCAGCGGCACGGCGGCCATATCTCCGTGGAATCCGCTCTCGGCATCGGCACGACGGTGGCCATTTGCCTGCCGGCGTCGCGGACGGTGGTGCCCGGCGCGCCGGTCACGGCGGCGCCGAAAGCACCGGTGGCGGCCAGCTCCGAGCGCCATTTGCGCGTGCTGTTGATGGACGACGAGGAGCCCATCCGGCACCTGGTCACGCTCGCGCTGGGCATGGTCAAGCATGAGGTGGTCTGCACGGAGGACGGTGATGCCTTCCTCGCGGCGCACGCCGCGGCGAAAGCGGCTGGGCATCCTTTCGATATTGCGGTGCTCGGCCTCACCATCCCCGGCGGGATGGGAGGCAAGGAAGCCATTCGCGCCCTGCGCGAGCGCGACCAGGAGATTCGCGCCATTGTTTCCAGCGGCTATTCGACCGATCCGGTGATGTCACAATGCCGCGAGTACGGGTTTGATGCGGTGCTGCCCAAGCCGTACGTGGTCAGCGACCTGCTCCGCGTGGTCCAGCAATTGAGCGGTTCGCGGACGCGCGGTGAGTTACAGCACGTCGCGGCCGCCTGAGGGGCGCACCGCGGGCCAACGCCGGCCGTGCACCTGGGCGAAGCGGAACAGCCGCCGCCCCTGACCATGCTTCCGAAGGAGTAGAGCCGCAACCAGCTAGAGCAGGGTGTCCAGCGCTTGCGGGCTGAAGCCTTCCATTTTCTTGTCCCCGACCAGGATGAGTGGGACACCGCGCCCGCCAAGCTTTCGAAAGGCTTCGGCGCCTTCGCGGGACGCTTCGACGTCGATTTCCTCGTAGGGCACGCCTTTCTGCGCCAGGTACTGCTTTGCGGCCTTGCAAGCCGGACAGTGGGAAGTGGTATACATGACCACCTTGTGGGTGCTCGCGGATGGGGGCGCCGCCGCGTGCGTGCGGGCCTCGAGCAACGCCTCCAACTGTTTCTGGGCCGCATCGATCTCCTGCTGCATCTGCTTGCGCTGAAGATTCCGCGCCTGATAGGCCGCCGCCGCCTGGTTGAATTTCGTGATGGACGCGGTGTCCGCGGGCTTCAGCGCTTTGCGCTGCGCCTCGAGTGTCCGGTATTCCTCATTGAGCTCCGCGCCATCCTGCGCGAAAGCGGCCCGGAGCTCCTCGAGCTTTTGGCGCTGTTGCTGAATCTGAATGTCCAGGCTGGCCACGGTCACGGGTGGGTGTCCGCCGGTGATGGAACCGGTGAATTGCCAGAAGCGCTCCTGCACCATGGGCATGGTGTAGAGCCCGGCCATACAGATTCCCGTGCCGAGGATGTTTGCCAGGAACCCCGCCCTCGCTTCGGCCCAGTGCACACAGGTGTAAACGACGCCCCCAAAGAACGGCACGAATAGCGCCACGAGACCCCAGACGATGCTTTGGCGGAATGCCGCGACCAGCAAGAGGATGGCTCCCACCATGGCCACGCATGCCCCCACGCCTAAGGCGATCAAACTGGCCGTGGGAAAATTCATATTCCCATCGCAGATTGAGCAGGATGCAAGCCACTCCTTTCCAGGAGATCGGCGGCCAGGACAGCGGGTGGGGAATTTCAGCGCAAATTCCGACGCTCCATTGTCTAAATTGCGACAGTTGAAGCGGTTGAATGAGGACCATCGACTTCAGCCCTGACCTGGCCAGGCCGACCGCAGGCCTCATCGTCCCTGAAAAAGGGGGCAACTCCCGCCTCGCGCTCGACTGTTTTGCAGCGCGGTCATCGGTCGCGGCTGGTTCAGCCCAGTGCGTGACCCAAATCCTTGGCCATACGCTCGGCCTCATCCAGTGACGAGGACCGAAATACGGTCTGACCGTAGATTTGCACCTCGTAACCGAAGACGGTGTATTGTACCCGTACCCGGCTGCGATGGCGTCGGTTGGTCTTGAGTGTTGCCATTTGCACTCCAATCGAAGCAGTTGCCGTGCTTGGATGCCTCGGGAAATTCTCCAATTTGTGGCTTTTGTAACTTTCCGCTTTCCTCGCACGTCTGTCGGCCGCACAAGTGCCACTGCCAGCCGCCCATTTCACCCGCGCATGAGATCCTTCCGCTATTCCCACATTTTCGCCCTCGCGGCTCTTTGCTGGTTCCCGAGTGGGCCGGTCCCGGTTTCCGCGCAAGAGCCGGCCCCGGCGCCACGGCCGAAGGAGCTGCCGGATGACGCGAAGGTCTTGCTGGATTTGCCGTACGTGGAAGACGGACACCCGCGCCAAAAGCTCGATCTCTACCTGCCGGCGCAACCCAAGGGACCACTGCTGGTGTGGATTCATGGTGGCGGCTGGCGGGCCGGGTCGAAGGGCAATCCGCCCGGCCTGGCCGTGGTCAAGAATGGCGTGGCCGTGGCAAGCGTGGAGTACCGTTTCAGTCAGGATGCCCTCTTCCCGGCGCAAATCGAGGACTGCAAGGCCGCCATCCGCTGGCTGCGCGCGCATGCCCGGGATTACGGCTACCGCGACGACCTCGTCGCGGCCTGGGGGGCCAGCGCGGGCGGCCACCTCGTGGCCCTGCTGGCGGTCACGGGCAAAACCCGCGATTTCGACGTCGGTGCGAATCTGGACAAATCCAGCGCGATCCAGTGCGGCATCGATTGGTTCGGGCCGACGGATCTCCCGGCCTACGATCCGAGTCTGCCGACCCCGGACGTGCAGCGGGAGAACCCCGACTCCGTGATCGCGCAACTCCTGGGCGGCCCGGTTTCGCAAAAACTCGACCTGGCCAAACGGGCCAGCCCGGTGAATTGGGTGACCAAAGACGCCGCGCCGCTGCTCATCATGCAGGGCACCGCCGACCCTCTGGTGCCTCCCGACCAAAGCCGCCGCCTGGCCGAAAAGCTGAAGGCGGCGGGCGCGGACGTCACGCTCGACATCATCGAGGGCGCCGGCCACGGCGGCCCGCAATTCATCACCGTGGAGAAGCTCAAGATGATCTTCGAATTCCTTACCAAGCACTGGGCGGGGTGAACGCCTCCCGCATGGCGACGGCTTGGAGGCTCTCATGCACTTTTTCCCTTGTGATACCGGGCGAAGGGAACGCCACACGGCGTTCAATCAATCAGTCCCGCAGTCGCGGGATTGGCGCGAGCTTTGGGCCTACCCTGGGTAATCGTCGCAAAAATCCCCTACGCTGAAAGCGTTGTATCCCCAAAAGTGCATGACACGCTCTAGTTGTGGGAACGCGCGCCGGCGGTCAATCAGGTGCCTCCAAATCCTCGGATCCAGGAAACGAGCCCCTCAGAGACTGTGAAATAAGTAGGGAAGGCCCTTCCCTACTTATTTCACAGTCTCTCAGCACGCTTGGAAGCGCGGCGAGACCACGTCGTGCACGGGGGACTTCCGGTAAGGCTCTCCCGTCGCCTCGAGAATATGCGCACGGTCTGTCAAGCGGCTGACCACTCCCTCGGCCAATCGCTCATTGCCAAACAACTCGGCCCATTTTTCGAGCGGGACCGTTGTCGTCACGATAAAGCTCATCCGTTCGTAGCCGCCGCTGATCACCCCGAAGAGCAATTGCGCCTCGAGTTCGGTAAAATGCACATATCCAATTTCATCCAGGATCAATAAGTCCGTCCGGTCGAGCCTGCGGAGAAAGCGGCGCTGACTGCTCCGCGCGTAATGCTCCATCAGCTCAGCTGCTAATTTCGAGGCCGTCGTGAACCACACTCTTTTTCCCTGGAGGCATGCCGCGTAACCCAGGCTGCGCGCCAGATGCGTCTTCCCAGTTTTCGGGTTCCCCACGATCACGACATTCTCCCGGCGCTCGATATATTTGCCATCCAGCAGGCCGCGCACGCGGCTTTCCTCGAGCGAGGGCTGGGTGGCAAAGTTGAAGCTCTCAATGGTCTTGATCACGGGAAAAGCCGCGTTGCGGAGCCTGCGCTCGGTCAAAGACCTGGCCAGATTCCCCCGAATCACAATGCTCAAATCGAGAACGAAGAGGAAGACCACCACATCATCGATGAATGAGATCCAACCTTGCTCATGCAAAAACTGCTCGGCGCCCCAGAGGATGAAAGCCACGCCCACGAGAAAACCGAGAAAGCGTTGAGCAATCGTCCGTGGGACGGTAAGAATCAGGGTGGCATAGGAAATCCCAATCGCCATCAACGGGATGGCGGATTTCACCGTCCAGAGAAAATCGGGTTGATGCCCGCCGAAGACACGAAACGTGTGCAGGGCGACGATGAAGGTCGCGCTCAAGAGCGCGAGGCCCAGCGCCGCCGAGCTGATTCCCAGGAGCGCAGCTCGCACGCAGCGCGAGAAAAATCCGCGCCGGACCTCCTCGACACTCTGTTCGGGGTGGCCAAATTCATCGAAAGCTGCCGTAGATTCGTTCATTTTATAGTTAAGAAGAGCGCGAGCGCATCGAGGAGATTGATGCGCTCGCTTGAGCCGATCGCATTTTGGGATTAGTCCCGGTGTTTCTGCTTTGAGAGTTACGCCATGGAAAACCGGTCGTATATCCGTTTCTACCGGTCAAACTGTGAATTCGAGTCGAAAAAGCGGATATACCGGGACTGCTCGACCGGCTAGCGTCTGAGACATGACGAATGCCGCACGCAGCAGAATGAACGTGAAGGATAACACGCCGCGAGACTGAAATAAGATGCTTCCAAAATTCTGGCGGCTCAATGCCTGGGGCAAAGATATCCGATCCGTTATCACGCAGGCGCTGAGAGTTGGATCACGCGGCGCGGTGCGCCACGACGACTTTCTGATGCTGACCCGGGTCACCGGTCAATTGAGAGTGGAATGGCGCGCCAGGGACAGTCATCCGTGGGATCGCGACGACCCAGCCAGCGTTCGAGCGGAGTCATTTCTCCAGCAGGCTTTGGTGGACACAGACACGGTAATCGTGAAGTTATTTCAGGCCCTTCCGGCGGAGATCGAGAGGATCGAAATTCGGGTGCTCGATCCCGTGAAATGCGAAAAAGTGATTATCGCCGGCACAATCGACCGGGAGGATTTATCCACCAGCACTTCGCCCTCATTAAGGATGAGGTTAAAAATGCTGGGCGTTAACTACAGTTCCATCAGAGGCGACCGAATAGAAGCCCTCTCCATCGACGAGGCGGCAAGCATCCGCTCCGCCTAGAGGTAGGCCGATGTCGATCTCCCGGCGCCGGCGCAGCCGCCCGACCAGTTCGCGGTGGCCCTCCGCAGGAGGGGCGGAGCCTCCATCACCGCTTGTCCCGCTCCTTCTGGAGGGCTTCGTACTGGGCGACGGTGCGAAACTCACGCCACAAGCCAAGAGCATCCGTCAAGTGCGCCAGCGCCACAAAATCGTGGCGGTCCCACTGCCGTTTTGGGGCGCCGGGCATTGTCGAGATACCCGTGCAGCCAAAGCATACTTCGATGGCGCCCACCACCGAGCCGTCGTCGGCGTAAAAGAGGAAAATGTGGTGTGGGTCGTAGCAGGCTGCCGGTTCAGTCCGGTGGGTGGTGCGGAAGGTCGCATTCAGCAATTGCCCCACTTGTAATTTTGTCAGTTCCACAGACTTCTCGGTCAGTTCGGCGAGTTGTTTGCTGTCCACCCGGGACTCGCGGAGCAGCGAGAATCCACTCGGCACGGCGTCGCCTTCTCTGACTTCGTCGGAAGGCACTTTGAACCGGTAACCGATGACCTTCGCGTATGGCTTTTCCGGCCAGAGGCCTTGATGGACCGGGGAGGGCTTATCCGCGGCGCGTCCTGCGGTCAACAGGATGGCGAGCATAGCAAGCGCGCGCAGGAGTGGCACCATTCGGGGTTTCCTGTTTGGCTTCATCTTCATCGGGAGTTGCGGTGCCATTCTGCGAATATCCATTATCGCCGAGATATTCTCCATGGATTGTCCTTCCATCTCGTTTCGCTTTTCCATTTTGAGATCTATATTCAGTAAATTCTTATGCTGAAAACTTGATGTTATCCATTGAACATTGCCTTCAGCCGAATTTGGAAAATGACTTTTTCCAGATCGGCGCGGATGCCGGTGTACCAACTGGAGTCTTTGGAAGTGTGGCCCGAGTCCGGGCAAGCGCGTCGGGCGAAGCGCTCCAGCAGTGGCAGATCGGCGGGGACGCCGGCGTGCTCATAATAATCGCAAATGGAAAGTTCCGAACCGCCGGGGTCGACCCCCCTGGCAATGCCCTTCGAGAGATAGATTGCCGCGCGTTGATCCTTCCGGGCCGTGCAGGCGGCCAGACCGATGCCCGTGAGCTCGTCCCAGGATCCGGAAGCGAGCCGGTCAGTTATGGAATTCGGAAGCGCGGAATCGCCATGAAGACAATGCAGGCAATCGGCGATGAACGGAACCCGGGCCTTTGAGAAGTCTATCCTGGGCCACTTGCGATGGGGGTTCGCGCCAAGTGCCTTGAAATTACGGCTTATCGCATCATCGTCCTTCTTGAGCGCCTGAACGTCGGCCTGGCATACCCATAAAAGGAAGTACTTTATCGCGAGCGGATCGCCTTTTTTTATAAGATCGGCATTGGTATAGAGCGCGCCCATCTGTCGGTCACCATCCCCATGAGGCAAGGGCCCCGCTTTTCCCCCGCTCCGCGCCTCGACAATTTTCGGAAGCAGAAGCCGGAGTGTCTGCCGTTCTCCACGCTGGGAATCCGAAGATGGTTCAATGGTTCCTCCCAAATCCGGCGGCGCGATGGAATCGAGAGGTTTCCCCTCCCGCGCGGCCTCGCAGATCCCCGCCAGATAGCGCTCAAATGGCACGAGGTTCACATCGTCAAATCCAACGGCCAGAGCTGCAACAAGCCATTTCTTGACCGACGGAGCCAGATGCTCCGGAAGCGTTGAAAGAACGGCACGCAGGCGGGCCACTTCCGCGGCGGAGAGTCGGGAAGGAGGACCGCCGACCGTGGTATGGAGACAATCGGGGCAGACCGCATAGAACGTCGGCGGACCGTCGGGTGATTCAGCCGTGCCCCAGGCAAGGAGTTCCTCGACCGCAAACACCCGATGACAAACCGGGCAGCGAACCACCACTGTGTCGATGTCTGTACCGTTGGATTTGTGACAGGCGCCGAATAAGGCCAGGCAAAAGACGATGACAGCGCAGGCCGACCGATTCATCGCGAGCCAGCGTAAGCCCGGAAAACCTGCCCGCGATTTCCCAAATGGCTTCATGTTCATGGTGAGTCAGGCTGGGTTTCTGCGATAAGCTGCGAGTTTTTTAAGGCGCGCTTCTTCATCCCCGGCATTTTAATAGGACCGCTAACGGTCACTGCCAATTGTTACGTTAAATGTGAGGCCACTGTCGCAATCGGGTCCGAAATTCTCCAGGATCAAGTTTCGATAACGGAGACGAAACTCGTGGCCCTCGATATAAACGGCGAGAACCTCCTCCTCGCCTGGCGAAATCGTGGCCACGCCGGAGGCGTCGGTCATGACCTCGTTTGTGGTCCCGGAAAAGCTTTCGGACATGACGTGCACTCCGGGCAATGGCTGTCCACGCCCATCGTGGACGAGGAAGGTGAGCACGCCAGGCGTGTCGCCACTCCGGAAGGTGAAGCGAATGTTCCCGGCGTGGTAGGTGGAAGGCGTGGCGTACCAGAGGATCAATCCGAGCAGCCCAGCGATCAGCCAGGTGGTACGACGCTGAAACCATCGTCGGGAAGCCCGCACGGCTTTCTCATCTTTTGCTGGATTCGTATCAGTCATGGCAGGTGGTGCCGGCGACGGCCTCTTCGCCAGAGTCCACTTTCAACTTAGAATCTCTTTATAATAAAAGCGAATGCCGGCTCTTAAGGTGCTTTTCCTTATTGAAAATAGTCACTACTATTGATATGCCAATATCCTGGCAGCGCGTCGGTATTTTATTGACTATCTCCTGCGCCATAACGAAACATAATGCATAACTCCTATGTTTTTACAACAATAGAAGACGCTGCGGTTTCAATGCCAATCGTCCACAAGCGGCGTCTCCAACAGGCGCTTCCAATCGGCGGGAATGTCAGCACCGCTCGCGTGGAGAACGAGCGCGATAAGTCCGAGGGATAAGAGCGCGGTTCGCACGGTGCAGCGCATGGCTAGGCGCCTCGTTCATTTTGGCTTCGCGTCGCCCACATTTTCCGTCGTCGTGCGTTTCGCGTTCCAATCGAGCTTCAGCGCTGCGCCGCCGTCGTGGCCAGGTGCTTCGATGGTCCCCTTGATGGTGTCGCCTTCGATATTGCCGTGATACTTCACCACATACTTCTGGCCGCCGAGATCACGCACTACATCGAACATGATCACGCCGTCTCGGAGGGAGGCGTTGCTGATCGCAGTGTCGCCATATTGATTCGAGTAAGCGCCGGCGATTTTGCCGTTCTTCCATTCGAGTTTGAGCGTGGTTGGGATTTCGCCATCCGGCGACTTGGTGCTCCACTTCCAAGTGCCGCTAGGATCAGTAGGATCGGCGGCGAAGGCCGCCGTAGCCGCGGCGACCGCGAACAGAGAACAAATGATGTGACTAGGTTTCATGGGTCGGAATTGGTTTCAACCGGGATTTCCCAGATGGATTGTTGTTCATAGGCTGGAGGGTTTAGATGGATTGATTTTGTGTCGGCACGCTCCGAGTTCAAGCCAATTTGAGCATTCTTCCGGGTGGTTGCGGGCGATTTTTGACTGCCACGCCGCTGCGCCGGCAGCTTTAGAGCACGATTCCAGCCGTTTCGACCGGACAAGGGGACACCTCGCCCATGGCGATCAATCTTTTCCTCAGTTCTGGGTGTCTCTTTATTCATCCCGATGATGCCGCCCTGGCAACTCGCAGCCGCTCAATCACCCGGAGGATGTCCCGGAACAACTGCCGGGGAACGGCAACCTCCGCCATTTGAAAGACCACCTTCCGGGCGTGGCGCACCACCTTCGCCCCGATCTTGATCAGCTTCTCCCGCAAGGTCGTCAGCGTCCAATGTTTCACCGCGCGCGGCAACACCATCTGCCGCAAAAAATTGCCCGGATTGTAGGCCAGCACAAAAAGCAACAGCCGCACCTCATTGTCCACGAAGTCGTGGCAGGAAAGCCGGGTCCATCTCACCGCGTTCTTGCCTTCCTTGATCCACTGTTCCGCCGTCCCACGCTGGTTGTAGAACCGGACCACCTTCTTCGCGGGCCGCTCCAGATTGGTGACGATGAACCCGAGCCGGGGAAACAACTCTCCCCGGTGCCATTCCACCTTGGCAACCACCCGCCGAGCGCGATTCCAACTTTTTGCCTGATATGCAAAATCCTCGTAGCGGACCTGGGGGGTGTTGCCGGGCCGTCCCACCGGCCGGGTGAGCAAATGTGCAATATGCTCCAGCAAAATGTCGTTGGCCGGCAGCCGGATGGCGTAGCCGTATGCTTCCTCTTTCAGATACTCATAAATCTCCGGGCTGGCAAAAGCGGCGTCCGCACGGAAGTAGAATGGAACATCCATATCCCGATAGCGGGCCACCACCGGCTCAAGCAACTGCCGCCAATCCTTGG
>Ga0302326_10002072_pt1 | contig 49547 bp, 38 predicted proteins | sample Palsa_T0_3_FD_202264 | JGI IMG/M metagenome (GOLD analysis project Ga0302326, IMG submission 202264) | Peat permafrost microbial communities from Stordalen Mire near Abisko, Sweden - Palsa_T0_3 | ecosystem: Environmental > Terrestrial > Soil > Palsa > Peat permafrost | place: Sweden: Abisko...
GCCAAATCCTGCGCTTCGTTGATTCTTGATGTGCAACGCACAAGAACCGCCTGGCGAGGCGCTCCGGGCTTTTCGCTCTTGCGTGGCGTGGAGCTGGAAGCTCACTCGCGCAAACCCGTACGGCACACCACGGCGCAATTCAAAGCGAGGGCCATTGGATGATGTTCGCCTGTATTCACGGGACCTCGGTCGATTTAGCTCAAATCGCAGCCGCCTTTTCGCCGTCATTCGAACAGACCGCGCCCGACACCATCGTCTTCCGCATCGATGGCCTCAAGCGCCTGCATGGCACGCCTCAGCAAATCGCCCAAGCCATCGCGAAACGCGCCGGCGCAACCATCCATATCGCGATTGCCGAAACCGCCGACGCAGCCATCATCGCCGCGCGTAATTTTCCCGGCGTCACCGTCGCACCCGATCTCAACGATCTCGATGTTTCGACGCTCCCGCTTACGGAAGAAATGGCGCAGGTTTTCGAAGCCTGGGGCATCTACACCTTCCAACAATTAGCTCAACTGCCGGAAACCGGCCTGGCCGAGCGCTTCGGATCCGCCGGCGTCTACCTGCAACGGCTCGCTCGCAACGCCATCCAACGGCCGCTCAAAATATTCCAGCCGGAGACCACCTATGAGGATCGCATCCAGCTGGATCATCCGGTCAGCCTGCTCGAGCCGCTGCTGTTCCTGATCGCCCGGCTGCTCAACGATCAATGCGCCAAGCTCCTTTCCAACGCCATGGCAGCCAACGAAGTGACCATCCGATTGGAACAAGAAAATCGAACAGAACATATCCGCACTCTGCGCCTCCCCGTCCCCATGCGCGAAAGCAAGGCGCTATTGAAGCTTCTGCAAATGGATCTCGAAGCGCATCCGCCCACGGTGCCCACCGTCGCTCTCACTCTCGCGCTCAAACCGGTGCATCCGCGCAGCGTGCAAACTGGAATCTTTCTGCCCGTCACCCCGGCGCCCGACAAACTGGAACTGACGCTCGCCCGCATCCGCGGCATCGTCGGCGAAAACAACGTCGGCATCCCCGAGCTCCTGAACACACACCACCCCCATCCCTTCCGACTGGTCGTAGCGCAGCCTCACACCGCCAACCCCCAACCCCTAACCCCCAACCCCGCGTTACGTTATTTCCGACCAACGCTACCTGCAACGATTGACCTCGTCAACGATCGTCCGGCCTGCATTTCCGCCCCAGGTATTCACGGAAAGGTGCTCAACGCCGCCGGCCCCTGGCGAAGCTCGGGCGATTGGTGGACCACCACGGCCTGGAACCGCGATGAGTGGGACATCGCACTATCCAATGGATCTCTGTACCGTATTTACTCCGACCCCCAATGGTTTGTGGAGGGTTCGTATGACTAACTCACCAGCCACCAGCCACCAGCCACCTTATGTTGAACTGCACGCCCGCAGCGCCTTCAGCTTTCTCGAAGGCTCTTCGGTGCCCGAAGAACTGGTGGCCCGCGCCGCCGCGTTCGACTTCCCTGCCCTCGCAATCCTCGATCGCGATAACATCTCCGGCGCTGCCCGCTTCCACATGGCCGCGAAAAAAGCCGGCCTCCGCGCGCACATCGGCGCCGAAATCACCTGTACCGACGGTCACCGTTATCCGCTGCTGGCTGAAAATCGCACCGGCTACCAGAACCTGTGCCGATTGATCACGCGCATGAAGATGCGCGCGAAAAAAGGCGAGGGCGCAGCGGCTCCTGAAGAATTCGCCGAGTTCTCCAAAGGCCTGGTATTCCTGGCTTCGCGGCCCGATCCTCATCTTCTCGAAATGTTTGGAGCCAGGAACATCTTCGTCGAACTCCAGCGCCACTACAATCGCACCGAAGAAGCCCGCAACCAGGCGCTCATCGATTTCGCACGGCGTCACCGCATGCCGCTCCTCGCCACCAACGGCGTGAGCCATGCCACGCCCGAATCGCGCGAAGCGCTGGATGTTCTCACCTGCGTCCGCCACAAAACCACCATTCACGAAGCCGGCCGTCTGCTCTCCCTCAATTCCGAGCGGCATCTGAAAAGCGCGCAAGAAATGTCATGCCTCTTTGCCGATCTGCCGGAAGCCATCGCCAACACCAAAGAACTCTCCGACCGTCTGCAATTCACCCTGGCCGATCTCGGCTATCAATTTCCCAGATACCCCACGCCAGCGGGTGAAACGATGAACTCGTTCCTTCGAAAACGCGTGGAAGAAGGCGCCATCAATCGCTATCACCAAAAGTCCGCCGATCTGCGACGCCGCGCCCGCCGCCAGATCGATCACGAGCTCGCTCTCATCGAAAAACTCGACCTGGCCGGCTATTTCCTGATCGTCTGGGACATCGTCGAGTTCTGCCGCAAACAAAACATCCTGGTGCAAGGCCGCGGATCGGCCGCTAACAGCGCGGTCTGCTATTCGCTCGGCATCACGGCGGTGGACGCCGTCGAAATGGAATTGCTCTTCGAGCGCTTCCTGTCGGAAGAGCGCGGCGAATGGCCGGACATCGATCTTGATCTCCCGAGCGGCGATCAGCGCGAGCGCGCCATCCAGTACGTTTATCAACGCTACGGCCAGCTCGGCGCCGCCATGACCGCCAATATCATCACCTATCGCGGCCGCTCGGCCGTGCGCGACATCGGCAAGGTGCTGGGCTTCCCCGAAACGGATCTTGCGCGCATCTCGGCGCTGGTTCCATCCTGGGGTTGGACCGATCCTAAAGATACTGCCGAGCGGCAGTTCCGCGAAGCAGGCTTCTCGCCCGACAAACATCCGCTGATTGGAAAATTCCTGGATCTGTACATGACCATCCAGGATCTGCCGCGCCATCTCGGCCAGCACTCCGGCGGCATGGTGATTTGCGAAGGCCAATTGGATTCCGTCGTTCCGCTCGAACCGGCTACCATGCCCGGCCGCGTGGTCATCCAGTGGGACAAGGAAGATTGCGCCGACATGGGGATCATCAAAGTGGATTTGCTGGGACTTGGGATGATGGCCGTGCTCGAAGAATCCATCCAGCTCATTCGCACCGCCTATCGCGAAGAGTTAGACCTCGCGCATCTGCCGCAAGACGACCCGCTGGTTTATCACGCTCTGCAAAATGCCGACACCATCGGCCTGTTTCAGGTGGAGAGCCGCGCCCAGATGTCGTGCCTGCCGCGCCTGCGGCCCGAGCGCTTCTACGACATCGTGGTGCAAGTCGCCATCATCCGCCCCGGCCCCATCGTTGGGCAAATGTTGAACCCATTTCTGCGCCGCCGGCAGGGCCGCGAGCCGGCCGAGTGCCTGCATCCATCGCTCGAACCCGTGCTGCGCCGGACTTTGGGAGTCCCTCTATTTCAGGAGCAGTTGCTCCGCATGGCGATGATCGTGGCCGGGTTCTCGGGAGGCGAAGCCGAAGAGCTGCGCCGCGCCATGGGATTCAAGCGCTCCGAAGCCCGCATGCGCGACATCGAGACCCGCCTGCGCGATGGCATGACGCGCAAGGGCATCATCGGCCAACAGCAGGAAGCCATCGTCAAATCCATCACCGCGTTCGCTCTATATGGTTTTCCCGAATCGCACGCCGCGAGCTTCGCTTTGATCGCCTATGCCAGCGCGTATTTGAAATGCCGCTACCTGGCCGCTTTCACCGCCGCCATATTGAACAATCAGCCCATGGGCTTTTACGCGCCGGCTACATTGGTGAAGGACGCACAACGCCATGGCCTGCACTTCAATCCGATCGATGTCACACGCTCGGATTGGCTGTGCACCGTCGAGGAAGAAAATGGAGAGCGGCGCGTTCGCCTGGGCCTGAATTACGTCAAAGGACTGCGCGAGCAGCCGGCCAAAGCCATTCTCGCCGCTCGCGCGCAAGCCCCTTTCGCGAGCATTCAGGATTTGGCGAACCGCGTCCCCGAGCTTCGCAAAGACGAACTGCGCAAGCTGAGCGAAATTGGCGCGCTCAATTTCATCACTGCCTCACCCACGCATCGCCGCGCCGCTCTCTGGGATTCCGAACTCGCCATCCGCCCGTCCGGCCCCTTGTTTGCCAACAACCAACAACCAATAACCAGCCACGCGCCACTCGCGCCGATGTCCGCCAGCGAACGCCTCAATTCCGACTTCCGCCAGACCCGCCTCACCATCGGCAAGCATCCCATGGCCTTTCATCGCGAGAAAATGCACGCCCTGGGAGTCACGCCCGCGTCTCAGTTGAAATTTGTGCGCAACGGCCGCGTGGTTCGCATCGCCGGATGCATCATCTGCCGGCAGCGCCCAGGCACCGCCAAAGGGCTCCTGTTCCTGAGCATTGAAGACGAAACCGGAGTCTCGAACGCCGTGGTGATGCCTGACGTTTTCGATCGCGAGCGCAAAACCATCCTCAATAATTCTTATCTGGTGATCGATGGCGAAATGCAGAACATCGACAACGTGTACACCGTGCGCGCCGCGCATTGTGAGCCGCTGGACGTGGCTGAGGAAGCGGTGCCCTCACACGATTTTCATTAATACAAACCCATGCGCTCTTTGACCAGCTGAACGGTGGATTTTGCGATCGGCGATACCCGCTCCGCGCCTTCTTTGAGCACGCCCGTCAAATAGCCTGGCTCGTTCATGATTTCTGCATATCGTCTTTGCAGCGGCTCCAGATGAGACACCACGATATCGGCTACCTTCTTCTTCAGGTCACCGTAGCGCAACCCGCCGAACTCGGCCTGCGCCTCCTGACGCCCCCAACCCATGAAAGCCTTGCTGACATCGATCAGGTTCAGAACGCCTGGACTGAGATTCTCAAAGTCGACGGCAGGCTGAGAATCCGTGGTCGCACGCATAATCTTTTTTCGCGCGACTTCAGGAGCATCCAACAATCCAATCGCGTGGCCAGAACCAGCCGCAGACTTGCTCATCTTCTTCGTCGGATCATCCAGCCCCATCACGCGCGCGCCAACCAAGGGCAGGCTTGTACCCGGCATAACAAATGTGTCGCCATACAGAGAGTTGAATCGTTGCGCGATGTCCCGCGCCAACTCGAGGTGCTGCGCCTGGTCCTCGCCAACTGGAACAACGGCGGCTTGATAAACCAGAATGTCCGCGGTCATCAACACGGGATATTGCAGCAGTCCATCACCCACCGTTTCCTGCGCCTGCGACTTGGCTTTATATTGCGTCATCCGCTCCAGCCAGCCTACCGGCGTGACGCAGGTCAGCATCCACGCGAGCTCGGCGTGCTCCGGCACGGACGATTGCACAACGATGGTCGAATGCTTGGGATCGATGCCCGCCGCCAGAAACAGCGCCGCAGTCTCCAGGATCTTCAAGCGCAGCTCGGCCGGCTCTTGATAAATCGTAATGGCATGCAGATCGACGATACCGAAGATGCTCTCGTAATTGGCCTGAATCTCAACCCAATTCTTCAGCGCTCCCAGATAGTTTCCAATATGCAAATTACCAGTCGGCTGGACGCCGGAAAACACTCGTGCCTTCATGTGTGAACATCCATGTTTGATCAACCAGGCTTGATCAATCATGATACCCTTTCGATTGCCCATTGAAGAAACTCTAACCATTGAGAAGCTGGTCTATGGCGGCGAAGGTCTGGCGCGCCCGGACGGCAAAGTGATCCTCACGCCTTGTGTCCTTCCAGGCGAAGTGGTGCGCGTGGACACCGAGCGCGCGAAGAACGATCTGTGGCGCGGCCGTTTGCTCGAAGTGCTGCAGCCATCGCCTTCGCGAGTCACGCCTGGATGCCCGTATTTCCAGCGCTGCGGCGGCTGCCAATACCAGCACATCGACTACCCATTTCAGTTGGAACAGAAGCGCGAGATCCTGCGCGAGGTCTTGCGGCGTGTCGGCAAGATTGAATTCGCGGGCGAGATCGGCACTATCTCAGGCGAACCATGGCACTATCGCAACCGGGTCCAGCTTCATATCGAAGGCGGCGTCGTCGGTTACTTCGAGCAAGGGTCCCGAAAGCTTTGCGCGATCGATCACTGCCCCATCGCTTCGCCGAAACTCAATGAGACCATCGGCAAAATCGAGGCACATCGCGCTACCACGGCGCTGGAGCTTTTCACGAATGAAACGGACGTCCAGGTAAACGTGATCGACCGCGTGCCACGTCCGGAGCTGACCGCGCTCGCATCACTGGGCGCAACCACGCCGATAGAATATGGCGGCTTCCAGGTCAGCCGCAATTCTTTCTTTCAGGTGAACCGCTTCCTGATCGATCAGCTGGTGGAATGCGCCACAGGCGACGCACACGGTGAGTGGGCCGTCGATCTCTACGCAGGAGTGGGCCTCTTCTCGGTGAAACTGGCCCAGCGATTCGGCAAAGTAACGGCCGTGGAATCGGGCGGCAGCGCCTTCCGCGATCTGGCGCATAACTTCACACAACCTGCTGTGAATGCCAATGTCGAAGACTACCTCTCTGGCTTCGAGGAAACGCCCGACTTCATCCTGGCCGATCCGCCGCGCGCCGGTCTCGGCAAAATCGTGGTGATGGAACTGCTACGGATTCGTGCGCCGCGGCTGACCATCGTTTCGTGCGACCCCGCGACGTTAGCCAGAGATTTGCAAGGCTTGCTCGCAGGTAATTACCGCCTCGACAAAATCACGCTGGTTGACCTTTTCCCCCAAACATTCCATCTCGAAACTGTAGTGGAGCTTTCCGCAGGAGCAACTCAGCCAGATTGAGCGCGATCGCCAAGCCCAGCAGCGCCGGCCACAACCTCAGCGTGGACGATTGGGACCGGCCGCCCGAATCGAATACCTGCTTTGGCTGGGGATTGAAACGGCCGCCGGTGAATCGCGAAACCGATCGCAGCAAAAATTCATTCGATCCGTATTCGAGCAGCTCTTGTTCCGGCTGATAGAAGCCGATCTCGGGAAAGGCGCGTGAGTCCTCGAGCGGGCGAACACGGAACAGGCCCTGCAAGTCGCCGATGTGAATCCTTCCGCGATAGGATTTGCCGGCCAGCTTGACCACCGGCACGGGATGGCGGAATCCATTGGGGCCAAGAACGAAGACCTCGGGCGGTTTGGCGGGATCTTCAACGTCGCCGCCCAGATGATAATTCACCACCAGGTCGCCGCTGGCGCTGTCGTATTCGGCTTTGGCTTCGCTGCTCTCGGTGTGCGGCAAAAGATCACGCATGGTGTTGGTCCAAAACCGGTCGAAGCCTTTCCAGGTGACCCAATCCGCGGCCCAGCGGCTCTTCGCATCGGAGGTAAAGATCACGGCGCGGCCCAGTCCATATTGCCAGCGGACCAGCAGCGGATCGGTGTCTTCGACTTTCAGGATCGTGTCGGCGCCGGGCTTGCTGATGAAGCGGACGTAGCCCTTCAGCGGCGGAGCGGTTTCAATCCCGACGCCGTCCAGAATCTCGGTGTTCTTGGCGACCACCGGGTGCAGAGTCTTCTCCACGGCCGTGGAGCCGGTGTGCTCCATAACGTCCTTGAGCACGATTTGCTCCAGGCCGGCCGGCTCATTCAAGAAGTACGATTTGCCGCCTGCCACTGAAGCAACTTTTTCAAGATACGCCCGGTTCACGTCCTGGCCGAGGCCAACCGTGGAGATGGTCACGTGCTGCGTGGCCGCTTCCTTGGATAGATCGAGACTGTCGCCCTCTTCGGAGATACCGTCGGTGAGCAGGACGATGTGCTTGAAGGTCGCGTGCGCGGGCAGCACCTTGTGATACGCCTCCGCGAGCGCGGGCGCGATCTGCGTACCGCCATCCGGCACGATGCCCGAGATCAAGCGTTTGATCAGAACCTTGTCTTCAGCGTGGCGCATGGGAACGTCCCACTGAAATGAATTGTCGAAGATCAACACGCCGACCAGGTCGATAGGACGAAGATTCTCCACCACGCCGATCGCGGCCTGCCTCGCGAGTTCGATCTTCTTGCCTTCCATGGAAGACGATTTGTCGATGATGATGACGACCGCTGTGCCTTCCGGCGATCGCGGCGGAGCAAGCTTGGCAGGCAGAGTTCGATCGAGCGCGTCTTCCACCTTTTTGTTTTCGGCGTAGATGTTGCGTTCGCCGGCGATGACCAGCAGTCCGCCGCCTTGCTGAACGAACTTCTCGATCTCGTCCTTGCGCGCGGTGGGAAGCGACTCGAGATCCAGATTGTTCAAAACCACGATCTGATAATCGGCCAGCGATCCGTGCGAGGGATCGGCCGTGCGATCGACATCAAATTGTCCGGCCGCGAGAGCTTGGACCAGGTTCGTTTCGCTGCCCGCCGGGTCTTCGGAGATATAGAGAACCTTGGGGCGGCGCAGCGTGAGGGCGCGATCGAATCGAATGTCGCCGAGACCGTTGGTCTGGATCACTCCGGTCAAGCTCAACGCGCCGGCCGCGGTCAAGCTGGCGTGAACCCGCACCTGGTTGTCGCCCTTTTCCAGCTTCAGCGGATTCGAACCGAGCGTTTTTCCTTCCGCGCCGATTTGCACGGAGCCCGCAACTGGAGCCGGAGATACAATGTTCAGATCCACGGGAAATTGCTCTCCGGTGAACGCAACCGTGGGAACGGTAACCGATTCCAGGCGCAGACTCGGCTCGGGGCGGCCCTGCATGGGGATGGTGTCGATCGGGATCCCGAGTCGCTGCGCTTGCCAGGCCGCGCGCGTGATGCTGCCCGCGTTTTCCTTGCCGTCGGAAACCAAAACCAGGCGCGGCACTAAGCCGGAGGGAAGCGAACTGATGGCCTCGTCGATGCTGGATTCGAGATCGGTGGCGCGTCCCCCTTCGCCGGCAGTCAACTGCAAGTGGTAGCCGCGCTGCTCTTCGGGAGTCAGATCGCGAACGGATCGCGCGAACGGCAGGATGCGAATCCAGTGGCGGCCTCGCGCCTTGTCCAAAGCGGATGCGAACTCGGAGGCGCGCTCCAAATCTTGCGGCGCGACGCTGGCGGAGGTGTCCACCAGAACCGCCACGGCCATTTTCGTTTGGGGAACGGTGAGCGTGGGCTCCGCGAGCGCCAAGACGATCGCAAGGAACGACAGCGTCTTTAGCAGCAGGGCTGTGACGCGCCGCGTCCGACGCCACTCGAAAAAGGCCCAACCCAACGGGAGGAGCAGAAAAACCAGCACCCATGCGCGCTCGAAGATCATGAAGCCTTCCTCCAAGCATCGCTCGGCTGAGCGCCGCTGGCTGCGCGGCTGCGGCGATCGATTCTGCCAAAGAGAATCCAATCCGCCAGCAAACCGGCTGCTCCGGCGATGGCCAGCCACTGCCAGATATCACGAGAGATCGGCCCGGCGGGCGCGCGGCCGGGTAGCCCGACCTTGACATTCGATGGCTTCCACGCCGTGTCGCCGGGCTGCGGCAAGGTGAGCGAGTAGACCAGCTCGCGATCGCCGGCCAGCACCCGCACGATTCCCGGATCCGCCGTGAAGAAGCGCAGGGTCTTCCCTTCGATGGTGAACGGCAGCGACTTGCCATCTTCGGTTTGAACACGAACCGTATTGGGATCGGTCTCCGATTCAAGCTCAACGTCCACGGTGCCTGCGGCGCCCGCCGTCAGTTCCCAAGAACGGAAAGCATCGGGCGCCATCCAGCGGATTATGTTGGCGAACAGCAGCGGCGTGGTGAGCTGATACTTCAGGCCGGAGCGGACAGGATGAAAACCGAGCACCACCATTTTCGGCGGACCTGGCCGAGCGACGATCACCGCTCGACCGTCGGATCGCGCGATCGTGATGTCACCCGGAGCAGGGCGGAAAATTTCGGCGTTGGCGAGTTCGATATCGCGCGCTCTGAGGCCGGCGCCCAGCGGATGATCGGCCTGCCATTGATTGAGCTTCACGTGTGACTGAATCGTCTGCACAGGGATCGGCGATCCATTGATTGGGGGCTCGATCCAGACGCTTTGCGTCGCGGGCGGCGACGGAGGAGCGAAGTGATCGATGACGACGATGCCAGTGCGGGCGTTCGGATCGTATTTGGCGATCGGGAGAAACGTGGCTTGAATGCCGGGAATGGCGGTGAAGATCGGCCGCAACAGATCGGGTTCGGCAGAGTAGACGGTAACCGGAGCAACGCCGCGCGGCGGCAGCTCAAGAACCGCACGGCGATCTTGATTAAAGGCGTCCTGACGGAACGAGTCCTGCGCCGGCAAGCGCGCTTCCAACCATCCGGCAGCGCGGGTTTTGAAACGAAAGGAGAAGCTTTCTTCCGCGCCAGGAGGTAGCTCAAAGCGATGAGTGGCGACCGGAGAGCCCCCGAAATTGACGACTGCGGGAATAGACCGCGGCGCTGTACCGTAGTTCTTGGCGGCGACGAAGACTTCCCAGGCATCGGGATCGTCCACGGCGCGGTGAACGCTGATTTTGCGCAAGCCAACATGCTCGCTAGGGCCGGCAATCGGGATGAAGCGGAAATTCGAAGGCGGATTCAGGCGAGCAGCTTCGTCGCTCGGGACGCGAGCCGCGCCGACGAAAACAATTTCTCCGGGACGCTGGGCCTGCACTCGTTGCGCCTGCTGCGCGAAATCGAGGGCGCCCGGAAGATCCAGCGACGCCGCGCCGGGCTGGGTCTGATTGATGGCGAGCTGAATCTTCTTGCGGTCGGACTCAAACAGGAGCGCGGGGGTAGCGAGTACGCCGGCGCGCACTACCATCACGCGATCGGCCAGCGGGAGCGCGTTCACGTAATTGCGGGCCGCCAGGCGCGCTTGATCGATAAGACGGTTGGGGCCGGAGCGCGCAGCCATCCAGGGTGAAACATCGAGGATCAGCACGTGATCGCGCGAGTATCGGACCGGCGAACCAAAGCGGAGCTGCGCAATGGCAAGCAGCAGAAGAAGAAGACTGAGCAACTGCAACAGGAGCGACCAGGGTTGTTGCAGCTTGCGGCGGTGTTTCAATACGGGCGGCTTTTCAATAGCGGCAAAGAAGCGCAGCGTGGGGACCGTGTGGCGCTTGCGTAGACGATCCAGCAGATAGAGCGCCACGACGACGCCCGAGAGCGATCCCAGGATGGCGAGAAACTCGGGCAAAGAGAGATTGAGGAAGAACATCGCGGCTACTCGAGTCCGCCTGACCGGACCAGCGGCCCGAAGATTGCTTCTTCGATTGTGGTGGCAGTGGAGATGCCCACGTAGCGGCCGCCGTTGCGCAATCCGACTCGCTGAATATCGCGAGCATAGGCATCGAAGGCTTCGACGTAGTTGCGGCGCGCGGCGTCGTCAAATCCGATCTCGAGCGAGGCGCCAGTTTCGGCGTCGGTCAAATCGAGCTGCCCATCCCAAGCCGGCTCGCGGTCTTCGCCAGCCCAGACTTGAACCAGAACCAGCTCGTGGCCAAAGTCGGACAAATACTGCAAGGGGCGCTCGCATCCAGCGTCGTCAAGAAAATCGGAAATGATCATGAGCAGTCCACGTTGCGGATAGGTGGAGATGAACTCGCGCGCGATTTGTATAAAGCTGGTCCGGCCGGACGGCTGCAGATCCTGCAGGAAATTCACGGCGGGGATGAAACGATGCCGGCCGCCGCCGCACAGAAACGAGTCCTCCAAATGCTCTCCGAAGGGCTGGATGCAAATGGTATCCAGGCGCACCAAGCCGACATAGCACAACGCCGCGGCCAGTTTGCGCGCATAGTCAAACTTAGAGACGCCGCCAGTGGTCATGGAGTTGCTGCAATCCAGCAGAATCCGGACGGGAATGCGCGGCTCCACTTGAAACATCTTGAGGAAGAGCTTTTCCAGGCGTAAGTAGGCGCGCCAGTTGACGGCGCGCAGATCGTCGCCATGGTGGAACTGGCGATGATCGAGAAACTCCTGGCCAGGACCGGCGAAATGCGAAATGTTGTGGCCGCCGACCAGACCGGGAAAGGATTTTTGCCAGCGAATCGCCAGCCTCTCGAGCTTCTCGAGCAACGCGCTGTCGATCAGAGGCTGAGGTTTCACTTGACGGCCAAAGCAGAGACGCTTTCGATAATCTTGGGCAGAATGGTTTCGGGCGTCTGGCCATCCGCGTGGGCGTCGAAATTCAGAATGATCCGATGGCGCAGCACGTCGGGCGCGATCTCGCGAATATCATCACTGCTCAGGTTGAGGCGGCCGCGCATAAACGCCAGCACGCGACCGCACTCGACCAGAGCCTGGGCGCCGCGCGGCGAACTGCCGTAACGAATGTACTTGTTGGCCAGCGGGTGCGCGGAGGGCGTTCCGGGCTGCGTCGCCATAACCAGGTCGATCGCAAAATCCTGCACATGCTGGGCGACCAGGACGTCCCGGCAGGCGGCGCGTAATTGCAGAATGGCTTCGCGGTCCACCACTTGTTCGAGCGCGATTTCGTCGCGATGTATGGTGCGTTCGACGATGCGATTCAGATCTTCACGCGAGGGGTAACTGACCAGAATCTTCATCAGAAAACGATCCAGCTGCGCTTCGGGGAGCGGATAGGTTCCTTCCATTTCGATGGGATTCTGGGTGGCCATCACCAGGAACGGCAGCTCGAGCTCATGCGTCGTGGTACCGCTGGTGACCGTGCGTTCCTGCATGGCCTCGAGCAGGGCGGATTGCGTTTTGGGCGTGGCGCGATTGATTTCGTCGGCCAGGACGAGGTTCGCGAAGATCGGCCCGGGCTGGAAGCGCAGCGCCTTGGCGCCGTGATCGTCACTTTCAATGATCATGCTGCCCACGATGTCGGCGGGCATGAGATCGGGCGTGAACTGGATCCGCGAGTACTTGAGATGGAGCACGCGGCCCAGAGTCCGCAGCAGGGTGGTTTTGCCGAGGCCGGGAACTCCCTCGAGCAGAACGTGGCCTCCGGCGAGTAGGCAGATGATGACGCCATCGACTACATGCTGCTGGCCGACTATTACTTTACCTATTTCCTGGCGCACCTGGTCGAGATGACGGGTGGCGAGTTGGACTGAAGACTCGGGACGCACAATCTTATTTTAACGGTGACGAGCTGGCACTGCTCGGGTGTCATGTACTATAACACGAGTACTATAACACCAGGCGTCATGTCGTCCACTCATTCCTCTCCCGATCCCGAAAAACAGCGTCTCACGGAGTTGCGGAACGGTCTGCTTAGCCTGCACAAGACGCTGCTGGATTCCGAGCGCGCCGTGTACGAGCGCGATATCGCGCGCATTACCTCGAGCGGTGAGTTGTTGAATCTCGTAATCAATGACCCGTGGTTCGCCTGGTTGCATGCCCTCTCGGAATTCGTGGTGCTGATCGACGAGAGGCTGGATGCGGAAGAGCCGCCACAGGGAATCGAAGCGGAGCGGCTGATCGAGCAGGCCTGGGAGCTGCTGGCGCCAAATGAGAACGGCCAGGGCTTCGCCAAGCGCTATTTCGAGGCATTGCAGCGCGATCCGGACGTGGTGCTGGCGCACGCACGAATGCGGAAGGTTCTCGGGAATTTGGCTTGACGTCAACCGCCTGGTGACGCGCGCGGCTCAGTTCAGCGCGGGGCAGTTTAGGTTAGTTGGCCGACTCGGTTTTGCGGCTGAGGTCCTCGGCCAGAATGATGGCCTCGGCCAGTTCCTTCATGGGGCGACGAAGCCGGCGGCTCTCGTTGCGAAGGCGCAGGTAAGCCTCTTCCTCGGTAAGGCCGTGACGCTGCTGCAAAATGCCTTTGGCGCGCTCCACCAGCTTGCGTGTCTCGAGCTGACGCCGCATCTCGAGAGTCTCTTCCATGAGGCGGGCGTTGGTCTCCGACAGGCTCGACTTGGCAATCGCGCCGCCCATCTGCTCGCCGATAAACGTCAACAAGGAAATCTCCTCGCCATTGTGATTGTGATTATCGCGATGGTGCACGTTGATGACACCAATCACATCGCCTCCGCTCACCAACGGGACTGAAAGGAATGCTTCGTAGGTGTCCTCCACCAGGGCTTGAAAGCGTTTGAAGCGGGCGTCCGCGCCAGCCTTGGAGGATAAAGCGACCACGGACTTGTGCTCCGCGACCCATCCCGTAACGCCTTCACCAACTTTCATGCGCAGCGTGCCGAGCGCGGCCGCATGGGGCACTTGCGATGCGCGCAAAACGACTTCGTCGGTATCGCGATCCAAGAGGTATACCAGACAAGCGTCGCAGTCAGTCACCTGGACGGTAAGTCCGACGATCTCTCCGAGCATTTCGTCGAGCGACAGCTCGGAGCTCACGATATTGCTAATGCGATGCAGCAACGCTACATGCGAACTCGCGGGCTCCATAACGTGAACGGTTGCCATGACTCAGCGTAGCGAGCCAAAGCAGTCAGGTCCAATCGAAATTTCCTATCGGGTCGATTGACGGCGAGTCCAGGGGTGCGAAAAACATTGATAAAGCGGGGCTTCCTGGCCCTGGCGCGGTACGTGGACGAAGACGCATAAGAATACGAGTGCCGTCACTCAATATTAACAAGTTTTTGCTGGACTTCGCCGGTGACTTGCGCGTCCCTTGCGCCGATGTAGACGTTTACTTCGGAGCGAATTCCAAATTCGGGGAGATAGACGCCGGGCTCAATGGAGAAGCAGGTGCCGGCGACGATCCTGCGCACGTCGTGAGTCTCCAGGTTGTCCATGTTCGCGCCGGTGCCGTGTACCTCCTCGCCAATGGAATGCCCGGTGCGGTGGACGAAGTATTCGCCGAATCCGCGATCCTTAATATAGGTTCGGGCGGCGTCATCCACTTCGAAGCCCTGAAGGGTCTGGCCAGCCGCAACGGCTGTCTGGACGCGCTGGATGGCGCAATCGCGCGCATCGCGGACGACTTCGAATATGTTTTGAAGAGCGGAAGGCGGAGTGGGGCCGCAGTATCCAGTCCAAGTGATGTCATAGAACACCGCGGACGGCCGATCGAGCTTGGCCCACATGTCAATCAGCACCGCATCGCCTGTGCGGATTTCGCGGCTGCCTTCGGGCTCGGGTTCATAGTGCGGATTCGACATGTTGGCATTCACGGCGACGATAGGCCCGTGGTCGGTGACCAGACCGCAGTTTTCGAAACCAGCCCGAATGAAGCGGCTTACGTCCCACTCCGTGATACTTTGGCTGGCATCGAGCGAGGCCGCGATCTTTCGAAAGGCTTCGGCGCGAACGCGATCGACGCGGCGGCCGGCCTCCAGGTGCATCTCCAATTGCTCCGCGGTCCAGCGCGCTTCAAAAAGTTGAACCAAGTCGGCGGAGGTGACGACCTCGACCCCGACGGCGCGAACCAGCTCAATGGTTCCGCCATCCACCAGCGATACATAGGGGATGGCGCAGTTGGGCGAATATTGCATCGCGACCTTGCGGCTGCCGGCCAGCAACCGATGCAATCCTTCTAGCTGAGCACTCCAACTGGAATATTTGCGCACCTCGCCTGGCAGGCCCGCAAGAACGCCGGACTCGATGGCGTGAACCAAACCTTGTGGATCGCCATGGGCCGGGATGAAGTAATACCAGCGGCGAGTCACGACTTGATTCGGGTTCAGCTTCAGAATGCGATAGGCGAGGGGATCCCGCTGGTGATGGTCGAAAAACAACCAGCCATCCAAATGTTCTTCGCGTAAAGCCGCTTGAATCTGGTCAATGAGCATGGCTTCGTTCTTCGTCGGGCACTGTGACAACTTTGTGATGGCGCACGCGCGTATTCAAGTTCAACACACCCGCGACATCCTTTGTATCTTCGACCCGGAAATCGAGCACGTCGTCCAGCCAATCCTGACTGAGACCATTCCAATATTGCACGGCAACGGTCAGTGTATATTCTTGACGGCTGAGCAGGCAATCCAGCTCGAACTCGACTTCAATTTCCTCGCCGGGTTCAAAGTCGCCGAGTTCGGCGCGTTCCACGCGAGTGTTTGTTCCGAAAATGTCCATGCCGATGCGATTGCGGATGAGGATGCCAACCACGGGGTTCGACACAGGCTTTTGAAACGAGGCGCGGATACGGAGGAGAATGGATTCTCTCGGGCGGAAAGCGCGGCAGACTTCACCGGCCGAGTTGAGAATTTGCACCTCGACCACGCGGCTGGCGCCGTCCCCGTGACGGAAGCTGGTCTTATTCGATAAAGAGCTGGCTGCGACCGATTCCTCCAGCAGCCCGGCGCTGCGCTCCTTGCTGGAACGCTCGCGATCAAGCACGAAGCCGACGTACTGATTGACGGCGTCCTTGGGAGCGCCTTCGATCACGATGCGCCCGTCCAGCATGAAGGCCGCGCGATCGGCCAGGCGCTTAATCAAGCCGAGATCGTGCGAAACCAGAAATACGGTGACGTTCTTGCGCCGCAGCTCCTCGAACTTTTGCACGCACCGGCTGGCGAAGATGGCGTCGCCGACGGCCAGCGCTTCATCGACGATTAAGACCTCGGGGTCGACATGAATCGCGGTGGAAAATGCGAGGCGGACGTACATGCCGCTGGAGTACTCCTTCACCGGGCGATCGATGAATTGTCCGATTTCGGCGAAAGCTTCGATGCGAGGAAAGGCCTGGTCCAGTTCCTTGCGCGACAATCCCATGATTTCGCCATTGAGATACACATTTTCGCGGCCGCTGAACTCGGGATTGAAGCCGGCGCCCAGTTCGAGCAGCGCCGCGATGCGACCGGAGCAGTGAACACGGCCGCTGGTGGGTTGCAGAATGCCGCTAATGATTTGCAGCAAAGTGCTTTTGCCCGATCCGTTCGGGCCAAGAAGCGCGAACACTTCACCTTTCTCGACTCGCAAGTTAATGTTTCGGAGAGCCCAGAATTCGGCCTTCTGTCTTCTGGAAATCGCTAATGCGCCAAGGACACGCTGGAAGGGATGCTGGTAAAGATGATAAACCTTGGAGACGTTTTGGACAGAGATCACGACGCACATTCACTGTAGCGCGAAGGCGCGGGCCGCCGCTCGGATTGGCAGCGCCCGAAATGTCTTAGCCTAACCGCGCGCTGCGGCGCAGACCCGTGGACAAAGGCAGCGAATAGCCCACTAGACAAATTTGATCCAGCGCGAACAGCACGACAGATTCAAGCCCCTCTGCTTGCGCCAGCCGCACCTCCTTGAGCCACGCGGTGGAGGGATCGCTGACGCCTACCAGATGACTCCGCTGGGAGCGGGTGAATCCATAGCTATCCGCGTAATTGATGGATGTAACACACAGGTCTAAGTCGCGAGCGGCGGTGTAAGTGAAGTTTTCCGTTTTGAGGCAATTCAGATTGGCAGGCGTCCAGTCGGTGGTTGGATAATTGATGACGCTGGTGAGCGGGAAAGCGTTGACGTCGGGAGGATACAACACCTCGAACCGGCAACTCGGATAGGTGGCGCGAACGAAGCTGCGTATCTGAGCGGTGAAGCTGCCAATCAAGCCCGGCAGGAAAATAGCTTCCTGCGGAACGGTTGAGGGATCTATGGTGTTGCTCGTAATCACGGCCATGGGCTGGCCATATTGCGCTTGGAAAGTGCTGGTGGTGTAAGCATCGTAAAACGGCATTCCGGAGCCATCGTCGGGAAAGTACCACCACTGTACTTTGCCGAATTGCAGATACGGAGTTAGTCCCGCGGCAGTCAGCACGGTCGCCATATCAAGGTAGACCTGTTGCCAAAAAGCAGCGCTGGTGGGCGAGAAGTTGGTCTGCAGCGCGGGGGTGCTGACGATGACGGCGACTCCGTCGGGATAGACTTGCGCGATGCCGGCGCCAGTGGATGGATCGCCATTGCCGAGTTCCATGCTGAATGACGCGGTGGCATCGAATCCATAGCCGGCCAGGGCCGTAAAATAACTCTGGCTCCAGTCGCGTGCCGCTCGGTTGATGCGGGGAACCACTGCGAGATCGGTATACCAATTGCCGTCCACGCCACCCGCAAGGGCGGAGCCAGAGGTGGTGATCGTCAAGCCGGTGGTGTTCGCACTGGTCGCGAGCGTGATCTCGTTGCCCTGCGTGCCCATGGCCCGCGAATAAATCGTGAGCTGGCTGCCGCTCGATTGCGCCCAAACTCCCGTGTAGCCGTTATTCAGCTGAATGGCGAACGCCAACGCCAGCGTCTCCGTGGTGTCGCCGATCAGATTCAAATGTTCGATGATGTTGTCGCTCGAAGAAGGTTGACCGACCGTACCGAGAATGATCTGAGTAATCAGGTTCGGGTCCGGTGATCCCGAGAACGTAACCGTCGCTGACGCGTATTGCTGGCCGACGCAGTTTAGCTCATAAAACCACAGCGCGCCCGCGTAGTGATTTACGCGAGCCCGAAAGCCAAGAGCATAAATCATGCCGGCCGTGCGTTCCGGCGCCAGCGCGAGGGAATGGTTGGTATCCCAATCCGTAGCCGCCGCGAGCTTGATCTCCACTGTCTCGGTGGGCAGGGTGGTTGACAGGACGGCGATCTCAAAAAAGTCAAAATAAAAGTAAGTTCCGCTCGCGCCTACCTGCGTTACCGTCACCGTATGCGATCCCGAGCTGAGCTGGCCGAGTAGAGTTCGAATCAGAACGTCTTCGCTGGGAACATCCAAATTCACTGTGAACGGGCTCCCCGCGTCGACAACAATAGAAATCACAGTACCGGGATCTAAGAGCCTGGTTGCTAAGTAGAGAGAGTGGTCTTGCGAAAAAGTGTAAGTGCAAGTAATACTCGATCCAACCGCGCTCGTGTAATGAATGCTACCTCCCGAATAGTTTCCACCCTGGCTGGCCCACGTTCCCGTATATTGCACTTGACTCGAATCGTCTTCGATGCGCTGGCTTCCCGGGCCGGCGATCGAGTAACCCTGCCCGGTGCCAGTGACCGTCCAGTTGGATACCACCACTTGGAATTCGCTTCGCACGAAGGCGCCTGCCTGAAGGGCGGCTGAGTAAGTCCAGCGCAGCTTCCGGATCGCGGTGGCCGGAACGACGCCGAGCACCGGATCCGTCAGCGTCGCGAAAGGCAAAGTGATTTGCCACTGGGACGGCGACGTTCCACCCGAAAATAAACGAGAAACAGCGTCCCATTGCTCGGTTTGGCTGCCAGAAACATAGGTGTACGCGCCGATTATGTTGCCATTCGCTCCAGTGGTGCTGCTGGTGGGGAGGCCCGTACCAAGGTACGTAATTGTGATTGTCGTGCCGGTTGAAGTGGCTTGCATGGTCGGCGAAAACGCATTGATGCCATCAACGATATTCTGAATCGCAATGGCCAGCGTGTCGCCGGAATTCATCAGATAGGGATAATGCTCCGACAGAAATGCAATGCCGACATAGTCGCCGGTAGTAACTACCCCGATTAGCGTGAACTGAACGGTCGCGCTTTGATAACTGCCCTGGGTGGGGGTCGCATAACTCGTCAGCGGGATTTGGTAGATTTGTTCGCCGCTCCCGTTGTTAGCCCAGACTCGAAGAGTAGGCCAATTGACCGTGGCATATAAATCGGAATCCAATGGAATGCAGTTTTCCCGCGTCTCCTGGTAACTCAACGTCAATCCGCTAAGGTCGCCATTGGGCAGGGAGCGAAAGGCGGGGTGTTCGAAAACATTGTCGCGATTCCACTCGATCACCGCCCAGTCGAACTGCTGTCGCCAGGTGCCCGATACCGTAAATCCTGTTGCGCTGGTTGAACTCAGAGCGGCGATCGCTGACGGCTCGTAGAAGTAGCATTGCAGATCCCCATCGGGCTGCAGCATTTGCAAAGTGGCGGGCATGTTTCAGAATGTCTATAGTCGAATCGTCACGGTCAAGTCCGAGCCAGGCTGCGTGTTTGCGGTTTGCACCACGGACGTAATGTTCAGGCCAAGGATCGCTTCAGCCTGGAGCGGCCCGAGCGCAAAGCCGTCCACAACATTCGATACCGTGGCGCCCATGGCGATGGTAAGCTCGCAATAAACATTTCCGTTTAGGGTCACCTGCATGGTTACGGCGGCTCCGGTGGGTGCATCCTGTACCACAGCGGAGACGTCGCGGACCGAACACGAGGTGTCTACCACAAGCGGGGGCGCCGCGTTGGTTTGAATCGCCAGAGGACCCTCGATTTGAATTGTCAGTTGTCCGCCCAGGAGGCTCCGAAGCCCCAGGTCGGTGGTGTTAGTGAACGATTCGGCTGCCACGCTGCTGTTGCCTCTTGAGTTAGTCATGAACAGCTCGCCGGCCGCGATCCGGACATCGGGAATGGTGATCGGAAACGCATAGCTCCCGCTCGCCGGACTCCCAAAAAAGTCCTCAGCGAACGGCATGATGAAGATCTTCTCCTCAAGAAGGTAGACGCCAGTTTCAGCGGTGTGAGCCACAGCGGTGGTTCCATGCGTGGCCCGAGTGACTGGAATAATCGTGCTGTTCGTCAGGTTCTGCTGGATGATCATGACCTCCGCATCAATCTGCAGCAGATCACCGCTGGAGGCCGACACCGCCGTAGCGACGCTGACTGAAACGTCGCTCACGCCCATTGCAGTGCTCAACAAGATTGTCGAAGGCCCGTTCAACTCGTCCCAATACGCCAACGTCAACGTGCCAGCCGTGATGGATAACGTATTGTCCAAGCTCGCGAACGCGATTCCCAGCACCTCAACGCTGCCGGCGCCGATCGGGTAGAGGCCGAAAACGGGCTGTCCTGAAACGGCGGTATCGACTTCCGAGCCCGACGAGCCCGTGATGGTCCACCGGGTTAGAGGCGACAATGCATACGCGCATTCCTGGTTCAAAACATTCGCGGACAACCCAGAAACGTGAATCGTTATTCCTTGACGGTTGGGCACGGCAAAGGAGACCGGCGTGGCGTTGCTGGAAGCTCCAAACTGCCAAGTAGAGTCGGCTATTAGAAAATAGCTCGTGGTATCCGGCGGGACGCTCCAGCGCGTAGTGATAGTAAGTGTGGTGGCCGAGTTGGATGCTATCGTCTGCTCCTGCCCTGCTCCGGTCCCCATGGTGATTCTCACGGTGGCGCCGTTGTAGAGATTCACCACCATGTTCAGCGCGCTACTGCCGACTGTTGTCGCCGAGAATATACTTACTTGCTCGGGAGGTTGCAGTTCCAGGCGCCAATTGAAGTTGGCGTGATCGTAATTGGGGTCTGGTGGACCCTGCAACGATGCAGTTAGTCCGGAGTCGACAAACTCACCGGCGATCGCCTGGGCGCTGGCGATCAATAATACCTGGGTAGGATTAGGGCCGCGATAAACATTAAAAGAGACAGCAGCCGGCGAAAAGCTAAGACTCACAAGAGTAACTTGGTTGGTATTGTCACCTGCTGGAACGTTCACCGTGGCAATAAATGAGAGTCCCCCTTCGGCGCCGTTTACATCATCCGCGCTGATTCCGTAATACAGAACTTGGCCTCCCGCCAAGGTCCCCCCAGTATCATTCACTTGAGCGTTCAACCCCATCAGCGGTATGCCCGCCGAGCTTGTCGTCGGCTTATCAGGAACCGAGAAGGAGACCGACAGACTCTCGGTAACGGCGCCATCCGTGCTCTCGGTGGAGGATTCCACGATTCCAAACTGTTCCACCCCATTGCTATCGAGCACGCTGCCCACCAGCGGCCGAGGAATTCCGACTGCGGAGGGAGCCTGAAATCCCGAGCCTCCGGCTTCCGAGTTGACTATCGTGTACCAATCGTCGTCATGGATCTGCGCGGTAATGACAGCCGTAATATAATTGATGCCCGGGGATAGTTTAGTAATGCGGAATGGTTGCCGGCTGTAGCCTTGCCTGGCGTAAGTCAACGTGATGATGTCGCCCGGCCTTAACCCCACCCCTTTTACGCTGGTCTCAAACTGGACATACGTATTACCGTACACCGACTTATATAACTGGAGCGCCGCTGCTCGGTTCGCCTGATCGAAGTTTGGAAGGCCGAGCACCGTGAGCGCGGTCGTAACGGTCTGGCCAGTTAGTAACACGTCATCAATATCTACCAACGATAAGCTGTCTTGTTGGTAATCATTAAACTCGTCTTGGAACTCAACCGTATATTGGTTCGGAGAATTGGCGATGCTCTGCGACGTTACCGTGAGCGAGGGCGTCCCATTGGCGCTCCGCACGATGCCCGAAAACGCATCATCGCCAAATTCGTAAGCCGGCCATCCGCCATCTAACTCTTCGGTGCCATTGCTGCTAGCCGATTGCGTTGGCTGCTGGTTCGCCAGCGTGTCTTCCGCATTGAGCTGAATAAGACCATTCAAATCAAAAGTGAGGTACATCGCCGAGCCGTTCCGAATGCCGCGAACAATGTCGCCGGCGCTCCGGCTCCCCGTCAACAAGAGGTTACATTGATAGCGCGGAATCGTCGTGCTGTTCCCGTTCACATCAACTGTGGGGATCAGCGCATTGCATCTCAGCGCGACAGCCGAAAAGCTGGCAAGGTCCAATTGCGACAGGGTCCAGCCGCTGCGCAGCAGCGCGTCGAGCATCACCCAAGCCGGATTGTTAGTGAAGACATTGCTTATATAGTTGCCATTGGAATCGAATTGCGCGACCTGGAGGCCTTGAATCAGGACCTCGATGTCGGGTAGCGATGTTCCATTGGAAATCGAGTTGGGCACCACCACCGACATGAACGCCATGCTGCCGTAGGGATCGCCCAACGGTTGCCCTAAAGAATTACTGAAGTCCGGATTGAAGCTGCCGTTCCTGGTTCCGTAACTGATGACGTTGTACCAACCCGTCGCCGTCATATTCGTTCCATTGACGCCGACCGGAATCTGGGTATTGTTCACAATCACCGTAACAACGCTGGTGATCTGTCCGCTTCCCAGCAGCACTTCGAAGTGCGTGAGATTTCCATCGTTGAGCGCGAGCACAATCGGCGGCTGAATCCATCCGGTGCCGTAGATCAGCGGAACGAAGTCGTTATAGAGCGCTTGGTTCGGCAGAGGGCTGGATAATTGCGATGTCTTTGCGCCATAGGTACGCACAATGATCGACGCCGGCACGAATTCGATTCCGCCGAATCTGCGCGTCACATTATTCTGATTGTCCGTGCTGAACATCCCTCGCTGCGTGCATTGCGCACGCGAGTAATCGCAGGTGGTGTAGGGGACCCCCGCATTCATGTTTCCCACGCCGCCGGACTGATCCGGTGAATATCCGCATTGATAGAACGGCGAGAACACTCCTAACGTTCCGCCACTTACGGCCTCCTGTCGTTGCGCCGCGGTGCTTGGAAAGTTCCAGGGGCACGTCTTTTGAATGCGGACCGCCGGTAAAAATACCCTCTGTAAGTTCAGCGTGTTAGTGAAACTGAGACGTAGAGTCGACTCGGTAGATTGATCCGGCGGGTTTGCGATTCCACGGAACACTACCTGGCTGTTCGACGCCACCACTTGATTCGTCAAGTCGAAGAACAAGAAGGTGACTACCAGGTTCGAGCCTTTCCATCCGATGTTCTGCTCAATCGAGGATAGAAATGAGTCTGCGTTGGCGAGTGTGATGGAGACTGTGGAAACGCCATCTGTGGCGGCTTCCGGGCTGGAGTTCAAATCGAATATATTGTGCTTCAGCACGCGGCTCAGGTATTGCTGGCCATTTACCGTAACGCTGTGAGTGCTCCAGTACTGAACGTCACCGGTTGGCAGCGTGCAATTGAACAAGAGCAGGGGCGTTCCGGGAACCTCCAGCTCCTTCAAAACGTCGATCGTCGTCATGCTGCGAGAGGCTCTCCGTTCTGGCGCGTCAATACAGATTACTGATTAAGCCGATCTGACAAGAATGCTGGTTCGGCGCGGTCGCGCTAACTGAGAGTAAGTCGGAAGAGAACCGCGTGTTTGAATAGACGCCGCCGAGATCGATGGTCTGCTTGTAGAGTCCCGCCCCTGGCTGTGCTTCCGCCTGAGCGCCGAATGCATCCACTTGGACGCCCGCCGGCAACTGCACGCCGAAGCCGATCCCGTCTTGCACAACCGAGAGGCTGCCGGAGGCCGTCACCCGCGTCCACGAGGCGCCGGTGGTGACGGCCGTTAGAGCGACTTGTCCGGTCGCCGTCACAACCAGCTGGATCGTCGCAGGCACTGCGCTCCGCACGTACACGCTGTAGCAGTACACAAACGAGCTTGGTCCGCTTGTGTTCTGGATGATCTGTTGCGTGCTCTGCCCAGTGTTCGTGAGCTGCATCGCGTTGCTGCCCCCGAACGGGTCCGCTATTCCGCTGGTGACCTGGAGCAAGGGACCAGGCGTCCACACCGACTGCGTCCAGTCCTCGCTCCACATCAACAAATTGTCGGTAGGATCTAAGAACGTAAACGTGTTCAGTTGACCTTCGGAAGCTTCAAACAGGCTTTCGAGCGCAGCCCGCTCGCCATCGGTGAGATCCGAATATACTAACCGCCACTGCACCTTTTGGTACCCGGTATCGCTCATCCGGATAGTGAATCCGCTAGGAAGTTGATTGGCGACAGTTCGTAAATTGACCGTGCGGGTAACTGGAAACTGAGTCACTGCCCCACTGGTGAGCTGCGGATAGTAAAGCATCTCAGCCTCCGTTTTCCACGACGGTGAGTGAGGTTTCGCCATCCCATTCGCCCACCAGCACAGCCGTCATGCTATCGCTGGCCAAGCTGCAGCTTGGATAGTTCGTGCCATCTAGGGGATCCGTGAAGGCGAAATCTCCGGCTGGCCCGGCGATGGCGCGGAAGAATTCCTGCAACGTTTGCAACTCGCTTTGGTCCAGCAGACTAAGTTGAATCACCCAGCTGTGCAGCACCGCTTGGTAATTGCAGAAACGCTGTTCGGAGCCGTCCACAAATTGCAAGGCAGTTGTCGAGAATTGGAGACCGCGTGGGGCCGGATACTGCATGACTGCCCCGGTCTTCAATGTCGGAAAAGTGCTCATAATTCTATAGGCTGGAAATTACGTCATTTATCGAATTAGAGTTCAGAATGGCCTGTTTCACCGCATTTGCTATGTCATCGCTATGATCGAGAAACGATTGGCTGTCCATCGCGTTCACTTGCACGGTGATCTGTTGTGAGGCGCTGGAGGATTGCCCGCGCGGCTGGCCTGTGTCTCCATAACTAACCGGAACCACTTGGCCGGGCGCGCTCGCAGTCAGCCCCGCATTCGATTGCACCGGCGACGGCAACATAAACGGGGCAGGCACAGCGAGCGTCTGCCCTCCGCCCCCGAACAGACTCAGAAGTCCGGTAATCAAGGGCGACAGACTGCTCAGCCCCCCACCCAAAAAACTCGACGCAGCGCTCGCAACTGTACTGCCGACGGAAGATCCGCTGCTCGTCTTCGATGTGCTGCTCTCGGTAAGCGCTTGGGTATTATCTTGCAGCGCGCTGATTTGCGATTGTTGAATGGAGGTGAGAGAGCCGACTTGCGTGGTTAGAGAAGTTAGCTGCTCGGTAAGATCGGAGGTGCTGCTTTGAGCCAGCCCGGTCACACTGGAACCGCCCGAACCGCTGCCGCCGCTACCCGTGGATGCGGCTAGTTGTCCGAGTAAGTCGCTTCGCGAGGCGCTACCAGCACTGCTCGCCGGCAGTAGGTCCTCCCACTTACTTCCGGCCATCGTTGTTTTCCGTCCTCAATTCATTCTCCAAGACAAAGATCGCCTCCACCAGCCGCGCGGGCAACTCGTAAACGCTCCCGGCGCCAAGCAGCTTCCAGGCATGAAACTCCTCCAGCAGCGCGATGCTCTCGGCTGTGATGTACGACGTCGGACAGGTCGCGAGTGACACCTTACCTCGGGCCCAAACGATCGGCGGGATCGAATCGGCGGCATGTTCCAGCCAGCCGCATCGCCGCTTTCCTTCCAGACCGCTCTCCCTGCATATGTCGCAGCTCCACGCGGCCTTGTTTCCAAGTTGAAAATGGAACGCGACGATTAGTTTTTTCTTTCTGCCTCGCTCAACCCAAACTGCGCTTTGATCGCCCCCACTACCTCGCGCGCCAGGTCCCCGGGACCCTTTTCGACTAACTGCTCCGCGCCGGCAGGCTCGCCGTCGATGATTAATCCGTCGATCTTCACCAGCCCCCACTGTAGGTACATCGCGTCAATTTCCTGTGCCAGAATGTTGGCCTCAATCTTCTCGTGCAGCTCCGTACCCGCCTCGAGAAACTCCGCCTTCCGGCTAATTTCGCGGACTCGCCGGCTGAGTTCCATGCGACGCCCAAACGAGATGCGGTGGATCGCGAACCTCACTCCCGGTGCTGCTTTGGATTCAATCGAAACTACGCTGTCATAGTGCACGGTCCCATTCGGGGAAATCGCTCCCTGGACCGCCGCGGCATCGCTTCGTTCCTTAGCCAAACGCGACATAAATTTCATCATTCACGCTTCCTTGCGCCCGGCAGCTTTGAAATTGCCACTGCAGCCGCGTCTCTGAATCGTCGAAGGCCGGCACCTCCGGCACCACGCTACTCATATAGATGCCGCATAACTCGCCTTGCTGCTGGCCAAGTTGCAGCATGACGCTGATGGGCACTTTTTGGCGCGCGGCTTGATAGAGTGCCGCGGTGGCCCCGTCGTCCATTTCGAAAATAGTGAGGTTGATAGATACCGTTCGCTGTCCGGGCGCGATCGCGCTAGGCAATATGGTCCCGAATTCCATGGCCCGCAAGTCCAGATTGTTGCTGAACGTTACGGTAGCGGCGGTCAAGGTGTAAAAACGCGCCGGCGAAATGCCCAGCCATACTTGCCCGAGATTCCCGGGAATTATCGAATAGTTAATCGGAGCCACGGTGGGCTCCGCCGGAAACGTCGATAAGCCGAATTGCCCGCTCTCAAAACTGGACGTGTCCACTACGTCCTGGGCCTGTCCGCTGAAATCAAACTCATGGAAGTCGCCGTTGAGTTTTATCGAGAGTGTATCGATAGCCATTCCCCCGAGTATGCGCTGCACCGCTGTCGAGGGGCTCCAATAATCGAAGAGCGTAACGCTCGGAAGACTTTCCGCGGGCTGATACATCGCCGTGGGGCCGGTATGAGAGTTCGCAGGCGGAGTAACGGAAAAGGGGGCATTGAGTTCAACCGTGTCGGCATTTACCACCACAGTCACAAAACGAACCTCTCCGCCACTGCTCACTGCCGCCCCAGGGGAGAGGCCGTGCGGTGAGGTGAACGTCAAAGTCGACGAACCGCTCGCGCTCGCAACGTTGCCGCCGGCCGATTGCGCCGCGGCCGTACCCAGGCACGCCTGAAATAGCGGATCGTAGGGCGGCAGAACACCGGGGTCGTCCCAAGTCGCCATGTAAGTCGTCAATCCGAAGCTGGTCTGTATTCGCAGACCGCCGGGATCGCCGGCAAACGTCCGCGATCCGGTCTTATCCGCGCGCTGGACTTTCTCCGTTTGTTGCTTCGCCGTCAACTTAACGGCCGGGATCCGATTACTCGCGCTTACGGTCGCGGCAACACCGTAGCTTTGCTCCAGAGCCACATAGAACCGATTGTCGTTCGAAAGGATATAGGACATAGAAGCTTAAACTCGTCGTTACCCCGCGCTGATCTCCAGAACAAATGCGACTTTCGCGATTTGCAGAAAGTTTCGCCCGCCGTGCTTCACTCCGCCAAACGTAACCGCGTATCCGCCGTCAAAGAACATTCCGTCGCCCCAGTCGCCGCGGCTATTGTCTAAGACCTGCGTGATGGCGTCCATATAAGCCTGCAAGGTCGTTTCGATCAGATCCAGCCGATCCTGAGACACACGCGCTTCCACAACCATCTGAGCTTCCCCGGAAAATATCCGGAATTTCTCTCGCAGCTGGTTAATCACTTTAGTGCAATACACGTAAACTAGCGGATAATTATCCACCGTGCTCAGATCGGAAACCTCCGGAGTCACGTTCTGCGCGATAATCTGCTGCGCCGTGATCCGAGGCAGGGTCAGGCCCTGCTGCACGTTCAATGCTTCCAGTGCTGCGCCTAAACCGCTGCCGGCGGCCAACACCCCTACGACCTTTTGTGTGCTTGTGCCGGCGATAAACAACATCTTCAACCTCTATTCATGAAACGGTGGTCCACGATGAACCAGGCTGGAACTTGCCCGCTGGGGACCGGCGCGCCCGCACTCAACGCTCCGGTCATGGTCCAGCTACTGCCCAGCGCTAAGGGACTGCCATTTTGGAGAGTCAGCGTACCTGGCGACAGGCCGATATAGACATTCCAGCCAACCGCTATGGGCGGCGGGTCCGGAATTGTCACGACTAGAACCTGACCGGCTGCAGTGGTAAGTGTCGCACTGGCGCTCGGAGCCCCTTCTTGTCCGGCCACACTTACCCAAGTAGCAACCGCGTAAAACGTCTCTTCCGCGGCAGTGCCCGCTACACTGGATAACTCGGGCGTCGGCGCCATCGGAATTGGGTCCGCAACCACGCCGACTCCGAGCTGAAAATACATTTGCGAGCTTGCTTTCGCCAATTGCTGGTATTCATCCCACTTACCTTGATACCGGTCATTCAACTGGTTGTAGTATGCGTCCCGATATACCAAGGCGAGCGTAGCGAGTATGTGCCACTGTTGCAGCGCGTCGGTCACCACTACATCGTCCAAGCCCGTTCGCGGCCTGAAATTCGGCTGGTGATCGCGAAAGCGCGCCCGCCGAAAGAGGAACAACATCAGTTCATTCCCTACATCTTGTTGCGCCAGGGTCACCTTTACCGCGACGTTGATACCCTCTGCGCTGGCGACCGTCAGGACCGACGAATCGTATTCTTGAAGGTCCTGTGCCGAACTGATGGGACCATCGGTGAATAGTGCCATTGCCGCTGACTACCGCTTCTCCGCTCGCACCGAGCTTTTGAGCGCGCGTAAGTCAGCGTCCGAAATCACGTTCACTTGCACCTTGCCCGCCATCTCCCGCTGCCGCGCTTCTTGTGCACCTTTTTCCGCTGCTGCCCGAAATTCCGCGCTCTCTTCAACCGTCGCCAAACGAGCACGCCCCTCTAAGATGAGTCGCGCGGCTATACTCCGTGACACTTCCGCCAATTGCCCAGGCCGCCCTCCATCGGGCGTTTCGTGGCTCACAACCACTACGTGCACGTCCGCGATTTCTCGTTCAATCTTCCGTAGCTTTTGATAAAACGCCCGTAAGTCCATCCTGTCCCCTTTTGCACGCGGACAGACACACTCGCATCCGCCCGCGTCGCGCACTGCTTTCGTCCGCCCCGTAACGACCGGCCGACGCTCTTAGCTGTTGACCTGAACGCCAAACGAGTTCCGCAGAACCGCGGTCCCGTAGAGCACATCGACGGTGAATTGCTGCGCTAGCGTGTTGGGCTGATAACTCATGATCACGCGGATTCCAAAATTACCCATTTCCGCGTACTCGGCGATAGCGCCCGTACCTGGCAGCGGTTGTGGTAGCCGTCGTATCACGAGCCCGATCGCGTCCCTGGAAAACGCCAGATTGTGAGTGTTTACCGGACCGCTACCGGTATACTGCACCAATTGCGATCGAAACACGAAGAAGTCCTTGATCTTGCCTACGGCGCCATCCACCAGAGCGCGCAACCCTGCGTCGCCGGCGGAATAGTATTCACTAAAACGCGGAATCTGTCTGAGAGCCGAGTAACTGATGGGATCAACCACCAGGTACTTACTCGCCGACGCCGGAACCTTCGCTGAAAAGAGCGCCGTCTCCGCTGCATCCACCACGCTCTCCACCAGCGGGACGCCGGCCGTTCCTACCGCTGCATTCGCGCTGAATTGCGAGTACAGGCTCAAAATATCGGTTTCGATCGATTCGGCGATGGCCACCACAGCCGGCTGCATATACAGGCGCAATAAATCCGGAACCGCCAACACTTTGGTCACATCCGGGATCTGGAATGTGGCTTCGGCGTGTGTGTTCAGCACGATCTGTGCGTTTCCTAGATTTGGATTCTGTGCCTGAACCGTCCCGCCTTCAGCGATGTTGTTCGCTACCAGCGTGGGCGGTATCGGCACATTCACCGTATCCCCCGCATTCGCCAAGGTCGGCTCATAATCCCGATTGACTAAGTTGCCCATGACCAAGTTACTAATCAGCGCTGGCAAAGCGTCCACCGCGACTAGCTTCACGATTGCATTCGCTACATTTGCTGATGTAATTGCTCCCATTAACCTTTACCTCGTTTCATTGTTTTCAGACTTACACCGGGTAACAGTCCCTTGAGCCGGCTCCCGGCGCCCCTTTTCACATGCCTCGCAGTGCTTGACTTGCCACTCGCGAGACTTCCTGGCGAACCTTCTCCAGTTCCTCCGGACTCATGCCCGGCCGAATCTTGTCCAGATTAAATCCGCCTGTATTCGAGGCAACCTTCGGCCCCGATCCCATCCCCGATCCACCTGTCATGCGGGCGGGTAGCAATTCGGGATTTTCCTGCACAAACTGCGTCAGATAGTCCCGAAGAGAAACTTCTCCGGGCCCGCTCCGCGCAATCAGCTGGCCGTCGTCGCGCCGCTGAATGTCGTCCTTCACCGCGCGATAGGCCAGATCCAGCTTCGCCACACCCAATCGTTGTAGCTCCGTGCGAATCGACGAGCTGCGCTCCGCCTCGTCCGCCATCTGCCGGCTGCGGTGATTTTCTTGAACCAAATCGTTCACTCGCTTCTCTAAGTCCTCGCGCCGCTTGCGCTCCTCCAGCAGCTCCGCCTTATACGCGGGTTCCGCTTTCACCTGCTCTGCCTGCACAAATTCTTCAATCACGCCGCGTATTAAAGTACGCAGCTCCGCTCCATCCGTCTTTTCTTCGTCCATATCTTTCACTCCTGGTCGATCTCGCGCCCGATCTGGTCTTTTACCTCTTGCCGCACGTCGCACAAGAATTGAAACGCAAGCTTTTTGTAAACTTGTTTTCGCAGCGTCGGTGAATTCATCCCCAAACTCAGCAACTGCTGAGCATCCGCTAATTCCGTCCCAAAATCCCCTATATCGAACTCATCCATGCCGGAGACATCGATGCTCAGCCCATCCTCCCGCGCCGTGTCCACTGCCCGAAGCACGCGCTTCATCGAATCTTTGATCGCATCACCGTAGGCCCGCAACACCTCCTGCGTAATGGCGTAATCGCGCTGTTTACTTACACCCGATTGAACTGCGTTTCCGGAGAGCGATCCTCCCGCGTGGGTCACGTAGCAAACTCTGTAAATCTCTTCCTGCAGCCGGGTCAGATTGTCCGCGGCAATCTGGTAGACCGTGCCTTGTGGCTCGGTCCATCCGAAACGGTCTTGCGGGCCCAGTTGAATGTAGTAAGATTCTCCCATCACCTGATCCCAATCGCGCTCTGAATAAACCACTGGCATAGCGAACAGGCCCATCGTCAGCGCCCACCCCAGAGCATTCGATTTGTTGAAGTGTTCCAGCTGTAATGTGGCGGCTTTATTCAGCAGCCACAGCCCCTCCGATACGCGCAACTCGACCAGCGGAACACGTGCCTGCTTTGCCAGCCCATGCCTTCCTTCGGCCACAACTTCAATTGGGCCGCGATCGGTTCCACCGTCGGCCTGCTCGTAAATCCGGTACTTCTCTTTGTCGTAGTAAACCCAACGAGTCTGCTTTGACCAGCCTGCGTCCTCCAACCGCTCCTTGCGGAGGCTCTGTGTTCGAAGCACCACCCACTGGTACTGACCGTGTTCGTCGTAACTCCAGTTAATAAGTTCGTCCGCCGCGTAACCTACTAAGTACGCTCTGGACGCGCCGCGCTCGTCTTCCTCCGCGCGCGTTCCCACTGGCTCGTTCATGCGCGGAAAATCGATCAACACGCAACTCTTGCCGCACACCAGCGCCTCCACGAATTGCCGGCGGAAGAACTCGGCCAGGTTCGTCCCTTTCAGATCGCAGTCTTCCGCGAATTGCCCGAAGAACTTGCGGGAGCGCTCGCTCTTTCCTTCGTAAGTCAGGACCGGTTCGCGCCGGAACAACGTCGCTGTATACCAATCCACGATTGAACCGATGTAGTTTTCGTAAAAACTGCGGCTCAGCCTCTCGATATAGACGTCTCCAGGCTCCTTCTGCCGGCGAACCAAGTATTGATCCGCGTTCACCCTGAACTGTTCTCCCCCCGCGTACAGGTCTCGATACTGGCGCCACATCGCGCGCCGGCACGCGTATTCCGGATGTTCGTGATTAATGTCTTGGCTAACTGTGACTAAGTTCATCGGGTTCTCGTCCGTCTAAATCAACCGCCTGCTTTGTTCTCCGAACTTCGTTCCGGGCCGGTATTCTTGCCACAGTAAGTAACCCAGCGCGTCGGACAAGTGGGTCCTTTTCGAATCTCTTTCCTTGTCGATGATTCCGCTGTCTGGCTTATAAGTCACTTCCTCTAAGTCAGTCACCAGACCCGTGCACCGTGGATGTACAAGCAGCCGGACTTCCTCGTTCGCCGAGAACAGCTTTGCGTTCACCAGAGCCACGCGCTCGCGGACACTCGGATTGCTTGGAGGGACGCGGAACTTCAGATTCCTGTGTGCCGTCTGGCGGAAGTACTCCTTGATGATCTGGTAGTCTGTGGTCCCAGCCGTCTGCAATCGCTGCCCGGAGGCATCTCCGTACACGACAATTCCGGCCTGGTGGTTCGGATAGCGCGTTTGGAACTCCTCGCAGGCTTGCATCGTGCTCGCGCGGCTCAGGACCACTTCATCCAGCACCCGGATCTCCTCTCCCACCCTCTGCGCGACAATCGAACTCATCGGATCCACATTGAAGTCCAGAGCCCAGAACAATGGCAGCCTGGTATCGACTTCAACTTCCCTGACGTTCCGCAACCGCTTGAATGCCCCGTAAACCGCGCCCGACTGCACATTCAAGTACTCTCCTAACGCTTCTTGTTCAAAGAATTTCGCGTCGTAGCTTTCCTTCAAGCGGTCGTAGAAATCCGGGACTCTGTCAAGCACGTGCCGATTCTCAAACGGCTGCGCCAGTACTACTTCGTACCCCGCAACGACGTTTCGAACAAACCTCCGATATACCCAGTCAAAGCCCTTCGGCGTCCAAACCGCGAACCCGCACAGCCGCGATGCGCGGGGATCCCGCAGGCGTCCTTCCAGGCGCAGCCACGCTTCCTCGGCCGTGTACGTAAGCTCATCCAGCCCAAACCACGCCAGGTTAGTGCCCCGCAATCGTTCGAAATCGTCCACCGCTCGAAAATAGATCCGCGACCCCGTGTCCTTCATCAACAGCACCGATTCGGCCTTATTTAATTCGTGCCGGATTCCATTACTGTTGAGTACATCGAGAAAGCTGGTTAAAGTCGCGTCCCGCAACATGGGGTAAGTCGGAGCCCCAATTAATCCTTGCCGCCCCGGATTCAAGTAACTCAGCCGAATCGCCTCTTGGCACAACGCTTGGCTCTTACCCGATCCAATGGGACCCGAAAAGCCTTTAAACCTCGCCGTCGACCGGTGGAACTTACTTTGTGATGGAAGCGGTACATAGTCTATTTCAATTCGCCGCGTTCTTCCGCTGGCTCTTTCCACGTGACGATAATCTCCCTCGGCTGCTCCTCTTCCTCAAGCTCGCGTTCAAGCTGTGTCAGCCGGATGAAATCCGCCAGCGTTACCTTATTCGTCTTGAAATCGAGGCGCTCTTCAATGTCGATCAAAAGCTTGCTGATTCGTTGCTTGCGGCTGCCTCTCCGCCGCGATACTTGGGCTGCCATAAGGAAATCAAAAAAAATGGGCGCTCCCGTTTCCAGAAGCGCCCGTAAGCAACTCTCTCCTGCACCGACAATATCAATCAGGTTTCCACGCTATGCGAATTCACTCTCCTAACCATCTGAAAACGCACCGGAGATTCTTAAATGTTTTCTGTCACCCTTGTTTTCCACGTTACCGCGCTCACGCATTCATGCCGTCTGAATCCTCGCCGCGTCCTCCAGGCCACGATCTTCGATTTCGATCTCGCGAATTCGAAACTTCTGAACCTTCCCCGTCACGGTCATCGGGAATTCATCCACGAAACGAATGTATTGCGGCACCTTGAAATGCGCGATCCGTCCGCGGCAGAACTCCCGGACCTCCTCCTCCGACGCCGGCTCTTTCAGCCGGATCCAAGCCGCCACCGTCTCGCCAAGTCTCACATCGGGAAGGCCCACCACTTGGACTTCCGCCACCTTTGGATGCGTGTGCAGGAACTCTTCGATCTCCCGTGGATACACATTCTCGCCGGCCCGGATGATCATATCCTTGGCGCGCCCCGTGATCCGGAAGCATTCGTGAACGTCCATGGTCGCCAGGTCCCCAGTGTGCAGCCAGCCGTCTTCATCAATGGCGCGGCGAGTTGCCTCCGGCTCCTGATCGTACCCCTTCATCACCAGATATCCACGCGTGCACAGCTCTCCTTGCTCGCCGGCGGCCACCGTATCGCCGCTCGTGGAAACAATCTTCACTTCCGTGTTCGCGCACGCTTGCCCCACCGTAGATACGCGTCGCTCCAGGCTATCGTGCACGCCCGACATCGTAATTATCGGCGAGCTTTCCGTCTGCCCGTACCCCACCGTCATGCCTCCGCATTGCATGTCTCTCGCAACACGCTTCATTACTTCCACCGGACACGGCGCACCCGCCATCAGCCCCGTTCTGAGAGACCCGTAATCGAACGTATGGAACGCCGGATGCTCCAGCTCCGCAATGAACATCGTCGGCACACCATAAATTGCCGTGGCACGTTCCTCGTGAATCGCCTGCAACGTTGACAGTGCGTCGAAGGTGGCTGCTGGAAGTATCAGCGTTGCACCGCTCACCACCGAAACCATGGTGCCGATCACGCACCCGAAACAGTGATATAGAGGCACTGGGACGGCGATCCGATCCCTTTCGCTGATTTTCAAGCCCTCCGCTATTACAGCCGCATTGTTTAAAACATTTCGATGCGTCAGCAGCACGCCCTTGGGCGATCCGGTTGTTCCCGAAGTGTACTGGATGTTGGTCACGTCATCGGGCGCCATCCGCAGCGCGGGGATGTCCCGCCCTTCAGCCAGCATCCGCGCCCAGCCCTCGGTGCCAAAGTAAATGACATGTTCCAGCGCCAGCGATTGCCCAGCCATCGCTTCGTTGACAATCGAACGATAGTCCGACCGCTTGTCTCTCTCCCAGAGAAACAGCGCCTTCATCCCCGACTTGCGCAGCACAAACGCCAATTCGTACGACCGGTAGGCCGGATTCACGTTCACCAGCACCGCGCCAATCCGGGCACATGCCAGATGTAACTGTACCCACTCGACGCAATTCGTGGCCCACACGCCAATCCGATCCTGCGCGCCCAGCCCCAGCCCCGTCAGTCCCCGCGCCGTCCGCTCCACGGCCGCGGCCAGCTCCGAAAACGTCAGGCGCACGCTCTGCTGCCGCACCACCAGAGCCTCGTTGTCTGGAAATCGGGCAGCTGTTCCCTCAAACACTTCCCAGATGCTAACGTCGATTAGCGGAGCGTCCGGGCCCCGCGAGTAGCTCAACATAGTGGGTCTCAGTGTATAACAATTAACTATGCCCGTCCGCACTTTCCTCGGCCTTCTTTTCGCGTCTTCACTCGCGTTCTCGGTCTCGCCCACACGCTTCTCGCTGGAGCAAGTGATGAGCGCTCCATTCCCCTCGGACCTCACGGCCGCCCCTCAAGGCGGCGCAATCGCCTGGGTGCTCAATCAACATGGCGCGCGGAATGTCTGGATCGCCGAAGCGCCCGCCTACCAAGGGCGCCAGCTCACCCACTACACTGCCGACGACGGGCAGGAGATCGCTGAAATCACCTGGACGCCCGACGGCCGCTCCCTCCTCTTTGTCCGCGGTGGCGATTTCGAAATGCATCGTGACGATCCCAATCCCGCCAGCCTTCCCCAAGGAGTGGACCAAAGCATCTGGATCGCGCCTCTCACCGGCGGCGCTCCCCGAAAACTCGCCGAGGGCAACGAACCCGCCGTCTCTTCGAAAGCTGACCGCATCGTTTTTCTCCGCAAGGATCAGATATGGTCGGTGGATCTTCAAGACGGTGCCAAACCCTCGCAACTTATCCATGCCAAGGGCGAGGCGTCGGAGCTGCGCTGGTCTCCGGACGGCTCTCAACTCGCCTTCGTCTCCACTCGTACCGATCACTCCTTCATCGCCGTCTACAATATCGTCGCGCAATCGCTCCTCTATCTCGACCCCAGCGTCGATCGCGATTCCAATGCAGTCTGGTCGCCCAACGGCAAGCAGATTGCCTTCATGCGCATCGCCGCCTCCACGCGCGCATTTTCGTTTGGGCCCGTGCGCACGAGCCAGCCGTGGTCCATTCGCATCGCCGACGCCGCAACCGGAAGCGGCCGGGAGCTTTGGCATGCTTCCGAAGGCCCCGGCAGCGCCTTCCACGCGATGGACGCAGCCAACCAGTTATTCTGGGGCGCGGGCGATCGCATCGTCTTCCCGTGGGAGCGAACCGGCTGGCTGCATCTCTATTCAATCTCAACCCAGGATTCAACCACGCAAGGCGGAGCGCCTAAGCCCCTCAACGCCTCTGGCGAATTCGAAATCGAGCACGCCTCGCTTTCGGCCGATCGCCGCACCGTCCTCTTTTCCTCGAATCAGGACGACATCGATCGCCGCCATCTTTGGCGCGTTTCCGTTCTCGGCGAAAACCTCGCGCCACTGACGACGGGCAGCGGTATCGAATGGTCCCCGGTCGAAACCAGCGACGGTTCCGCAATCGCCATGCTGCGCTCCGACGCAAGGAATCCAGCGCGTGGCGCTGTCAAAATCGGCAGCTCTGAAGTCCGCGATCTCGCTCCCGACTCCATTCCCGCCGGCTTCCCCGCGACCTCGCTGGTTGTCCCACAACCGGTGATCCTCTCAGCCGCCGACGGCCTGCGCATCCACGCGCAGCTTTTCCTGCCTCCGGACGCCAACCCCAATCAACAACATCCGGCCATGGTTTTCTTCCATGGCGGATCGCGCCGCCAAATGCTGCTGGGCTGGCATTACATGGACTACTATTACAACGCCTACGCGATGAATCAGTATCTCGCCAGCCTCGGCTACATCGTGCTTTCGGTGAATTATCGCAGCGGCATCGGCTACGGCCTCGATTTCCGCGAAGCCCTCAACTACGGCGCCACCGGCGCCAGCGAATTCAACGATGTTCTCGGTGCGGGCCTCTATCTGCGAAGCCGCGCCGATGTCGATCCCAAGCGCATCGGTGTGTGGGGCGGCTCCTATGGCGGCTATCTGACCGCTCTTGGCCTCTCGCGCGCTTCCGATCTTTTTGCCGTCGGCGTCGATTTTCACGGCGTCCACGATTGGAACACCGTGATCGGCAACTTCGCCCCCGCCTACAATCCCGGCAAGGATGTGGATGCAGCTCGCATCGCCTTCGAGTCCTCACCTCTGGCCTCGGTCTCCACTTGGCGCTCACCGGTCCTGTTGATCCATGGCGATGACGATCGCAATGTTCCGTTCCATCAAACCGTGGCGTTGGTCGAAGCGCTTCGCAAACAGGGCGTCGAATTCCAGGAGCTCATCTTTCCCGACGAGATCCACGGCTTTCTCACCGAGAAGCGCTGGCTCCAGGCGTATCACGCCGCCGCCGACTTCCTCGGAAAGCATTTGCAACCCTGACTGTAGCTACTGTGGCGCACGCACTCTTGCGTGCCGCGTTCACATTCGTGTGAACGCCATGCCATGATAGTAACTACATGTTCTTCCGCCGCGAAAAACCTCACGAATTCACCTTCACCGAACGCATCGATGGCCTGAGAAAGCTTGGATTCAGCACCAGCCCCGCCGGACCGGGCAAGGCGCAGATCACTCGCGATGGAATTGGAGCCGTGATCGAAGATCGCCCCGGCCAGCACCCGAGCGTCAACAAGGCCGGCTTCGTGCTCGGCGATGAAATCGGACTGTTAGTGAACCGCGGGTTTCAAATGTTCTGGAGAACGCCCAGCGGCCGTACCGTGCCGGCTCTCGCCACTCACCTCAAAGCGCTCCACGCCTTCGAGGAGGACCTAAAAGAAGGCCTCGGCCTGCCCAGCCTCTATAACGAAAGCCTCGGCACCACTTCCGACCTTCATCTCTACGATCGAGTGGAACACCGTGACCAAGGCGATGCCGACAAGCCTTGGGAACACAAAGCGGTCACTTCGTAATTTCGGCGCCGCCGTATTTCATAAAGAGCTCGCGGTTCTTTTTCGCCTCGTCAGGTTTTCCCTGCTTCTCCAGAACCGCGGCGCGCAACTCGAGGTAGCGTGGGAAGATCAGCGACGCCAACATTGGGTCGCCCGATGAAAGTGGGAGCGGGCACATCTCAATCAATTTCGCCGCCCGATCGATGGAACCCGTCTCCACTAGCGCCCAAGCCAATAGCACCCGAACCTGACCGTCATTGGAAGGTTTCGCTTTTTGAAACGCCTCTTCCAATCCCGGCAACGCGTCCTGGAATTTGCCTGCCAACAACAGCCGGAGCGGACCAGAGGCTTCATACCCCGGCGCATTCGAACTCCCAGTTTCCAATTCCCAAACTGCAAGCTGACTCCGCGCCAGCTTCTGCGACTCGCCATCGAGCGCCCCCACTAGCTTCTCCATCGCTTCAATCGCATTCTTCCGCCGGCCCGTCAGAAACTCCCACTGCGCCCTTTGATAGGCCACCCGCGGGCTTTGCGCCGGCCCAATGAATTTTGCAAACAACGCGTCTGCCGATCCCACATGGCCCGTCATCAACCGTGCTTCGGCCGCCTTCAGCAGCTCCGGCGGACTCTTCTCGGCCGCCTGCTGGAAATACTTCGCCGCGGATTCAAAGTCGCCCAGGTAGAAGCTCACTTCACCCAAAGAGTCCAGAGCGTTGGCGTCTCCGGGAGCCAGCTTCTCGTATTCTTGAATCGCCTGCCGGGCCCCCTTCAAGTCCCGCGTCCAAGCCACTGCGTACCCCAACATATTCCAGGTGCGCGGATCTTCGGGATTCAGCCGCGCAGCCTCCCTGTAATTCCGCACCGCTTCCGGAAAGTTCCGCCGATCAAATTGCGCTTGCCCCAAGTCGGCGAGCAGGGTTGCATTCGCAGGCTCGCTGTGCGCCAGCGTTTCTAGCGCTTGGATCCGCGCGTTCGCATCGCCCGCGCCCGCCGCCGCAGCGTACTGCAACTCAGCTCGATCGATCGAATCCAACTGCGTCGCCCGCTCTCCGGCTTGAATCACCTGGAGCGCCCGATCCCCGGACGCTCCCAGCGCCTCCCCATAGAGCCGAAACGCGCTTTCGCTGTTGGTCCCGAACGGCCGCGCCTGCGCACTCAACCGGCGCGCCAACTCGTTCGACAGGGGCAGGAAGCCGCCCGCGACAGGCCCGTCGATTTCAAGATGTTGCACCGCCCTCGTCTTGCGAAGGTCTTCCACCGTCGCGCGAATTCCGATGCGGCCGTTCCGCTCAAAGAAGTACCCCTCCAGCACACGCGACGCTTGCATCGATTGCGCCGCCGACAGCGTATCCGTTGCCTTAGCGAAAATATTTTTCGCCCCGGCCAGGTCATACTGCAGCAGTGCTGACGAAGCCCGCGAATACCAATCCCATTGAGGATCGGAGGTCAGATTCTCGATCGGCATCACCGCCAGCCGCTCGACCTTTGTGGCAGGCTGCCGCCCGCAACCCGCCATCACCGTGATTAGAATTGTGCCGAAAACCAGGACTCGTGTTCTTCTACAGAACACGCGGGTCCAACGCCATCAGCTCTTTGAACTCCGGCAGATCCTTCATGGCCGCAAACGCCGGATCTTCCTGGATCTTCTTTTTTTCTTTGTAGCCCTCTTCCAGGGCCTTGCGGATGTACTGCAGCGCCCGCTCGTTCATTCCCTCTTTCGCATAGGTCTGCGCCAGATAGTAATGAAACTTTGCGAACTCCTCCACGCTCCGGTCCTGCAGCAAGACACCCTGCGTGTTCCGCGTTTCGAAGACCTCCGGGTCCAGCATCAGCGCCTTCTGGAACGCTTCCGCCGCGCGTTGGTACTCCTTGCGCGCAAAATACCCCGTTCCTAAGTTGCTCCACATCGAGGCCGATCGGTCGTTGAGCCGCAGCGCCTTCTTGTACTGGTTCACCGCGCGCCGGTAACTCTTCTTTGCATAGAACACCGTCCCAAGATTGTTGACGGCTTCGGGGTATTTTGGGTCCACGCGGAGCGCCAGCCGATAGTACCTTTCGGCCAGGTCCAGTTGCAACATCTGGTGATACGCGATGCCGGTCTTGTTCAGCATCACCGCCGAGCCCGCAGAGTTTTCCCGATACATCTCCGCCGCTTCCCGGTACCTCTTCTCCGCCATGAAAATATCACCGCGCTTTTCCGGCGTCAGGTCCGCCGGCACGGGCTTCTTCTGCGCCACGGGCTGCGCCTGCCCCGTATCGAGAAAATCACTGAAAGATTTGTTGGATTGAGCAGCGACGGCCGGAAGACACATCTGAACCGTCCCGAAACTGATTGCAGCTAACCAGAGCCTGGAAGCCATGGTTCGACCTCCCCGAAATTTCCTATCACCCGGTCCGACCGGGTATTAGATATACACTATCACTTTCGGAAAAACAATTACTTGAATATACCCCGGAGGCGGTCGAAAAAGCCCTTACGTTTGGGCTGCGCCTGGGGTTGGGAAGGATTTTCGGGCGTCCCGGGCCCCGGTTGAGACGCCTGGGCCAAGCGGGGTTGCAGAGCTACCGCTCCGGTACCTGTTGGCGTGCTCGGATCGGATGCACGCGCCGGCAGCCCACTTTGCACAGGCTGTCCCGTCTCCCAACCCGCCACCCGCATTCCGCCGCCACCGTGCAATGCGCAGAACTCTACCGGCTGCGTGCCTTCGATGAAATATTCGGTCCGAACTTTGGGACACGCCGCCGTCGCCAGTTGTCCCGAGGCTGGGTCGATTTGCACTCCAACCACGCCGGCCGGGGCCTGAAACTCACTCACATTGCGGTATTCCCGATGCTCGTGAGCCCGCTTCATGAACTCAGCCCACACCGGCAGCGCCGAATGCGCGCCCTCCAGATTGAGCTCCCGATTATCGTCGAATCCCACCCACACGATACAGATCAGTTTCGAAGTAAATCCGGCGAACCAGCCGTCATGCGACGTCCCGGTCTTTCCGGCGATCGGGAAATTGATGCCGCGCGACCATACGCCCGCGCCCGTTCCGGTCCGGACCACTTCTTCCAAAAGCTGGTCCATCAAAAACGCTACGCGCGGATCCAGAACATCTTTGTGCTCAGGTTTGTTGTCGTAAATGATCGACCCATGGTCGCTCGCAATGTCGGAAACAAAATACGGCTTGGAGTAAACGCCGTGGTCGGCGAAAATCGTGTAGGCCCCCGCGATCTCGAGCGGCGTCACTTCGTAGGCCCCCAGCGCGACGGCCGGCGTGGGATGGATCTCCACATTCATCCCTGCGCGCCGCGCCAAATCCACGATCGCGTCATAGCCCGTTTCCTCGGCCAGTTTCACCGTAGCCACGTTCAGAGATTTCGCCAGCGCATCCCGCAGCGACACGTTGCCGTAAAATTTGTGTTCGAAATTGCTCGGCTCATAGGGCTTGCCGTCGAAATAAAACGTGGTCGGCTCGTCCATGATCATCGTCGCGGGCGTAATTACCTGGCCGCCGTTCGCTCCACCGGCATTCACAGGAATGGCATTCGCCGGACCGCCGTTCACTGGACCGCCGTTCACTGGAATGGTGTTGGCCGGTGCACCCGAAAGCCCCGTGTTCAACGCGGTCGCATAGACAAACGGTTTGAACGACGAGCCGGGCTGCCGCTTGGCGAGTATCCGGTTCAATTGGCTGGTGCCATAGTTCCTGCCGCCGATCACCGCCCGCACCTCGCCCGTCTGCGGATCGAGCGCGATCAAGGCGCATTGCGGATCGGGATAGTTCGGATCGCGCTTCTTGCGCCCTTTGATCCGTTGATCTGCTTCTTCCATGCCAATCCGCACCGCTTCGGCTGCGTCCCGCTGCAAATTCGGATCGAGCGTGGTGTACACGCGATAGGTATTGGATTGGAAATTGTAGTCCGGAAATTTCTCGATCAGTGCGTCATTCACCAGATCCACGAAGTACGGCGCTTCTGCCGTTTCGTTGCTCTGCTTCGCCAGCGTCACCGGCGTCGCGATGGCCTGCTCGTAATCTCCATCGCTGATGTACTTGTTATCGTGCATCAGCTTTAACACCACGTTGCGGCGCGCCCTGGCCCGCTCCGGCCAGCGGTACGGATTGGTGAAGCTGGGCTGCTGGATCAAGCCGGCCAGCGTCGCGGCCTCCGGCAGCGTCAACTTGCTCACGTCCTTGCCGAAATAAACCTGCGCCGCTTCGCCAAAACCGCGAATGCCAAAGCTTCCGCGATGTCCCAGCGGCACTTGGTTCGCGTAGTATTCGAAAATCTGCTCTTTCTTCAGCTTCTGCTCGAGGTGCATCGTAATCAGCACCTCGGGAATCTTACGGCGCCAGGTCTTGTCGTTATCCAGCCAGAACATGCGCGCCAGTTGCTGGCTGAGCGTGGAAGCGCCCTGCGCGTAGCGATGCTCCCGAACATCGACGTACGCCGATTTAATAATGCGGATCGGATCGAACCCGGAATGTTGGAAAAATCGCTTGTCCTCCGCCGACACCACCGCGTGTACCAGCAGCGGCGGAATATCTTCGTACCTCACCAGCCGCCGCTTCTCGCGGTTCTTGTCGAACAGATTCGAGATCAGCTCGGGCTCCAGCGTGTATTCGGTCCGCTCCGTGTTGTCGGCCAGTGAAATGATCTGCTTCACCTTGCGGCCGGCGAATTTGATGACGCCTTCGTCCCTTTTGAAATAGGAATCCGGCCCCGGATACACGTCGATCTCTTCCGGCTTCAGCGTAAAGTAACCCATGCGATTGCTGGCCGATTCGGTGTAGCCGCTGCGGCGCAGATCGGTCGCGATCTCCTGCGGGTCGGCGATATCGCCCACATCCACCGTGCGAGGCGCCGCAAACAACATGGACGTGTTCGCAAACGGCCCGGCGGCCAGTTTGGATTCGATCAACCGCGAGTACTTCACGTAGTAAAACGTGAATACTCCAAACCCGGTGGTGAGGCCTAAAACAAGCAGTACGAGGACGACCTTGCCTACGGGGTGCAAAACTAACCGCACTGCGGACGCCTTCTTCTTGGGAACCTGTACTCTTACTGCCACGCAGTACCATCTTCGCATGCCTGACGGCTTACAATAAAATTAAGCTACATGAGCGTCGCACCGGAAAACCGTACTGCGAGTATGTGGACGGGGTCCTCGCGCTCAATCTAAGTTATTAGTGCTGCTCGATCGGCAAGGCGTCCAGGCGCTTCCCGAAGTGACCGTCCGGCTCACCGCAACGAAGTACCTTATCCCAGACGTTGCCGCCGCGCCGAGGTTCTATCGCCTGAAGACCGGATCGGAGCAATGCTGGAGAAGTGCGAGCAGACCGCCTGGCAATATCATTCCGGAGGCGGGCCCGAGCATATAGACCGCGCCGGCACGCTCACCGCTGGCGAACTCATCATCCGCTCAGAAGAATTATTCTCTCAATAGTGGCGCACGCCCTCCTGCGTGCCGCGTTCACACTCGTGTGAACGCCTCCCAATCTGACGCTATAATTAAGCATGTTAAAGCCCACGGCAAAGATCTGGCATAACGGCCGTTTCATCGATTGGAACGATGCCCAAATCCACGTTCTCTCGCACGTCACCAGCTACGGCAGCTCCGTTTTCGAAGGCGTCCGCTGCTACGCCACCTCCTCCGGTCCAGCCATCTTCAGGGTGCGCGAGCACATCCGCCGCCTGCTCGACTCGGCCAAGATCTATCGCATGGAGGTCAAGCACACCACCGAAGAGCTCGCCGCCGCCATGTCCGAACTGGTCCGGCTGAACAAGCTCGATTCCTGCTATTTCCGCCCGCTGGTGATCCGCGGCTATGGCGATGTCGGCGTGCTGCCGTTCGCAAATCCCGTGGAAACTTACATCGCCTGTTGGGAGTGGGGCAAGTATCTCGGCGATGAAGCGTTGGCCGAAGGCGTCGACGTCTGCGTCTCCAGCTGGACCCGCATCGCCCCCAACACCTTACCCGCGCTCGCCAAGGCTGGCGCCAATTATATGAACTCCCAGCTCATCCGCATGGAGGCGCAACTGAACGGCTATGCCGAAGGCATCGCGCTCGACGCTTCGGGCTACGTGAGCGAGGGTTCCGGCGAAAACGTTTTCGTGGTCCGCGATGGCAAGATCCTTACGCCGCCGCTGGGAGCCTCCGTACTCCCCGGCATCACGCGCGATTCCGTCATCCAGTTGGCCGCCGCGCTCGGCATTATCGTAACGGAAACTTTAATACCCCGCGAGATGCTCTATATCGCCGATGAAGTCTTCTTCTCCGGAACCGCAGCCGAAATCACGCCCATCCGATCGGTGGATCATATCGTGGTTGGCAAGGGCTCGCGCGGACCAATAACCGAAAAACTGCAAAAGGCTTTCTTCGGAATCGTGCACGGCGACGCAGTGGATCGCTTTGGCTGGCTGACACCCGTCGCCAAGAGCGGGTCCGTCAAAAACGAGCCCGTGACTGTTTGAGCCACGGGCTGAAAAGTTTCTCCGGAAAAACTTCGGCCTTGCGGGAGGACGATCGATCCGCAAGTGCGATTCCGACGGCCACCTCCCCCGAGATTAACCGCCGGAACCGCACTCGCGAGGGATCATGCATTCTGTTGTAGCAGGGGTTTACTGCTCGCGCCAGACTTATTTCTCATGATTTCCACACTTTTCAACAATTTTCTCGGCTCAATGTGTCTTGCACTTAGCGCTCAAGGGCTGTGGGAAACTTGTGCATAAACCGGCGTCCAACGGAAATGTAATCGGCATCGATGTCTCGTCCGGCTCGGCCGTCGAAGTTTCCTTCGATCGCGCCATCACCGTGGTCGATCATCTGATTCGGCCGCCAGACAACCTGGCATTCATCGCACCCGGCTGGATCGATCTGCAAGTCAATGGCTTCGCTGGCGTGGACTACAACTCCGCGTCCACCACTCACGAACAAATCGCCGATTCCATCTGTGCGATGTTCGCTTGCGGCGTCACGCGCTTTTTTCCCACCGTGATTACGGGCTCTCCCGACAACATGTCCGCGGCTCTGCGCCATCTCGCGAACGCGAAGGAAGCCCTCTCCGAAGGTCTGGCCGTGGAAGCGTTCCACCTCGAAGGCCCCTATATCTCACCGCACGACGGCCCGCGCGGAGCACATCCGGCGCGCTGGGTGCGGCCTCCCGATCTCGAGGAATTTCGGCGCTTCGAAGACGCCGCTGCCGGAAACATCCGCTTGGTGACGCTATCGCCAGAGTGGCCCGAAGCGCCGCGCTTCATCGAAGCCATCGTCCGGCAGGGAGTGGTCGCGAGCATCGGCCACACGCGCGCATCGGCTGAGCAAATCTCCGATGCCGTGAACGCCGGCGCAACACTTTCCACGCACCTCGGCAACGGCGCCGATGCGCTGCTCCCTCGCCATCCCAATTATCTTTGGGACCAGCTTGCGGAAGACCGCCTGGCGGCCAGCTTCATCGTGGACGGATTCCATTTGCCATCGTCATTCCTGAACGTCGCGCTGCGCGCTAAGGGTCTGGAGCGATCGCTCCTGGTGACTGACGCCGTGATGCCGGCAGGTTGTTCGCCGGGAGCCTATCGTCTTGGAGACGAAGTCGCCGTCGAGCTGCATCCGGACGGCAGCGTTCGACTCGCCAGCGGTACGCGCCTGGCGGGCTCCGCGCTCAAGATGCACCACGCCATCGCCAATGTCATGCGGACGGCGGGCTTGAACTTGCGCGACGCCATAACGCTAGCCACGCGCAATCCGGCGCGCGTCGGCCGGATCCCCTATCGCCAGCGCGGCCTCAACCCCGGCGATCGAGCCGATCTGGTCCTCTTCCGACTGGATGACTCCGGACAGCTCACCATCCTTGAAACGTATCTCACCGGCCAGCGCGTCTTCTGACCTAGTGGCGCACGCACTCTTGCGTGCCGCGTTCACACTCGTGTGAACGCTTGTGGAGTCGCTTCCGGCTCTATTCCGTTCCCCTCTCCGAATTCAAAACCGCAACATACTTCAAGTTCCGATACAGCTGCTGATAGTCCAATCCAAACCCCACCACAAACCGGTCGGGAATCTCAAAGCACCGATAGTCCACCGGCACCTGGACAATCCGCCGCGGAGTCCGATCCAGCAGCGTACACAACGCCAGCGACTTCGGCCCACGCCCCGACAGATGCTGCAGCAGGTACCGCGTGGTGAACCCGGTGTCCACAATGTCTTCCACCAGCAGCACTTCCTCGCCCTCGATGCTGTCGTCCAGGTCCTTCGCGATCCGCACCATCCCCGGCGCGCCCTTCTGATTGGCGAAGCTCGATATGGCCAGAAAATCCACCTTCACCGGCACCGTCAACTCGCGCGCCAGCGCGGCCAGAAAAAATACCGAGCCCTTCAGCACTCCCACCAGCTTCAACTCGCGCCCCGCGTAATCGGCGGAAATCTCGGCCGCCACGCGCCGGACGCCGCGCTCGATCTCTTCCTCGGTGAAGAGAACCCGCTCGATCCCAGGAACGCTCATCAGGGTGTACTCACCGGGCCAGCCGCTCCGGCAATCCGTATTTCGTCACCAGGTCCTGCACGTCCTTCTGATAAAAGACCTGGATGTTCACGTGCGGATAAATGGCCCGCAGCAGCCGGATCTTCCGGTTCTTCCTGGTGACGTTGGCTTGCTTCATGGTGGTCAGCTCCACGTAGAGGTCGAACTCGCGCAGATAGAAATCCGGCGTGAAGGCTTCGGAAACCTTGCCGTCTTTGTCCCACTGCAATGGAAAACTGCGCGGCTCGTAGTCCCAGGCGATTCCATAAAAGTCCAGCAAGTTGGCGAAGACTTGTTCGCTGGGGTGTCCAAACTGACGCCCGAACTCTTTGCGCGCCAGATCCGGGCGATTCGGCGCAACAATACCAAACTGCGCCAACTGCAGGCGGACTCGAAACTGAATTTCCGCCCCTACCACGGCCGCCAACGGCCCCGCCTCCAATAGCCCCTGCGATTTCACCGCCGCTTCCAGTAAATCCATCATCGCGGCCGCGCTCAGACTCCGGGCGTTCAGCACCAGGTCGAAATCGGTTGGCCGGCTCATCTTTTGGCCGAAACGCCCCTTGCGAATTAAGGCCCGCGCGCGTTCCATCTCTCGCAATCGCGCCTTGGCTCCGGCCCGGTTCAGCCTCGAATCCTGCATCAGATTTGCCAGTCGAACCGACTCCGGAGCTACCACGTGCAGCCGGAGCATGGCTGCTCCCAGGTGGCCCGACAACAGCTCTGCGCCCGTGCTCGATACCACCACGTGCCGCGTGGCCCCCAGGCTGGCCAGAATCGAAACCGTCAACGGCCGCCAAGCCAGGTCGGGCACCCGGATCGAGTCGCCAAACTCCGCCGCAATCATTTTCACCAGGTCCGGCTCCGTCACCAGTTCGCATTCCAGACGCTGAGCCGCCATGCGCGCCAGCTCCTCGTGCCTGCAGCCCGGTTCACCGGAGACCGTGATGAACGCCATTCAGTCAAATCGTAGCGCAGCAACCATGGCTACTGCGGGCAGGAAAAGAGGAGGTGTATACTAGCCAAAATCGAAATCCCTACCAAAGGAGAATTCAAATGGCCTATCCGAAATACCCAGGCCGTGCCGTTTCCCTTCTGGTTTTCTTGCCCCTGATGTTGACCGGGCTGAAAGCGCAGGAACATGTGGTCCCACTGAAAAACTGGGCGACTCCGCTGTACTGGCAGCCCAACCAAGCGGAACGAGAGGCCGCCGCGCCGCAGATCGTGTTTTCCGCGAATCAAGTGTTCCCGAACGCTCTCACTTTCGTCGCGATCACGCCCTGCCGATTGGTAGACACGCGAGGGTCCGCGGTTGGTTTTATAGGCGATAGTCCTTTTTCGGGGCCGTCGCTAACAGCCGGGGCCACCGCAACGTTCCCCGTGCAGTCCGCCACCGAACAGGCCACCACCGCGCCTGCTCCCTGCCACACGATTCCCTCCATCGCGCAGGCCTACTCGTTTAACGTCACCGTAGTCCCTCACGCGGGCGGCGCCGTCGACTACATCACAATCTGGCCGGCCGGTGAGGCAAGACCGGTGGTCTCCACTTTAGATGACACGCAAGGTTTAGTGGTGGCCAATGCGGCCATCGTTCCGGCCGGAACGGCGTCGGGCGGAGTGAGCGTATATAACTTCGGTCCCGCGACCACGGACGTGATTATTGACATGAACGGTTTCTTCGCCGCGCCGACCGATCTCCTTAATAACACCGCCATTGGGTTGGGAGCGCTCGCGAGCGACACTCCGGCCACCGGCGGGTACGCGAATACGGCCAGCGGCGCCGACGCGCTGCAGGACAACACCAGCGGGAACCTCAACACGGCCAGCGGCGCCTTCGCGCTGCAGGACAACACCACGGGGTTCAACAACACGGCCTTTGGCGCCAACGCGCTGGTGGAGAACATTGCTGGGAGCAACAATACGGCCAGCGGTGTCGGCGCGCTATCGCAGAACACCGCAAGCGACAACACGGCCAGCGGCGCAGGCGCGCTTCAGTACAACACCATCGGACTGTACAACACTGCTAGCGGTTTCCAGGCGCTGTTTAGCAACGTCAACGGGAGCAACAACACGGCTAGCGGCACCCTCGCGCTGCAGCTCAACACCGGGAGCAAGAACACGGCCTTCGGCACCTACGCGTTGCAGACCAACACCTCCGGGAGCAGCAACACCGCCCTCGGGTTTTTAGCAGGCACCGGCGCCCCAGTTGGCAACAGCGAGAGCATCTACATCGGCAGCAAGGGTACCGCCGGCGACGCCAGCGGCGTTATCTATCTTGGAACGGAGGGCACCCAGACCGGCGGCACCTACATCGCCGGCATTTATGGAGCGACCGCTTCGAGCGGTACCGAGGTGTACATCACAAGCAGCGGGCAGCTAGGCACCGTGCTCTCCTCCGGCCGCTTCAAAGAGCAGATCACCGACATGGGCGACAGCAGCAGCAAGCTGCTCCAGTTGCGTCCCGTCAACTTCTTCTATAAACCGGAATACGACGACGGATCGCACCTGCTGCAATACGGCCTGATCGCCGAAGAGGTCGCTAAGGTCTATCCCGAGATGGTGGCCTACGGCAATGACGGTCAGATCTTGACCGTGAAGTATCACCTGCTCGTTCCCATGCTGTTGAACGAAGTTCAGAAGCAGGCCGAGCAGAATCGCAAACTGGAAGATCGCCTGACCGCGCTGGAGATGTTGCTTGTCAAGGCGCCCACAGCCGGGCAGTCAGTCACGACACCTGCCGACACAAAAAACGGTCTACAGAATTGGGACGAGTAGACCGATCACGAGTGTAGTACTCTAAGAAGTATGTTATTTATCTTACTAACGAACGCGAGAAGTGTCGCTTGACCCCGGCACTGGTCTATTGTAGATTCAGAGTCTGACTTTTAATAGAGCATTACAAGTTTACGGATCACTCGGCTTACGATGACCCTTCGTCACTGCCCCTCGGCTCTGGCAGCCGCGCTTACGATCGCCGGTGCACTGCTCTACAGCGGTTGTGCAGCCAGGCCCCAATCCTTCAAGCTCTCCTTCCTCCCCTCCTCTCCCGCTCGAATCGACCCCAGTTTTGAGGAACCGCCGCGTCTGGTGGCCAACCTCTATGCAAACGACTCCCCGGATCTGGTGCAGCGGGCCCTAGCCGCCGCGCCTCGCCAGGCTGAGGCGGATGGCCTGATCGCTAAGGCCCGTATGC
>Ga0302326_10002073_pt1 | contig 49546 bp, 44 predicted proteins | sample Palsa_T0_3_FD_202264 | JGI IMG/M metagenome (GOLD analysis project Ga0302326, IMG submission 202264) | Peat permafrost microbial communities from Stordalen Mire near Abisko, Sweden - Palsa_T0_3 | ecosystem: Environmental > Terrestrial > Soil > Palsa > Peat permafrost | place: Sweden: Abisko...
GCAGGGCTAAGTGATCCGGCGGTACCGAATGGAAGGGCCGTCGCTTATCGGATAAAAGCTACTCTGGGGATAACAGGCTTATCTCCCCCAAGAGTCCACATCGACGGGGAGGTTTGGCACCTCAACACATAGGGGTGAAATGGTGGAAACACCATTCGCAGAACCGGCTTATAACGGTGAACTCCGGCCGATCCGTGGAACGGGTCGAGGACAATACCGTGGGAAGTCTAACGCCAGTCGGCGTTATGACCCCGTAACGACTGAATCGCCCGACCGCAAGGCGGGCGAAGAGATGGCGCTCGGTGCTCCCCACAGGAGCAAATTTATCGACGCCATCATACGCCGGCCCCTCGCCCATCGCTTCGGTGGGCAGGGTGAAGATATAGTCTACGCCATCAGGAATGATGGAGAACGTGCGATGTCGGATCGTCGCATCCTGGGGCTGTAATAGGTCCCAAGGGTTGGGCTGTTCGCCCATTAAAGCGGTACGCGATCTGGGTTCAGAACGTCGTGAGACAGTTCGGTCCCTATCCGCCGTGGGCGTAGGAGACTTGAGGAGTGTCGACCCTAGTACGAGAGGACCGGGTTGAACGAACCGCTGGTGAACCGGTTGTCCCGCCAGGGGCATAGCCGGGTATCTACGTTCGGACCAGATAAACGCTGAAAGCATATAAGCGTGAAACTGGCTCCAAGATGAGGTCTCAATCCCGCAAGGGTGAAGAGCCGTGGTAGACTACCACGTTGATAGGCCGGGGGTGGAAGCGCCGCAAGGCGTGCAGCTAACCGGTACTAATAGCTCGGATACTTTAACTACGCTTCGCTGTCTTCGTTTGGCACTGAAGGTTCTTCTCTGTGCAGATTTCCGCCGCGCATCGCTCGAGCTCCGGCTCGCGGGCGCCGCGGGATCAGGTTTCTGGCGCCGATAGCGGCGGGGTCCCACCCGTTCCCATCCCGAACACGGCAGTTAAGCCCGCCAGCGCCGATGGTAGTCGGACCGCAGGGTCCCTCGAGAGTAGGTCAGCGCCAGATTATACGATGAGCCCGCCGGCGAAAACGCCGGCGGGCTTCCGTCGTCCAACGCGATACGTGCCGGACTGAAAGGGTCACGGCAGCGGGCGAATCTCGAAGAGTTGGTGACTCAGGTCCGGCGAGCGGCGTGCCATCAGCCAGTCTTTTGGTATGTCGTGCGGTACGCCGGGAAGGATCGCGAAGTTTGCGTAGATGAACACGCGGTATCGCTTCGTCCACGATCGGTATACGTGAGCCTCGTCGCCGTTGTACGTCAGTGGGATGCGGCGACCCAGCGAATGGTCGACATAGGCTCCGTACGCGATCGAAGTTGCATCGATCCAGTTCGAAATGACGACCGCGCCGTCGGGAACCGCGGCCTGCACGTCGTTGATGATCGCCTGACCGCCGGTGTCGTAACGCGAGCCGTAGGCCGATTGGTTGACGGAGTAGAGATGCCAGGCTACGAGAGATAAGACCGCGGCCGTTAGCGTGCTTGCGATCCAGCGCGGCAGCGGCAATCCATATGGGGCGAGCGCCGCAAGCACGCAGGTCACGGCAAATGAGAGAAGCAGGTAACGCGCTACGTCGCCTCCTTCAACCGGCGCGAACACCGCGGCAAATGGTACGGTAGCGAAGGCGCCTAGAAAGACTGCCGCGGTCGCAAGCGCCGTTGGGCGCATTTCGCGCAAGGCGCCCAGCAACCCGATTGCCGCGAGGACGATCGCTGCTACCGTCAACTCGCTCGGTGCGCGCGAAAACCAAAACGGGATCGCTGCGTCGTAGGTCGAGAGCCGCCACGGCCAATCCAGAAAGCTCGAAGCCGCAAACTGCGTCGCGAAAACCTCGGTGATGAACCCATCGAGCGTTCGCGGGTGATTGGTGTCCCAGATCATCTCGCCCACGCCGTTGAAAGGCGCTTGGTTCGCCGGATCGAGCCCACTGCTCGCAATGACGAACGAGCGTATCGGCAGGTACGCGTAAATCAACAGCGGTGCAACCGCAAGCCCCACGGCAATGAACGCCGCGCGTGGACTACGCCGTAGTTCGACGCCGAGCGCGATCAGCAGCGCAGGTCCCGTCCAAACGACGTTCGGGTGCGTCGCAAGACCGAGGCCATACGCGACCGCCGCGCAGTACAACCAGCTGCGCTCGCGCCGCACGATGAAACGCGCGGACGCCAACAGCGTCAGCGTTGCGAACGCCAAGGCCAGCGCATGGACGTCGGCGTGGGACGCTTTGTTCCATACGAGCGCGCCAAATGCGAAGACGAGGCTCGCCGCGAGAGCCGGCAGGCGGTTCGCACCCAGCTCGAGGGCGAGCTGCCGAACCATCAACACGACCGACGCGATCAGCAGCGCGCAAAAGGCGTTCATCCGCCACGCCACGGTTCCGAGCGGCTCGGCATGTGAGAACAGCCATCCCAGCAGCATGAACGCGGGGAATCCGGTCGGATGCGGGATCCCGAGGATGTACGGTGCGACTTGCATCTCGCCGGTGTCCCAGCTTGCCGGAAACGGCGAAACTGACCGCAGGTAAACTCCGGCGACGATAAGGAAAAGCGCCACTCCCTCCACGAGCGAGACGACCCCAGCCCTGCCATCGGAAGGCCGTCCGGGCGCGATCGGGGTGCCGGTGGTCGAAGGATCGGCGGTCGCGGCGACCGGCATGGGTGCGTTCGAACGTGGCTGCAAGCGTGGGCTCCGTCGTCAGTCACGCTGCTTTTGGCGAACGCTGCTGGGTCGCCTGGAACCGGTGATTGCAAGGACGCTCGCCGGCAAGCGTGGTACACCGCGGCTGATGGCGCGCTCGACCTTAACGGATCCGTATGCTACCCAAAACGTCGGCCGCAGGCGATAGAGAGTGAAGAAGAAGCAGGCGGCGTCGCGTATCGGCTGGACGCTGCTCGGAATATTTTTGTTGTTCGGCATCGTCCTAGCCCTCGCGCGTGGACCGGCGCCGCTTGACGTCTCGCGCGAACCTGAAGCGGATCTGGAGCCGGCTCCCGAAGAAGCGCCTCCTGGCCCTGAATCGGAAAGCGCGAGCGAGTCGATTGCCCAGATTCAAGCAGCGATAATGCTCCGGAACCGGGCCTGCATCGAAGCCCTCCAGCGCGGCGACGCCGCCGCTTATGTAGAGAACTTCACGGAAGACGCTCTGTCTCTTCCGCTCGACGGGCCGGTCTTGCACGGACGAGCCGCGCTCCAGAACGCGATCGACGAGGCTCTTGGCCGGATGCGCTTTCTCAGCGCGCAGACGACCTCGCTCGACACACGCTTCAACGGACATGTGGTCTATGAGACCGGGCGTTACCAGTTCGTCGTCGATCACAACGGAAAAGATGCGCAGCAGACGATCGCCGGTCGCTATCTCATCGTTTGGAAGCGCGTCGGAGACCAATGGAAGATAGCCCTCAATGCCGCACAGCCTGGAGCGCCGCTGTAACGCCGGCCGCCGCAGACGCGCCGCCTGACAGTGCGCGGGCTACTCCGATACCTAACGGAACGCATAGCGATTTTTGCCGGCCGCTTTGGCAGCGTAGAGGGCCTCGTCCGCCGCCTTAAGCAGCCCTTCGGCGTCGCTCGCATCGCGTGGAAAGAGTGCGGTGCCGAGCGAACAACGCAACCCGTTTGCCGTTAGTTGCGTGGAGAGGCGGACGACCATTTGATGTGCCAGTTTCGGGTCGGTGTTGACCAGGATGACGACGAATTCGTCGCCGGCAAGCCTGCCGACGACGTCCTCTGAGCGCGTGGCCGCGTTCAACGTTTTCGCCACCGATTTGAGCACCCCATCGCCATAGGCATGGCCGAAGGAGTCGTTTATCCTCTTGAAATCGTCGACGTCGATGAGGACGAACGCGACGGCCTTATCGTAGCGTCTGCACGACTCGATCTCCTGGCGCAGACGATCTTCAAACGCTCGCCGGTTGAACAAATCGGTTAGCGGATCGCGCATTGCCAGGGCGTTCGTACTCTCAAGCGCGCGAGCGCTGTCCAGGGAGACGGTTGCGACGGCTGCCAGCGTTTGCACGAGCTGCGACTCCCATTCCCGCGGCTCCGGACTCGGGTGCCCGTCGACGTATAGAAACCCATGCGCTTGTTGCGCACCATCGAGCGGCGCTAAGACGAACCAGTTTCGAACGTCGACGAGAGGCGCATACAGGTCGCTCGCCAATCCCACACAACAACGGCCTGGATCGCTCGCGACATGCCAAAGGATGCTCTCTGTTTGGCAATCGGACAAATCAACTTGGCCGGCAACATGCTCTCGGTCGTCTAGCGAGGCTTCCACCGCGACCCCTAACCCGCGGGAAGTGAAGTGGATCGCCCGTGAGAAGCCGAGGGTAACCCGTGCCGCCCGAAGCGTCTCGGCGATGACGTGCCGTGCCTCACGTGCGCTTGCTATCCTTCCAAATGCGTCTTGAAGCGCAACGATAAGGCTCAAGCGATCTTGAATTTCGGCACGTTCGAGCTCCACCTCGATCAACCGGTCGTTGAGCGCTGTGAGCTGTCGGGGGTTCTCGCTCGGCGCCATCGCCCGTCGTCCCTAGTAGCGACGCCGCGTTGCCGCGGGCGAAAGGTCGCGCAACTCGTCAGGATAGCACGACGCCGCCCGGGCAGCTGCCGCATCGATGTCGCCGCGGGCGAGCAGTTCGGACAAGTGCATTTCGAGCGTCTGCGAACCCTCCTTGCGAGAAGACGCTATGGCGCCGCGCAGCTGATGCGTCGCCCCATCGCGCAGCATGCGTCTCGATGCGTCGGTCATCATCAGAATCTCAACCGCAGCTCGCAGGCCGCTGCCATCGATCAGCGGAATAAGACGCAGCCCGACGATCGCACGCAGGGCGTCGGCCATTCTGTGCCGTGCCCGCTCCTGCTCGTTCGACGGAAATAGCCCAATGATGCGATTGATTGCAGGGCTCGTTTCTGAAGGCGTGTGGAGTGCCGCGAAAACGAGGTGTCCCGTCTCCGCGGCCTGAAGGCAAGCGGCGACCGTTTCGAAACCGCGCAGCTCGCCGATAAAAAGCACATCGGGATCCGCTCGCAGAGCGCCGCGTACCCCATCGGTAAAGCTCGCGACATCTCGGCCGATCTCGTATTGCGTCACGACGGAGCAAAGCCACGCGTGCTGGTATTCGATCGGGTCCTCGAGCGTGATAATGTGCTTCGAATCCGAGGCGTTAATCCGGTCGAGTAAGGATGCAATCGTTGTAGATTTTCCACAGCCGGTTGGGCCGACGACGAGCACGAGCCCAGATCGCAAGCTTGCAAGTGTTTCGATGACCGGCGGCAGCCGTAAGCTTTCCAGTTCGGGAATGGATCGCGCAAGAAAACGAATGGCAAGTCGCGACCCGTTCTTCCCGCGTGAGGCATGTATGCGCACGCTGCCAAGTTGATGTTCGGCAAAAACTCCATCTGCCATGCCGAGCTTATCGAGCCTCGCGCGCGAAAGCTTATCGAGCGTCCAGTCAATGAACGTGCCGATCTCTTCGGGCTCGATAGGCGGTCCGGGAACGCGCTCGATGCGAGTGAATATGCGGTAAGCCGCGCCCTGTCCGGGCTCGATGTGGAGATCGGAAGCTTGTCGCTCACGACCTCGCTGCAGCAATTCGACGATGCGGCGGACGTCGGGTCTCACATCTGTTTGCTCCGTCATTCGACGATCCCAGCGAGGAGGGCGAGTATGGATTCGACTCTGGTCTCGTCGACGTGGGGCCGCAATATCGCTCGGATGTCGTTGGCGGTTCGAGAACGTGCGCACGCCAGAACCGCCTTTGCGGCGATGGCTTCGACGCGGTCGTTGAAGGCATCGACAAGCGGGTCGCGCAAATCGAGCGCAGCCAGTCCATCGATCGCCAACGACCTTTCCTCGTCGCTTCCGGCGCGCAACGCGTCAATGAAGGCCTGACGCGCTTCTGTTGCGGGGTATCGGCACAGACCGCGCAACGCGACGGTTCGTCCCGGGCCGCATTCCTCGTTATATGCCCGGCACAAGATCTCCACGCGGTGAGGGGTCTGACCGCCGTCGCAGATTGCGCGCAATAGATCCAGCCGGTCCTCGTGGAAGGACTCTCCGAGATTCGAGCCCGTGAGGGCCGGCCAGGTGATCGCCTTGATGGCTGGACGAAGAGGAGCTCGGGTGAGCGGCACCGCCCGCCACACTTCGCCGGGCGGATAAACTGCGGAGCGCTCAGGCAAATGAGGATGATGGGCTTGGGAGAAGGCTGGCGCCTCGGACGCTGAGGCTCGTGCCTCCTGCTCCGTGTCACTACCCGTGCTTTGCCGCTCCAGAAGTTCGTTCTTTTCTTCGGCGGGTTCGAGCCGCGGATCCGGTGCTTGCGCTCCGGACGTGAGTCGCTCAATCAGGATTTCCTCGAAGGTGAAGTCTCGCGAATCATTTTCGTAGCAAGCCGAATCATTGGAAGGCCTGGGTTCAATTTCTTGACGAGCGGACGGGGCCGTTATCGAGTGCGCAGTTCTCCTTAGAGCTGCGCTCAACGCGCCGAGAGCTCTGAGCAACAGGCTCGTCGTATGAGATTGCGCGGCATCGCCGTTATCCTTGGCAGACCTTCGTGATACAAACTGAGGATAAAGCGGGTCCGCGCCCTCCGAAACCGTCGCTCGGCGTCCGCGCCGATCGTCACGAAGCGGCACGAGCAGCGCCGCGCCGAGCGTGATCGAAGCGGCAAGCGGTAGCAACGTTCCTGAAAGCGACAGCGTACACGCCTTCCTAAACCGCGGCCCCTCGGGCACCGTGCTCTAGCGAGGCGTCTTCCAGCGAATCGCGCAGTGCTCCGCTCAAAAGGCGAAGGCGATCGTCAAGCAGCGGATTCGGCACGGACATCTGTCTTAAACGGACGGTTCCGGCCGAGGCCGCCGCCTGTCCAAATAGTTCTAGGAGCGTTTCTCGGTAAGCCCTCAGGCCGTCGCTCAACTTCGGGTATCGGGACGACGTCGGAATCAGGAGAGGCAACAGTGCTTCGACGCTGCCGCTCGGCGCACTCGCGAATTCTGCGCGGCTAATCGGACCTGTGGTATCCGTGGCGCCCGTAACGGGAAACGTGCAAGTGTCTTCGAGGTAAGGCGCGATCGCCTCAACCACGCCGGCGAGCGCTTTCGCCGTGGCTAGATCGTCGATCGTATCGAGCCATTCCGGCGTCACCGCGAAATTCGGCATGAAGGCGGCAAGAAGCGGCGCGCCGAGCGTTTCGCTCGTGGCGGAACGCAGGATGCCGAGCCTTCGGGTTGCTTCCGTCGTGATATCGGGCTGGCGGCAGACGATTTGATCGGCAATCAGCAGCCTCATGGTCAGCGCGTGGCGGTACCAGCCTAATCGGTCGATAGCAAAAAGCTTATCCGTCAGTTGCGCGAAGCGACGTACCCGAGCGCCGTCCCAGGCCGAGCGAACCCAAACGCCCGCTTTGACTCCGCCGCCCGCGTTTTCTAGGTAATGGAAATCATTTCGTCCGGGGGGCTCGGACAAATTGCCTTCGCCATTTGTTGACTCGGTCGGCTTCGGCTGCTGATCGGCCATTCGTTGAGCCGGATGCACGCGAACCGCGGACGGATTCACGAAAGACAGCGTCAAGACGTCGCCGATGTGATACGCCCCGAGTGCGTCTACGACGCGCGCAGTTACCACCTCAGGAACCAGTGATTCCTGCGGCAGCCACTCGGCGGGCACGTGAGCGACGAGTCTGCCCGCGCCCGTCGAAGTGCATGCTAGGGAAAGAAGGTCGCCGGCCTGGTACGGCCCGGCAGGGGACAGGACGCGAAGGACGGCGAGAACCGGCAAGTCTTCTCTTCTCAACGTTTCATTCTACTGCCGGCGTTGGGCTCGACGGAGCGTCATGAGCCACCAAGTGTGGAGTAATCAAGAAGACGACTTCATCCTTCGTCCGCGACCATTGCCGGTTCTTGAATATCTCCCCGATTACCGGAATATCGCTCAGAAAAGGAACCTTGGAGATCGTCGAATTATCGACGTCCGAGAACAAACCGGCGATAACGATGGTCTGGCCGTCGAGCACGCGCAGCGTCGATTGTACCTTACGGGTTCCAATGACGGGAAAAGAATTGACGAAGCTCAGGAATTGGCTGTAATCCGTTTCAAGGTCCGTCGTAATCTCGCCACCAGCACCGACGGTCGGCGTCACGGTTAAGTTAACGCCCACGTTTACAAACTGCACCTGCTGGGTTCCCGTACGCGGATCGAAATACACGATTGGGTACGACTGACCGACGAGAAGCGACGCTTGCACGTTGTTGAGGGTCGACAGGCTCGGCCGAGCTAGAATTGAGGCTTGCCCCTTCGTCACGAGGGCGTTTAACGTGGCATTGATCGCGACGGTGTTGTTGGTAAATGTCGTCACGGTCGACCCACTGCCCGACTGTTGCTCGCCGGAGACGTCGACGCCCCCGAATAGAAGTCCAACGTTGCCCGTGTCGCTTTGCGGGGTGACGTCGGTTACTCGCACGTCGTAGCGCACCTGCGCTCCCGGCCGATCGAGCTTCGCGATCAAGGCGCTGGCTTGAGCCAGAAAGTCGCTCGGACCAACGAGGATCACGGCGTTCTGGACGTCGCTCGCATACAAGCTGGATGGCGCGGCAACCGCGAGCGTCGCCTTGAGGGCGTCGACGACGGCGCTAGCCTTCGTGAAGTGCATCGGAAGCGCAATGCTCGGCAGCTTGGCGCCCGCATCAAGCGCCTGGGCCAGCTGGGCGGCTCGATCGACAGCCGATCGGCTCCCGCTTACGACAACGCTTGCCGTTCGTTTGTCGCCGAGGATGACGGTGCCTTTTGGGAGGCCGTCGGTCAGGTTTCGGACGACGTCGTCGGGGCTGGCGTTCTTGAGGCTTAGGATTCGCGTCACGTTCCCGTAAGCCGGGCTGGACGGGTAACGACGATTCATGACGTCGCTCGCGCCCAGATAGACGACCTTACCGATCCGGATCGCCTCCAGATCGTTGGCCTGAGCCAGCGTCGAAAGAGCCTGACTAAATCGGATGCGTCGAAGGCGAATCGTAACGTTACGGTGCTGCACCGAACTGTCAACGACGACATTGGCATTCGCCTGAGTCGCCAGTAGCCGGACGGTATCGTAGATGTCTACGTCGCGCACATCGAGCGAGATCACGGCATCGTCGGCAGCTGCGGCATGAGGATTTTCCATGGCCGTTCCAAGAAAAGTTACGGCGGCCAACAGCGCGGCAATTTTCATGTTGACGTTCCTCAAATTGGCGGTCGCAAGGGTGGAAGTGGATACGGCGAAGCGCCGTCCGGTGGGCTCGATGGGCTCGCGCCGACGGGAAGAACGTTTGGGACGATCGTCGGAAGCGGCCCCGGCGTGACGTACGAGTCCGTGGGGCGGCCGGCGGCCTGAGGCGGCGGCGCGCTCGGCTGAGCGGATGAAATGGGCGAAGCCGATCGCATGGACGAAGCAGCCCGGTTCAAGATCGCCTGTAACCGTTCCGCAAGACGCTCGGTGACCGACACGGAAGGTCGTTGGTGCGCGGGAGTTTCGCTTCTGCCTCCGGCGCGGAGATCGATGCGCGAACCGTCATCGAGTTCAACTCCCGCGAGGTCGATCGACCGCACGATACGTGAACCGAGCATGTCGCCGACGCGAACGATTTGCATCGACGTACCATCCTGAAGGTAGGCAACCGAATTGCCGCCGACGATCGTAGCCTTCAGCTCGAGCTTCGAGCCGGTCGCACCGACCGTGGTCGGCGAACCGACTTCGAGATCAGGAACCACTGTTTCGCCGTCTGCCGGGGTCGCGGTTTGACCATCGAACACACGCGCGGACGGCCGTCCGACTTGCTTGAATGATGGCTGCGGGCGCGGAGCTCCGGCAAAGGGATCGCGCACGATCACGAATTCGACCGGCGTGCTGGACGGCTCAGTCAAGGTAATGGTGTCGTTTGCAGAGTTCGGGCTACCTTCAGCATCGATGCGACTAGCAGGCCCAGTGAGCCATTCCACGTAGCCGAGGGCGGAGACAAAAAATAGGAGCGTTCGTTGCGACCGGGTGATGCCGAGCCTCACAGGGCGCCTTCCTTCGATGGCTCACGTCTCTGCGTTGGCAAGAGAAGTTCAATCGGAACCGTTGCGGTCAGCATCGATTCGTATCGCGCGAGGCTTGGCGTTTTTACCCTCACGAGCTCCGGGCCGCGGGACATATCTGCGACCGCAGCCAACAGAGCGCGATAGCTTCCGGCCATTTCGACGGAATATCGGAGCGGAGCGAACGAGTCCGGTGAAGGTGCGGCCGAGGTCCAAGAGGTTTCGTCCGCGTCGGCGGCGGTAGCCGCTAAGATGCGAATGTGGTCCTTTGATGCGATTCTGACGAGCGAGCGCAAGAACGCCGCCTGCGGGTTCTCTCGTAGGAGCCGCCCGTACTTAGCCGTCATTGCTGCATCCTCTCTAGCGACGCGCGGCTCGGCCGCAAAGGCCTCCTCGTTGGAACGAAGGGTCTGCCGATCGAAATCGAGGCGTTGCTGAGCCGCCGATATTCGTGGTTGGAAATCGACGTCGACCAGTGCGGCGACGCTGACGCAGGCGAGGGCGGCCGAGATTCGGATGAGTCGTGGAACGTTTGCGTTCAGAAGCACGGCGCTACCGCTGCGACCTACCGAGCATCGTCGCGGATGCACGGGGACCGCCCGGCGCAAGCGGGCCGGAGGCGCGAATCGTAAAGCGGAGCGCTCCTTGCTCCGGATCCGCGATATCCACCGCCGGCGAAGCTCCCCCCGCTCCCGCGTGCGCTAAATTGCGAATTGCCACGCTCAACGAATCGATGTCGCGCGCTCCGCCGGAAAGACGGTAAGCCCCGGCGTTCGTTACCGAAATCGCATCTAGCCACGTGCCGGCCGGGAAGGGATTGCCGATTCGAGCGATCGCGAGGGCCGCGTCGTTGCCGCTGTTATGAAGGATGCTGTTCGCTCGTTTGAGCGCCTGGAGGCGGGCAAGATCGAGCGCGACCTCGTGCGTTTTCCGGCGGTGGTCCGACTGCGAAGCAATGATGGCCTCCGCGTCGATGGAAGCCGCAGCCAGCCGGTAGGCACGAAAATATTCGAAGGCGATGCAAGTCAAGGCGACGGCACTTACCGCTAGCAGCGCGAGCATTGTCTCCTTGAAATACTCGGCGTCTATCCGAAAGCCGAAGGCATTGAGATGTTCCTTCGGTCGCGGCAGAAGGTTTGCTCGTATCATGCGGCCTTCAATCCTCTGGGCGCCACCGCCCAGGAAGCTAAGCCATACGCGAACGCCCATGACGGCATTTCGACGGTGCCGATGGTGACTGGGCTCACGTGATAGCCGTCGATCGCCAGAAGCTCCTGTAGCGACTCGTAACGCAGCCTTGGACCGATGACGGCGAGCCGCTGAACGTCAGCAAAGCCATCTCGTCGGGCCTCTCCAAGTGCGGTCCGCACCAAAGCGGCCAACCGTTCGTCGAGCAGGCGCGGAGCGAACGTGCTGGACGTGCCCACGAACTGCCCGAAAACGATCAGGCAGGCGCGATCGCTCGAGCAGTCCAGTAAGGCATCGACTTCCACAACGGCTCGTCGCCACGCACACGAAGGCACGTCGATAGCAACCGGTCGGAGTCCGGCCGCGTTTGCGAGTGCGATCAGACGCTCTATGACTGAGGTGCGCGCAATCGAAAGGAGCGCTTGGTCCGAGTGGCCCGGGATTGGGTCGAGCGCGACCAGCCTCTCAGAAGTGGGCCACGGAACCGTTTGGTCCGCTTCCAGTGCCCCGGCTCGCTCGGCCTCCGATCGGCTCATGCCGGGCGGGCACCGGAAAACGCTCGTAACGACATCGCTACTGGGGGCCGCCAAGACACAGCGCCGCTCGTGGGTCGAAAAAGAAGTTACGAGGTCTCGGAGTGTTTGCGCTACCCTTAAGTCGTCCGGCAGACCCTCGTCCGGCCGAACCTCGAGTGTTTGCATTTCTCGAATATCAAAGCGGTCGCCGGAAGCGACTGCAGCCACGATCGACACGGTTTCAGGCCGTAAGTCGACGCCGAGTGGAAGGCTCTGTGAACGTCTGAAGATTCGCACGATTACGAACCCCTTGCGAGCGCTCGAGCGATCGGGTCGCCGGCGAGCAACGTGAAAATAGCTCCCGCGGCGAGGTGGGGGCCAAAGCGAAGCTCGGCCCCGCGCTGAAAACGGCCGCTTACGATGGTCGTTCCGATACCGCTCAGGCTTGCGACGAGGAGGGCGATCGCAGAGTCTAGCGGACCGAAGGCGGCGGCCATCACGAACATCGCTTTGAGGTCGCCCATTCCAAGAACCCGGCCCCGCGAAAGAAAGATGGTTGCTCCGAAGGCCGCGGTCACCGGCAGGGCACCTGCTGCGGCCTCACCGGTTCGACCGAGAACTGCCACGAGAATCAAAACGAGCACCGCACTCGGCAGGGTCACCGCGTCGAAGAGGAAGCCGCTCCGCGCATCTGCCTGCGCCGCGGCGACGAGCGAAATCGTTGCGATGGCGGGTGCGAGGCCTTCCGGAAACACCATCACGCGTGCGGCCATACCGGCTACCGCGAAACCGACCGCCAGCGCGAGGACAGAGATGGGCGCGGGAGAGCTTCGCAGCCCGCTTTCTGCTATCCACGCGAGAATGAAGACAAGGACAACCCAGGATGCAAGGATGACGGTCAGCATCGCTAGTTCTTGCAGATGCCGGATTGAGGACTGTACCACAGTTGCGTGTCGCCCGCAGACGAGCCAACGCCCGTCGGGCAGTTTCCAACGTTGGTAAGTGCGACGGAGTCGTACGTTCCAGGTGCCTCGAGCGTGTAGTCCGCTCCGCCTGTGACGCTCGTATTTGTGTAGATGTAATCCTGCCCGTCGACCGGATCGATGGGGGTCTGCTGCATATATGCATTGTTCGTCGATTTATAGAGATTGGTAGGAGTCACTTTGAGATCCGAGCCGGCGGGATAGATATCGAAGTCACCCAAGTATAGCTCGAGGCCCGTTGCAATCTGCTTCAAATTCGCTTCTGACGTTGAAACGTCGGCCTGCTGCCTTGCGTGGATGAAATTCGGGATGATGATGGTGGCTATCAAGGCGATGATTGCCACGACGACCATGAGTTCGACCAGCGTAAAGCCGCGCTGCTGGGGCAAGTCGAAGGTAAGCTCGTCCTGGTACACCTGGGACATGATCGCTCCCCCTGTGATGCTTAAACGATTAGTGAATGCCGGCAGCGAGACTCGACAATGGGACGTACACGACGTAAACGATCAGGCCGACCACGGCCCCCAGTCCGATCGTGACGACCGTCTGGACCAGCGTGGGAACGATCGCCAGCAGAGCATTGACGTCTTCCTCAAAGTACTCGGCGATCTTGACCATCATTTGCGGGGTGTTGCCGGCGCGCGAGCCGACTCGGATGAAGCCGAGCGTAAGAGGGTCGAATATCGAAGCGGCCTCCACGGCCTCCTCGAGTGAGGCAGAAAGACCCGCGAGCAATCGATCGCGGGCGGCGTCAATCGCCTGCGAGAAGGAGGGACTTCCGGCAACGGGGCTGACGATTTCAAGGGCCCGTATCTGGTTGACGCCGGCCTGTAGAAGGGTGCTAAGTACGCGAAAGAGCCGCGCGACGATCGATTTTCGGACGGCATCGCCGACCAACGGAAGGCGCAGTACGAAGCGGTCGAAAAGCAGCGCGCCCGCCGGCGTCCCGATCGCTCGCGTGAAAGCCGCGAGCATTGCGAGCGCGCCTGCGCAAACGAGCAACAAGGGAAAAGGGTGCGTCCAGAGCGCCGAGAGGGCCAGCAGTGCGCCCATCGCTCCCGTCGGAGCAACGCCGAAGCCGCTGAAAAGTTTTCCGAACTGCGGAACGACGACGGCGAAAAGGTAGCCGGTAATCACAACGGCCACGAATACGACAATCGCCGGATACAAGAGCGCGCTTTGCAAGCGTTTCTGTATGCGATGCTCGTGCTCGAGCAAGCCGGCCAGCCGGTCGAATATCTGCTCGCGGTTTCCGGCTTCCTCGCCGGCCGCGACCATAGCCACTTCCAGGTCGCTAAACTCGTCCGGTCGCTGCGACATCGCAGCGTGGAGCTTTTCACCGCTTAGCTCGACGCTCGACCGGATGGCTACGAGCGCGTCCTGGAAGCGCCCTGAGCGCGCTTGTCCGACGAGCAAGTCAAAGGCCGTCGAAAAGTCAATTCCGCACTGCTCTAGCGAGGAAAAGGCCCGAAAGAAGGCTAGACGCTCGGTAATTCGTGGGCGCCGCCAAGCGCGCGGTAGAGAAAAGTCTTGCGAACTCGACTCGATGAGCGACGGTGTCAGCATACGCTCGCGGAGTTGCTGGTACACGATCCGTGCGTCGATGGCCCGTACGCTGCCACGCACGAGTCGTCCGCTCGGCGTTCGTGCGCGATACGTGAACGTCATGGCTGCTAACGCGCGCCGGCCGCGATGCGAATCTGGTCGGGATAGTCTGATGCGGCGATGGCGGCCTCGTAGGAAATTAGGTCGTTTGCTACCAATCGCGTAAGATCCATTTCGAGCGTTTGCATGCCTTCCTTGCGTGAGGTCTCGATCGTGTTGCGAATCTGCACGGCCTTCTCCGGTGACATCAACTGAGAACGAACGGCTGAGGAATTGAGAAGGACCTCACAGGCCGCCCTTCGGCCGCGACCGCTCGAATCGGGTACGAGCCGCAACGATACGATGGCCTGCAAGGCTTGAGCAAGCTGTACGCGCACCTGCTCCTGCCTGCTACCCTCAAAGACACCGACGATCCGTTGCACCGTTTCTGCCGCTTCGGAAGTGTGGAGAGTGCTGAATACGAGGTGGCCAGTCTCGCTCGCCTGAAGGCAAGCCGACATGACCTCGGGATCGCGTAGCTCGCCGATAAGAATGACGTCCGGGTCTGCGCGTAACAGGCCGCGCAGAGATTCGGCGTAGGAGCTGACGTCGCGGCCGATCTCGCGCTGGCGGATTAGCGATTTCATACTGCGATGTCGGTATTCGATCGGGTCCTCGACGGTCAATACGTGACGCGGGTACTTCTTATTTATCTCATTGATCAAGGCGGCAAGGACGGTCGACTTTCCGCAGCCGGTTGGGCCGGTAAAAAGCACTAAGCCTGACGAAAAACCTGCGAAGGTAGAAACGATCTCCGGCAAGCCGAGCATTGCGAGTTCGGGAAGCGCTTCGCGCAACAGCCGGAGCGAGAGCGCAAGACCGTTTTCGGCGCGAAAGGCGTGGATGCGAATCGCTCCGAGTGTCGGGTGAGCGATGGCGCCGTCCGCGGCTCCGAGGATGCCGTTGAGCCGCTCGTATTCTTTCTTGCTAAGGTGGGTTTCGCAAAAGAACCGGATGGACTCGGCTTCGATATGCGGGAGGTCCATCCGCGCAATCACACCGTCAACGCGATACCAGGGGGCGTCGTTGCCGTTGACGTGCACGTCGGACGTGCTCGCAGCGAAGGTGCTCTGGCGCACGATTTGAATCACTTGCTCGACATCCGCTAGCATGAGTTCTTATGCAGCATCTTCATAGGACAGGTGGCGCAAGAGTTCGCTTTCGGAGGTGACGCCTGCGGCGACGTGGCGCAAAGCGTCGATCGCCATTGGTTTGAAACCCGTGCCTAGGGCGATCCGCGCTAGATCGGTCGGCCCATCGCCGCGCGCGATGGCCGCGGCGATCTCAGGTTTGACTTCAAGGAGCTCAAAGGCTCCGACGCGACCTTGAAAGCCGGTGAAGGAGCAGGCCTCGCAGCCGCGCGCATCCCAAGCGCTGCTCGGTGCGGGACTGCCATACCGTCGAGCCAGAGCGAGTGCCTGAGATGAGATGGAAGTCTTCATCTTGCAGCGCCGGCACAGTATGCGCAGAAGGCGCTGCGACATTGCCATGGTCAGCGAAGCCGCCAGCGTCGCGCGGCTTGCGCCGAGCTCGACGAGCCGAAAGGGGACGCGGAGGGCGTCCCGCGCGTGAAGCGTGGTTATGAGAGATATCCCCGTCAAGCTTGCTTGCATGGCGATCGCGGCCGTCTCTTCGTCGCGCAACTCGCCGATAAATAGATGATGCGGATTCTGCCTGAGCAGCGCCCGAAGCGCAGTTGGAAAGGTCACCCCGGCCTTTTCGTTTACCGCTATCTGCGCCACGCTGGGGATTCGGCACTCAACGGGATCCTCGACGCTACAGACGTTGGCTTGCTCCAAGTCGAGGGTCTGCATGGATGCGTAAGAAGTCGTCGACTTACCCGATCCCGTTGGACCGGCGACGACACAAAAAGAGCTCGGACGCTTGATCGCACTCTGATAACGCGCGAGCAGATCCGTGCCCATTCCGAGCTGTTCCAAGTCTGGAACGAGATCGAATCGCTGCAGAAACCGAAGCACGAGCTTTTCGGCACCATCGAGCGGGATGGTCGAAGCGCGCACGTCGAAAGAGCGGCCATCGAACTCAACGCTCAACCTGCCGTCTTGGGGGACGCGCCATTCGCCCGTGTTCATGTTAGCGCGGACCTTGATCAGTGCGATGACGCGCTCGAGTAGGCCGGCCTCCAAGGTTCGCTCGCGCGCAAGCACGCCGTCGACATCGAGCCTTACCCGCCCCGCCCTGCTTTCACAGGGCTCTAAATGGACGTCCGAGGCGTAGCAGGTGATCGCTGAGGCAAATATCTCCTCGACCGCATGGGCGGCGACCGAGTCGATGTCGCGGGCCGCGCCCGCAGGATAAAGCGCCTTGATCCCCTCTCGAATCTCGCGCACGGGAAGCACAACGGTGCAAACGTCTCTGCGCGTCTGAGCGCGCACTTTCTCGATCGTTTCCAGGTTTTCGTTTGCGACGGCGATCGTCAGTCTCGTGCCGTCGAAGGAGAGCGGCAGAACGTCTGCGTCGTAGGCGAGCGTACGTGACAGAAGGGACGCGGCCGTCCGCTGGGTTGGCGAACCACTCGTCGCGACATCGCTCATCGAGAAGATCCCGTAGAGTCGCGATGCCCTGCTAGGGCGCGCCGTGCGCTCGAGGCCGCAGGCCTCGGATCTTGCCAGCGAAGCGAAGCGGCAGTGGCGTAGACGCCTTGCGCGTACTCCAGACCCGCCCAGTAGCGACCGGTGTTGTAAGCGCTCAGGGCGTGTTGCAAGGCGATCTGGCCGGGTCCGTAGAGCCTTACCGCCCCGCGGTAGCTGCGCCCGAGAATCCGAGCCGCCACGCCGACGTTGGTGCAGGGCACGAGCGCGTCGTGCAAAGACAGCCCATAAGCCGCGAAGTTGGCCACATTGAGCTGTGCGTACCCGACATCGATATTATGGCCGGCGTCGATCAGTCTTTGCGCGAGTCGCTCGGCTTCGCTTATTGAGCCCGGCAGATACGACGTCCGCGCGGTATTGTCCCCGATCGCGTAGGGGCGAGCCCCGCTTTCGTAAGCGACGAGCGCAGTCATCGTGACCGTGCCGACGCTCGGGGCGCACGCGGACAAGAGGTTGGAGAGCACGGCGGGAATCAGCATGCCTTTAGTTCCACGCACGCTGCATGCGCGAGAGCGCAATTCGCCGAAGGCGCGAAACCTGTCTTGAGGAAACGCCGAGTTGTCGTGCGACTTCAAGTTGGGTCATGCCGAGCAAATAGACGCCGACCACGATTTGTCGCTCGAAAACCGGCAGGCCGCCGAGTGCTGCTTCAAGCAGAACGCGGTCCTCGACTGCAATGGTCTCGGGGATTTGCAGCGCGCGGCCGCAGCGTGAATCGCCTCGCGCAGCATCGTCGATACTAACGGTCTGGATGCCTTCGCGCGCCACGCGCAGGGCCACGAGCGAAGCGCGCTTGACCTGCATCTCGGCCGCGACTTCGGCGTCGTTTGGTTCGCGGCCCAGATGCGCCGTCAGCCTATCAACGCTGATGCAATGTTCGCGCTCGAGCTTGCGCAACCAGCGCGGAATCCGCACCAACCACTCGTGGTCGCGGACGTAGTGCATCAACTCGCCAATAATCACGACCCAGGCGAAAGCCTCAAACGGCGTCGCCAGCCGCGCGTCAAAGCGATCGCAGGCCTTGACCAGCCCCAGCGCCGCGACCTGTTCCAAATCTGCGCGCTCGAGACCCGGACGCTTGAATTTGCGAGCAGCGCGGCGGCAAAGATAGGCGTGAGTTCGGATCATGGTCTCCCGCTCGCTCTCGGTCGGTACAACGGTTACGCCGTGGCGTGCGCAAAGAGCGACCGGATGGCGCGTTGGACGGGATGGCTCGGAAGATGCTCGGCGGTTTTCGTGACGGCGATAATCGAGCACGCGTAAAGCTCCATGTCGTCGAGGTCTGGCGTGCCGCGATTATGGGAAACAAATGTGTCCGAAATAAGACCGGGTCCTTAAGTTTTTCTTAATGATCTGCCGTGACGCTCCCGAAGCGCTCGGCTGGGCTTCCGCTCGAGCTGCGATACGCGCTAGGACTTAAGGCTCAACACTAACTCCGGGCTGTGCCTTTAGGGAAAAGTGGTCGGGTTGCGCGAGGCGCGGGAGAGCCCGGCTCCGCAAGGCACCGTCTCCGTTCTCCTCGCTCGATCCCGGGCTCCATCCGTTCGCCGGCCGGGCACGGCCCTTGAAAGGCACCTTGCCGCAATTGCGCCTAAGGCGGGCACTGCTCGTAGCATGCCAGCAATCCGTATCCTAGTCGCGGAGGATGATCGTGCCATCCGCGAGCTCCTCGTGCACCACCTTCACCGTGGAGGCTTCGTCGCAATTGAAGCCGGCGACGGTCCGACGACGCTACGCATGGCTCGCGACGGTGTCGACCTTGTCTTACTTGATATCGGCCTTCCCGGAATTGATGGCTTCGACATCGCGCGGACTTTGAGACGCGAAGGCCGCACGGCGCCAATTTTGATGCTCACCGCTCGTGCCGAAGAAGTGGACCGCGTCGTAGGCTTCGAATTGGGTGCGGACGACTATGTAGTAAAACCGTTCTCGCCGCACGAAGTGCTCGCTCGCGTTCGGGCAATTCTGCGACGCAGTGGAATGAGTCAAGATCCGACGCCGCGCGTGCTGCGATTTGGGCGGCTGGAGATCGATGAAGCCGCGCGCGAGGTGAGGGTCGATGGCATCGACGTCTCGCTCAAGCCACGGGAATACCAGTTGCTGCTAGTGATGGCCTCAAATCCCGGCGTTGCGCTATCGCGCGATACGCTCTTGGAACGCGTATGGGGCTACGATTTTGATGGTGACGAGCGCACCGTCGACGTTCACGTGCGACGCCTTCGGATGAAGCTCGAAGAGCACCGCAAGCTAACCACGTGCTTGCATACGGTTCACGGCTTTGGCTACAAGTTCACACAGGGGTAGTCGCAGCCTGGCTCCGAGCGTGAATGACGTCGCGCAGTTCACTCGCCGGCTGCGTCTGTCCGAAGGCGTTTTTCCGACGCCGCTGCTCGTATTGCGGCTCCGGGATTTGGAGCGGATTGCCTGGCGGGAAGGCCGGGCAACCGCGAGAGCGGTCGAAAGGCGAAGCCTTCGCCGGTTCGTCGAAACGGCGGCGCGCACGCTCCGAAACTCGGACTTGCTCGGTCATGACAACGACAGCGAAGATTTCTTGGTCGGGCTTATTTCGCCGACCCGAAGCTCCGGCAGCGTTGCCGCACCGACCGATTGCCGCGCCACGCTCGCGCGGTTGGCGTCGGCTATGCAGTTCTTCGGAGAGCTCCACGTTGAAACCGGTTGGACGATCCTGACCGGTGTCGAGGGCGATCCGCGGCTGCAGAACGCGGTGGAGCAGGCTTTGGAAAGAGGCGGGCGCGAGCGGGAGCGGTACGCTTTCTTTTCAACCATCGGACACGAACTTCGGACTCCGCTAACTTCGATTCGCGGATACATCGAAACGCTGCTCGAGGACGACCTCGACCCCCAGACGTCGCGCCGGTTTCTGGAGATCGCTCGGGACGAAGCGATGCGGGTCGGGCGCCTCGTCGAGAGCATGTTCGACGTCTCGATGCTGGATCTTCGAGCCGGATACGTTCGGGGCGAGTCGAGCGACTTGGGTCCCGTTTCGGCACGGGCGATCGATGCAGTAGTCCCCTTGGCGGCGGCGCGATCGAGCACGATCGCACCGATGCCGAGCGAGCAACGCAGGGTTGCCATCGCTGCCGATCGTCTGACGCAAGCGCTTGTCAACGTTCTCGAAAACGCAATTAAGCACGGGCGCGAGGGAGGCCACGTCGTGGTGTCGTCGGAGCTGCTCGATGGAAAGTATATCGAGATTCGAATCGACGATGACGGCCCTGGGGTTCCCGCGGAGGAGCGTGAGGCGATCTTCACGTTGACGCGCCGCGGACGGTTGGCCCGAGCGCACGGCAGCGGCATCGGACTCGCGGTCGTGCGGCTCATGATCGAGCGAATCGGAGGAGAGGTCGATGTGATTGACTCGCCATTGGGCGGCGCGCGCTTTCGCATTCGCTTGCCACTTATCGACGAGGCCGAAGCAAATCCCGAGGGTCAGCCTGTCAGTCTGGGGGCGTGATGCCTGCCGGGCTTACCGAGGAATTGGAAACGACGCTGCCCGGTCCAGTAAATCTAAGGGCGTCTTAAGCTGGCCCGCTATGGACCAGCAAGAGGGCGTTGAACCGGCCTATGCGGCGGCCGCCGCGGAAATGTTGGCGATAGCGGAACGTTTACCGATCGCTCACCGGGACGACGCTGCAGGTTTCGTGGACGCAATCCAACGGGTGCGACTTCAACCTAGCCGGCGCATCGAGCGACGGCGGTTCGAATCAGCGGTACCTATACCACGACCGGGTGCGGAACGAACTCGAGCGGGACGTTCAGCTTCGGCAAGCAGTAAGGGACGTCGAAGAGTCTATGAGTCCTCGCGATAGATGATCTCGGGCGAAGGACGGATACCCGCCTCGTCCTGCGGCTCGACCGGCGCCGGCGGATCCGGTTGGACTCCCGCCTCATGCGGGCCGGGCGGCGGGGAACCCTCGGCATACCTGATCTCCGGCGACGGGCGGATGCCGGCCTCGTCAGCTGGCTTGCTTGGAGCTTGCGGCCGCGGCTGAACTCCCCCGTGTCGGTCGTCGGGAGCGTCTACGGCCCCATCGTCGACCTCGTACACATCGACCTCGTCGACTTCAACGACGTCCAGATCGTCGTCGTCTAGGGCGTCGCCGCCCAGCGCCATGCGATTACCATTCATAGCTCTCTCGTACCCTTCTTGACGCGCCTTTCAACCCAGCCATAGCCCGTCTAAACGTTCGCGTTCCGGTCGCTCAATCGAGCGGCAAATCGGTGATGTTGGCATAGCGATTGACGAGCTCGCGAAGCATCCGCGCGGTTGCGCCCCACACGTGAATTTCGGCGTAGTCGAACAGCCACGTATGGACCAGGAACTGCTGGCCGTCGCGAGTGACGTGTTCGGTGCCGGGGTGAAGGGCCCCCGGCGCGTAGAGCGCCGTCAGCGGCACCTCGTGGACGCTCGCCGTTTCGCCGGTATCGAAACGGTAGTCCACCGGCGGGTCGAGGATGCCCACAAACGGGGTCACGATGACGCTGAGGGCAACGGTGACCACGTCGTCGAGCCGGTCAACCAGCCGGACGCGCTCGCGCGGCATGCCCAGCTCTTCCTCGAACTCCCGTAGCGCCGCCGTCTGCGGGTCGTCGCCGTCGGCATCGTCGATAAAGCCGCCCGGGAAACCGATCTGCCCGGGGTTGCGGGCCAAGTGATCGGCGCGGCGCACGAAAATGAGGGCCGGCTCGGGATGCCGGACGATCGGAATGACAACGGCGGCGCGGTTCACGCGACGTCCTTTGACGCGGCACCGCCGCGCCCCGCGGACCGAGTGGGGAACGGCGTTCGCCGCCGAACGGGTAGCCTGTGCGTCACCTCGGTCTCGCGTTCGATATCGTGGCGATCGGCGCGGCGCTTGCAATGAAGCTGTTCGTGCCCTCGCGGCTCTGGGTCGAGACCGCGTACTCGAACGGCCTCTATCCACGCATCGACGGCGCGGTGCGCGCCGTGACTGGGCCGATCCCGTTCACCCTGGGCGATGTGCTCTTCGTGCTCGCCCTGGTTGCGCTCGTAATCTGGTGGGCGCGCAGCCTGCGCGGGGTGGAGCGGCCGCGCTTGCTGCCGCGGATCGGACGCGTCGCCTTGCGCACGGCTGCGCTTGGCGCGTTCCTCTTTGTCTGGTTCATCTGGTCGTGGGCGTATAACTATTCGCGCCTTCCGGTCGCCGACAAGGTCGTGCTGCACAACGAGCGGACGAACTCCACCAGCGTCGCCGCGCTGGCCGATCGCGTCGTCGATGAGCTCAACCGCAACGTCAAAGCAGCTCACCGCAAGCGCCTGACGCATGAGGAGGCCGGAGCGCGGCTTCTGCCGACCTTCAGCGCGACGATCGCGCGCCTGGGCGACCGGTTCGCCTTTGCCCCACCGAGGATCAAGCCGACGATCTTCCAGTCCGTGATGGAATGGACGGGAACCGATGGTTTCACCGACCCTTGGACCCACGAAGTCAACGTCGACTCGGGCGCCTATTTTTTCGAGTGGCCGGCGCTTTACGCCCACGAGTGGGGTCACATTTCCGGCTTTGCGGACGAGGCCGAGGCCAACTTCATCTCGGTTCTGGCTTGCACCAACGCGGCCGATCCGCTGCTGCGCTATTCAGGTTGGATCTTGACCTGGTTCAACTTGCCGTCAAACGCCAAGGTGACGCACCGTATGGACCGCCAAGCTTACCGCGACATCATGGCGATCCAGAAACGCTATCTCGCGCACATCAACCGCACGGCCGAACACGTGCAACGGATCGCCTACAACAGTTACCTCAAAGCGAATCACGTCGAAGCCGGCTACGCGAGCTACCAGATTTTCGTTCGTTGGCTGACCGGCGCGGATTTCGATCGGAGCGGTCTCCCCATCGTCCGTCAAGGCGTTCCATGACGCGCCGGCGGCCGCAGCGCCTTTCGCGCGTGGCCAGCGGGATCGTGCTTGTAGCGCTCGCGTGGGGTTGCGCGCCGCATGCCGCTCACCAAGGCGGGGACGATCCGCGCACGATCCGAGCCGAGCAAGCGGAAATGGATCCGGCACTCAAGCGCATCCCGCACGCCCCCAGCGTCGTTCAGGCTTATGAAATTCAAGACGAGCGCCTGACCGTAACGGTCGACGGGACAGCTTGGAAGCAGTTGGGGACGGCCGGGCAGGACACGCTCAAACGCGCAATCTGGCGCAGGTGGGCGGCCGCCTACACGCGCCACAACGGCCCCACCGGCGATCTGATCTTCGTGCTCGTCCAAGATCAGGTGCTGAACAACCTGGGTTCGTACTTCGCCCGGACCTCAGACCGCTAGACGCTAAAGCGCGGGACTTGCTACCGGACGTGCTGCCGATCGCGGAGCTCGAGGAGCGCGTTCCGCATCTTGGCCATTTCGGGGTGGTCCGGACCGAGCGTACCCTGCCTGATCGTTAGCGCCCGCTCCAAATGTGCCGCCGCCTCGTCGCGCCGGCCGGCATCGGCGTACAGCGAGGCCATACCGAGTAAACTCTCGGCGACGTCCGTGTGGTCCGGTCCGAGAGCCAGTTCGCGAATCTTCAAGGCGCGTTTGAAGAGCGTCTCAGCGTCGGCCCGCCGGCCTTCTTTCATGTCCACGTGCGCGAGGCCGTGGAGGCTGTCGGCGACGACCGAATGACGCGGTCCAAGCGTGCGTTCCCCGATTGCCAGCGCTCGTTCGAACAGCGGGCGCGCATCGGCGTACCGGCCCTGCTTCACGAGAACCGCTGCGAAATCGTTGAGGCTCTCTGCGACCTCGTCGTGATGCGGCCCGAGGGCCTGCTCGCGAATTCCGAGCGCACGTTCGTGCAGCGCTTGCGCTTCGGCGAAGTTGCCCCGGCGCGCTTCACCGTTCGCGAGCATGCTCAGACTGAGCGCTACGTGCGGGTGATCCGTCCCTAACACGCGTTCTCGGATCGCGAGCGCCCGCTGATCGAGTTGCCGGGCCTCGTCGTATCGGCCCCTCTTTTCATGAATGCGCGCGATGTTGTTGATGGCCGTGGCAAAAAACTCGTCGAAGTCGATACCATGGAAGCCTTGCCAGATCGCCGCCGCTCGTTCGTATCGCCACGCTGCTTGCTCGTAGCGACCCTGAAGGTAATACAGGTTTGCGTAGTTCAAGAGCGTGTGCGCGACTTCGGTATGATTCGGCCCCAGTACGCTTTCACGAATTGCGAGAGCCTGTTCGTATAGCGGCTCGGACTCGGCCAGCCGGCCCCACCTTTGGTAGACGATCGCAAGATTGTTCAGACTGGCTGCGACGTCGAGGCGATCCCTTCCGAGCCGTCGCCCGAGCAGCAGTGCTTTCTGCGAAACGGCCTCAGCTTCGGAGTAGCGGCCACGTTGCATGAGGTAGCGGCCGGTCTTGTTGAAAAGCTCGGTCACGCCATCGGGTTGCGCGTCGAAAGCGATGACCCAATGCGCGACCGATACGACGTGCTCGACCAACTTGTCGCAGCGCACCCACGACCGATAATGTGCGTCGGGAAAGGCGGCACTGAGCACGGTGACGGCGCGCTCGAGGTACATTCGGCATTGGGATTCACCGAGTGCCGCCCGCACGATCTCCTGTACCAGACGGTGCACGCCGTAGGCGCGCGCCGCCGCGTCGGTTCGAACGAGCGAATAACGCGCGAGCGGTCGCAACAACTCGACCGTCGCCAATTCGTCACAATCTACAGCAGATTCAAAGAGCTCGAACGGGATGGCATCCGGTGCGAGGAGGGCACTGAGCCGCAGGACGTCTGCCGATTCGGGCGACGCGTGCTCGACTGCAGCGAAGTTCGCTGCCCAGGTTACCGAGACGGTATCGCGCGACACCAGGCCGCTGGCCTTTTCCAACAGCGAAAGGCGCCGTTTTCGAAATGCGCTGAGATAGCTGCTGAAGGCCGCAGCGGTTTCCGCGATGTATGCGGCCGCCTGCTCTAGCGCGAGCGGAAGATTCCCAAGTTCGGCCGACAGTTCGCTCGCAGCGGCGCGCTCCTGCGGTTCGCAGTCCTCGCGGCCCGTTCTCGCGAGCAGAAAACATACGGCCTCGTCGTTGTCAAGGTCGCGAACTTCGAGCGCGCGAGGGATTCCCAACTCTTGGAAAACGGACTCGCGCGATGTTATCAGGATGTGGCCTTTGCCGGGTTTGGGTACGAATGGCCGGATCTCGTGGCGGTCCTCAACGTTGTCGAAGATCAAGAGCCAGCCATCGGCTCCTTCGAGCCATTCCATGACTGCCCGCACGGCCTGTGCTTGATCGCCCGATGCCGCGACCTCGAGGCTCAGCGAATTAGCGATCTCGACGAAGCTGCCAGTGAGGCCGCTCGTCGTCTCGGCGTTGACCCAAAACACCCCGGCGGGGTAGTCGCTGCGATGCCGCGCTGCGAACTCCATTGCGGCCTGCGTCTTGCCGGCGCCGCCCAAACCGCACAAAGCAACGCGTTCGCGCTCGGCGAGCTGCCGGTGAACCAGCCCCAGTAATTCCTCGCGACCTGTGAAATAGCGCGTGCGCATCGCTTCGGGCACAAGCCAAGGGTGGCCGGAGGCCTTGTGCGCCCGCAAGGCGGGGAACTCGCGCTGCAGGCCTTCGGCCACGAGCTGATGCACGTACTCTTCGCCTTTGAGGTCCCGCAGCGTATGCGGGCCCAGACCCTGGAGCGAAGCTCCCGGCGGCAGATTCTCGCGAATCAAATCGGCCGCGATAGCGGTTAGCAGGATCTGGCCGCCGTGCCCGAGCGGAAGGAGCCGCGCCACGCGATTTAGCGCCGGCCCGAAGTAATCGCCGTCGCGTTCGTCGGCGGTGCCGGTGTGGATGGCGATGCGGGCGCGCAGCCCCTCGACGGCCGAGAAGTCTGCCGCGGCGAGCGCGCGTTGCGTTCCAATCGCCGCCCGTGCCGCCGCTTCGGGCAGGCCAAAGGCGGCACAGAACGCATCGCCGACCGTCTTGAAGATATAGCCTTTATGCGTCGCTATCGCGTCGCGCAAGATCCCGTCATGCAGGCGAACGGCGTCCTGCATAGCGGCGCGATCGCGATCCCAGCGCCGCGTGCTGCCTTCGATGTCGCTAAATAGGAAAGTCACCGTGCCCGATGGCGCGGGGACCTCCGGCGGGGCCGTCATGTTTGAGAGGTCAGGCGTGCCGCCGCGCTTTCCCTTGCGTTAGGCTAGATACCGGGCGTCTGCCTCGCGGCGGGCGTTGCCGAAACGGCAGGAGGCGGCTGAATTTACGGGCGCGCGTTCGGGGCTTGGCGCACCGCGATCCAGGTTGGGAAGGTAGCCGAGACTTGAACCTTCGGCTTGACCGTCCAATTCGAAGGCGTGGTCATCGGGCAACCCGGGGTGCCGCCCAAGCACCACGCATTCGACCCCGTGCGGGCGGCGAAACCGCTCCAGCCCCAATCGATCGCACCCAGCGTTACCCAGATGCCGTGCGCGTTCGGTTTGTACATCAAATACGTCGTGAAGCGATCGGCCCGAACGTAGCTCTTCCAAGCGACGTTCAATCCGGTTGCCGGTGAGTCGGTCGAGCGCCAGGTCGAGGTGCTCGGCGCAGGCCCGGGAGGATAGTCGGCATCGAGGTCGAGCCACGGGCCGCCCGGAGCGTGGTTCGTCGCCGTCGCGCCGCCGGCTGCCAAGACCGTCGAGCTGCTCGAGTCGATCACTTGCGTCGCGGAGATCTGGCCGTGGTAGCCGGGGACGTCGGCGACGCGGTAGTTGAACGCGATCCCCGCCGTGTTGCCGCGCGAGAAGGTGAGTCGAGTCGTTCCCTGCGCGGACTCTTGGGTGACCGCCGTCGTTTGCACGGAGGCGAATACCGTGGGAGTGCGCACGTTGTAGCGCGCCTGGCTAGCGGCCGCCGCCACTTCCTCGCCGTCGTTGCGTACGAGACGCCCGCTCACGGTGAGGGTCGCCCGCCCGGCGAGGTAATAGTAGAAGCGCACGTTGCTTGCGCTGCGGGCCGCAGCGCCGAGCGGAATCGGGGGCTTTCCGTCGCGATCGTAGGATTCGATTGGATCGCCGGGTATGCCCCAAGCGACTTCCGCCGGACCGCTGTAACCGCCGGTGCTGCCGCTTCCAGGTTGATAGCGCACTGAGAGATTCGCTTGATAGCCCACGACGGTGTCGACCGTCGGCGCAGGATTGCCGCTCACGGTCGATGGTGCGCGGTTCGCATCGTCGATCTCGAGTGCGGGGCAGTGTCCGAGCCCCAAGCTGCACATCACCTCGAAGCCGACCGTCGTCGCGCCACAGCCGATCGCGCCTGCGGGGCGGCATGCCGGAACGACTGTTTGCGCATCGCGATTGGTGACGCGGGCGCCGCCGCCGACGTGCAAGGTTTCGGTCGTTGCGTAAGGTGGTGCGGTCGACGTCTGCGGATCGAAGGTCGCGGTGATGTCGCGCGGCAGGTTACGCGCCGACCACGCGACGCTCAAGCCCGCCGGCGGATTGACGAGCATGACGGCAATGCGCAACGACTGACCCTGGATGCCGCAGAACGGAGCCGCCGGAGCGATGCAAAGATCGTTCGTCGAGTCGGCCGGGGTTACGCCGGGCTCGTTCGGGATCGGCGCGACGCGCGCGAAGGTAACGTCGCTGACGTTGCGCGCTTGAAGGCTCGCAGGCGCGCCCAACGCTTGGCGGTCGGCGACTTGCACGCCTGGGTTCACGGGTAACGCGGAAACCTCACGACCCGCGCAGGCCGTTGCAACGGAAATTGCGCCGAGCGAAAAGCACACCCGAAGCCACGTCGTCGAATGACGGCGTCGGTGAGCGTTCGTATCAGCGAACACCTTATGCAGAGCGGTCAACCTCATCGATGGGCGTCGAAGAAATCTGGGAGCCGCCACGCAGCGGTAACGAGATTTGCCGAACGAGACTGCCCGTTTCCTCCACCGGTTCGTACGATTGGCCGCCTCCCTAATTAAAGAGGCATGAGATATTCGGGCGGAGCGTCGCTGCAACGCAGCACGTAAGCGGCGCAGGCCACGTCTTCGATACCGAGTCCGAGCGACTCGAAAATCGTCACGCGCGCAGGCGGATCGCACCGCGTTGGATCGGCCAGCATCTCACCCAGCTCCGCGCGTATCGAGATGCCCTCATCGCCAAGTTCGCGCATCGCAAGCACGATGTCCCCGGATTCTCGTGCCGCCGCCTCGCGCGAGTCGACGTAGATGGCAGCCTCGGCGACAAGGGATGCCGGCAGCTCACGTCGGTCGGCGACACAGGCGCCGACTGCATTGAGGTGGGCCCCGTCGGCGATGTCTTGGCTGGCAAAGAACGGCTGCGCCGCGGATGTGGCGGTAACGATCACATCGGCCCCGGCAAGCGCGGCGGCCGGTTCTGCGGCCACGCTTGAATCGGTGCCAAGGGTGCGCCCATAGAGCGCGAGTCGCTCGGCGCGCTCAGCAGAACGCGACCACACGCGCGCGCTCGTCACGAGCGACGCATCGACGAACGCTTCGAGGTGCGCGCGAGCCTGGGCGCCGGCTCCCAGAAGTGCGAGCGTACCGCGCGGTCGGGCGGCGAGCCGCTGCGTCGCAAGGACGGAGACGGCGGCTGTCCGTCGTTCGGTGATCGTCTTGCCTGCGACTACGGCGAGCGGCACGCCCGTCTCATGATCGACGAGCACGACGAGCGCTTGATGGGTGGGGATGCCGCACGTTGCATTTCCGGGAAAGGCCGTGACGAGCTTGGCTCCGAGGGCGGGCGCAGGACCGGCGCGCACGAACGCCGGCATCGTCGCGAACCACCCGAGCCCAGGCGCGAGCACCGTGCGCAGTGGGTTCTGGGCCTGACCGCTCGCGCCGGCCACGAGCGTACGCTCCATCAGCGTGCGCGTCGCGGCAGGTGTCAACAGACGCCCCACCGACGCTTCGTCGATCCAGCGCAGCCCGGCCGATAGCATGGCGGATGCTTCGGCGGAGAAGGATTCAGGCTCTGCCCTGCGCATCGTCTGCAAGGTGCCGGCCGAATTCAAGCGGGGACTGGAGCGCATTCTTGCCGCTCGCGAACGGCTGCTCGAGGTGCGCGGCGAGCGCATCGGGCAACTGATGCGATTGCGCCTCTACTTACGCACGATCCTGAGCGAGTTCATGGAGAAGACCGATCCGATCGGTGGGATGCGCCTGGTCGAGGTGCAGGCCGAGGGCAACAAGACCAAAGGCGAAGGCGCTCTGAGCCTGACGTTCTTCGACGGATCTCGGCTGCGCGTCGAGGTCGACAAGGGTGGAACGTTTTCGCAGAACGCGGAGCCCGACGTCTTCAAGGGTGTCGGAAAGATCCTCTCGATCCGCGTGCGCCCGGACCTTTCGGGAGCCGACTTCGACTACATGCCGATTGGCGCCGGCGAAAAGGCCGAGGTGAAAACCGCGGAGTTCTCTCCGTACGTGGCAGCATTGTTGGATCACGTCGTTGCCGAGATGGAGGCTCAGGCCGGTGGCCCGGCCGACGCGGCTCAACCGTCCGGTGAGACCGCGCGTAAGGGCTATACCTACAGCGTTCGCTAGAGACTACGTCGGCGAACTCGCGATGCGCGTCGGTTTTATCGGCACGGGCATCATGGGCAAGCCAATGGCGCACAACCTGTTGCGCGCCGGTTTCGCGGTTTCGGTGCACAATCGCAGCCGTTCGCGGCTTGCTGATCTGATTTCCGAAGGCGCCGCTTGGATGGATTCACCGCGTGCGGTTGCGGCCGCAAGCGAGCTTATCGTCACCATGCTGCCCGGCTGGGCGGAGTTTGAGGCGGTGCTCGTTGGTTCCGACGGGTTGCTTGCGGGCATTCGCCCTGGCGCGATTCATCTCAGCATGGAGACGGTCTCGCCCGGGCAAGCGCGGCGCGCTGCAGTAATGTTGCAGGAACTCGGAGCGCACGGCCTCGACGCCCCGGTCAGCGGCGGCGAACAGGGAGCGATCGACGCATCTCTCGCCATAATGGTCGGCGGGGCGCAAGAAGCGTTCGATGTAGCCCTGCCGGTATTGCAGGCGATGGGACGCAACGTCATTCGCATCGGCCCGAGCGGCGCCGGTCAAATCGCAAAAGCCTGCAATCAGTTGATCGTCGCGGTGACGATCGAGGCCGTCGCGGAGGCGCTGGCGCTCGCGCGCGCGGCCGGCGTCGATCCTGCCAACGTGCGCCGCGCCCTCGCGGGCGGTTTCGCTGATAGCCGCATTCTGCAAGACCACGGGCGGCGCATGCTCGACGGCGACTACCTTCCGGGGGGCCAAGCAAAGCACCACCTCAAGGACCGCGCCGTCGTCGAAGAGATCGTCGCGGCAACCGGGATTGACCTCCCGGTGGCGGAGGCGGCCTTCGCGCGCATCGCCACGCTTGTCGAGCGCGGACGCGGTGAACTCGATCACAGCGCACTCTTCACGCTCTTCTCAGATGACGCCGCGCGCGAGCTGTGAGCTGCATCCATCCGGCAAACGCGGGGATAGGGAGGTGCATTGTGCGCCCTGAAAGGCGCTCGGGGCGAGGTGTCCTGCTGATTTGAAGAGGGCGGAATGATGATCGTTCTTCGCGACCGATACGGCGTGGCTCTCGTGCTTGGCGCTCTTGCGGTCATTCGCTTCGCCGGTTGCAGCAGTTCCAGTTCGCCCGTGACGGTGTCGGCGACGCCGAGCCCGGGCCCAACGGCAACCTCGATCAGCGGGACGTTAATTTTCGCCCAAGGCACGCAGACCTTGCCGGTGATCGCCGGCGGCTACAGCGACACGATCGTCTTCTCGTCGGCGCCAGCGCCTCCGGATGTCACCGCTACCTACACCTGGTCGGTCAACGCGCCTTCAGCGGTGCCGTCGCCGGGAGCGAGCTGCTCGCCTAGCTACGCGAGCGGAACGCCGCTGGTGTACCTCTGGTTTTCACCCGCTTCGGGCGTGTCGTATTCGCCAAGCCCTAACCAGACGTTCACGCTGCCGGCCTCGATTTCGACGAGCGGGCATACGTTTTACACGGCATTCGATGACGTGTCGAGTCCTACTCATCCGTGCCTGAGCGGTCCCGGCACGGTCAACGGGCAAATCGTTACCTTTACCGGAGCAGCGAGCGGAGAGTCACTTGTGGGCGGCGCCACGTACGTGAGCGTGTTGCTCGAGTACTAGCGTACGTTTCGCTGCCTGCGCAGAGCTACGCGCGCGACAGTTCGACGCCGTACTGGGCGTCGGCCAAGTGATGCGCGAGCAGCGTTCGTTCTTCCGCTGATAATTCGCACAGCGGCGGCGGAACGCGCATCCAGCCTGGATCGCGGTGCAGTTCGCCGAGCAACGCATGCGCGGCCGGAACCAAAGGCACGCTTGCAATCGCATCCCGCACCTGCGAAAGCCATGCTTGGACCATCGCAAGGTTCGCGTCGTCCGTCCCGTTCCAAATGCGGCAGGCGAGCGGAGCGGTCACATTGACCGTTGCCGAAATGCAGCCCGCGTAGCCGGCGCGTCGCGCGTCTAAGAGCGCCGTCTCGGAGCCTGGAAAGACATCGATCTCCGGATACTCGTCATGCAGAGCACGGGCTAGCTCAGCCCCCTCCGAGCTGTCCTTGAGACCTGCGATCGTTTTGGGAAACGCCCGGAGCAGTCGCACAACCAGCGACCGTGTAAACGGCACCCCGCTCATCTTGGGAAAATGGTACAAGTACAGGCGCAGCCGTGGATCGGCGACGCGCTCGATCAAGTGTGCGAAGAACGCAAACAATCCGTCATCGGACGGTGCCTTGAAATAGAAAGGCGGCACCACGAGCGCCCCGCCGAAGCCGAGCGCCGTCGCTGCTGAGGTGAGCGTCACAGCGTCCTCGAAGGCAGTCGCCCCGGTGCCGACGAGCATCGCTTCGAGCGGCAGGCCCGCGCCTTCGACGGCCTGCATCAGCCTGAGCCTTTGTTCCACCGAGAACGATGCGAAGGCGCCCGTCGTCCCGAGCAAGGTGACGCCGTCGCACCCGTTTTGCAGCAGCCACCGGCAATGCTGTGCGAGCCGCTCGGCGTCGGGCGTGAAGCCGGGAAAGACCGGGGTGGCTGCCGCGGCCATGATTCCGCGCACGGGCCGAAGGGGTGAATCGTTCACCGCGACGGTCTTTCGCCGGCCCGCGGAGGGACCTGTCAGGGGCGCCTCGAGGGCGCGACGCCCCGCACTACGTAAGGTCGGGGCTGGTGGCCACAGGGAGGGGACAAGCGCCGTCGCTTAAGGCGGCAAGTGACGGCGCCGCCCGCCCCCAGTGGCAAGGCGAATGTAGCGAAGGAACGTCAAGGAAAGGTGAAGAGATGGAATTCTCCAGGCGCAGTCACTCGGGGCGCGGTGGACGCGTCGGAAATGCGACCACGAACTCGCTCCCGACTCCGGGCCGGCTGCTGACCGTGACGTCGCCCCCGTGACGGTGCGCGAGAGCGCGAGCGATCGCCAGCCCCAACCCCGTCCCAGTGGTGGAACGGGCCGGCTCCGCTCGCCAGAACCGGTCGAAAACGCGGTCGAGATGCTCGGCGGCAATACCGATCCCGGTATCCTGAACCTTCACGAAGACCTGGGTCCGGTGCCGGCTTATTTCGACGAAGACCGAGCCCCCGGGACGGGTGTAGCGAAGGGCGTTCTCGATCAGGTTTGACACGATCCGCTCGACCTGGTCGACGTCTCCGTACATCATCGCCGCGCCCGAGCTGCTAGCCACGAAGGTGATGTGCGCCTCCTCAAAAAGCGGTTTGTAGCGTGCCGCCAGTTTCTTGACGACATTCTGTAAATCGATTGCGAACAGCTCGCGCTCGAGCGATCGATCGGCCCGCGCGAGTAGCAAGAGGTCGCTGGTGAGGCGCGACATGTCTTGTGCCGCCTCGGCGATTGCCTCGAAACGCGAGCGGTCGCGCGCCGCGTTGCGCTGGTCCCATAGCGCGACGTCCGCATTGCTCTTGATCGCGGTCAGCGGGCCGCGTAGCTCGTGGGAGGCATCGGCAACGAACTCGCGCAGCGTTCGAAAGCTGCGCGCGACCGGCCGCACCGCTTGGTGAGCCAAGGCGAGTCCGCCCAGGCCGCTTGCCGCAAGCCCGAGGACCGTCCCGACGAGCAGCCCGATGTCGAGGCGGCGAATCTCGGATTCCGGTTGAGCGTTCGATTCTGAGGCGCGGACGGTCCCGACGATGCGATGCGTCCGCGGGTTCATGATGGCCATGGTTGTCGCGTTGAGTGCGGTGGGCCCGATCGTGAGCCGTTGCCGCCCGACGGAACCGAGGGAAGCATCGTCGGGCGCCAAGCCCTCCGCACCAAGCAACCGCCCTCGATCGTCGAACCATTGCAGGCCTTGCTCGCGCGCCAGCAGAGCGGCATTCGATATCTCGCCCGTGTCGACCGCATAGCGGTCGCCGCGATAAAGGACGCTTCGCATTCCCGCGCGCGCGAGAATCTCGAGGCGGGTGGTCGTTTGATACTCGAGGCTCGTTAAGAAGGCGACGCGAACGGCGAACCCTGCGATCAGAAAGATGACGGAAAATGCCGCGAGGTACGAAAGAAGCAGGCGCCGCTCCAGACCGACCGGAGCGGGATCGGCTGGGCTAGCCGGCGTCCGCCAGGCGATAGCCTGCACCGTAGACGCTCACGATGGTATCGCGCGGGCCGCCCGCGGCCTGGATTTTGCGGCGCACGTTGGTGATGTGGGTCTTGATCGTCTCCTGACCGGCGACGCTGTCGAAACCGGCGACCTTGTCGCGCAGCATGCTCGAACTGAAGATCTGCGTCGGGCTGCGCATCAGCATCTCCAGGATCGCGTACTCCGTCGGCGTTAGTGCGATCGGCAGGCCGGAATAGGTGAAGACCCGGTTGCCGGGGTGGAGGCGCAGGTCGCCGTGGCTTAGCACCGGCGGTTGCGACTCGCGCGGACGGCGGCAGAGGGCGCGGATCCGCGCCGATAGCTCGGAGAGGTCGAAGGGCTTCACCACGTAGTCGTCCGCTCCCGCGTCGAGCGCCGAAACCTTGTCGCCGGTCGACTCACGCGAGGTGATCATCAGGATCGGTGTGGTCGCGTTGTCCGAGCGCAGGCGCCGGCACACCTCCATACCGTCAATGCCCGGGAGCATGATGTCCAGCAAGATCACGTCGTGAACGCCGGCGCCCGCGAAGGCGTAACCATTCAAACCGTCTTCGACGACGTCGACGGCGTGGTGTTGCCGGCGAAGGTGCTCCGCGAGCGGACGATGGATACGCTGGTCGTCCTCGACGATCAAGATGCGCACGCCGGCATGAGTTCGGGGCCTTGCGGCCCGCCTCCCCGCAGGCGGTCCCATCCCTGACGCGAAGCGCCGCCTGTGGTGTCGTTGTTTGCGGTCGTGCTGTTTGCCGGTATGGGGCTCGTCCCACCCGTCCCCACGGCTGGAGCGCCGGTTGCGTTCGATGCCGCCGACGGCATTACGGTCTACGCTCGAGTGTACGAAGCGGCTCCGAACGCGCCGGTCATTCTGCTCTTCCATCAGGCCGGTTCTGGGAAGAGCGAGTACGCCACGATCGCACCGCGCCTAGTGAAGCTCGGCTTCAATGCGCTGGCGATCGATCAGCGCTCGGGCGGCGATCTGTATCAGCCGCCCAACGAGACCGTCGCGCATCTCGGCAAGAATGCGCCGTCGTACCTGGATGCCGTTCCCGACATCGAGGCAGCCATCGCGTGGGCCAAGCGAGTCCATCCGCGCTCGGCCATTTATCTGTGGGGATCCAGCTATTCCGCGGCGCTGGTCTTCGTGCTCGCCGCGAGGCATCCGCACGACGTGGCCGCGGTGCTCGCGTTCTCACCGGGCGAGTACTTTCCCGACAAGGAAATGGTGCACGCTGCCGCGCGCAAAGTTGAGGTGCCAGTGTTCGTCGATTCGGCTGCCGACCCCGTCGAGATCGCTAACGCTCGCTCGATTCTCGCGGTGGTGCCCGCCAAGCACAAGGTGCAGTACGTTCCGACTGCGGGCGTCCACGGTTCGTCGACGCTCCGCGAGGACAGGGATCCCGATGGCGCCGATGCGAACTGGGCGGCGGTTGTTGCCTTCCTAAAGAGCCTTCCGTGAAGATTCAACGACCCGGCGACGCTGCGGATTCGAAGCGCACGACGCATCGGGCGTGAGGTCGGTCAAAAGCTGTTTCGCCGTGGATTGAAAACGGCGGCCGTCGCCGTACGTGCGTGCCAGCAGCATGGCTCCCTCAAGCGCCCCAGTCATGATTCGAGCGCGTTGCTTGGCCGATCCAGCGAAAGCAAGCTCACCGTCTCGCTGCCCGCTCTCGAGCACCGCCGCAAGCCACCTTTCGTTCGCGTCGAAGAATAGCCGCAGCTCGTCCTGCATCGGAGTCGGAAGCGTGGCGTACTCCGCCGCGAGCATTCCACACAGGCACATCCGGTCGTTGCGCATGACCGCATCGTACAGCAAAACGTATCGTCGTAACTTGTCTTGCGCTTTTTCTTCTTGCCGTTCGATTGTTTCGAGTGCGCGCGCGAACGTGTCATGGTATCGCACGATCAAAGCGCGACCGAGATCCGCCTTCGAAGGAAAATGGTAGTGGAGACTGGCCTTGGTGACGAGGAGCCGTTCTGCAACGTCGGCGTAACTGAACCCGTTGAACCCCCGCGTTTGCGCTAGCTCCTCGGCGGCGTCGAGGATTCGTTGCAGCATCGGCGTTTGGTTTGCATGGGGACGGCGTCGGCTCTCTTTTTCCAGCACGGGCCTTGACTTCTCCCTATCAGTAGGTATACTCCTACCAGTAAGTAGAATTCCGTAAGGCGGAGCATCTTTCCCCCATTCCCCAGGCTGCTTCCCAATGGCTCAACGGAAACGCATCCGGCGTTCCGGCGTTTTTGGCGCGACCACACATCGTTTGATGCGCGCAAAGGGAGCATACGATGCAGAGCGATCAGAGAACCGAGCACAAGACTTTCGCAAACCCCGATGAGGTTCGCGATTTCCCCAAGGGCAAAGCCGAAATCTTGGAGGTAGGCGGCGCACAGGTCGGCCGCTTGATTTTCCAGCCCGGCTGGCGCTGGTCAGTCGACGTGCAGCCGCTGGCAAAGACGTCGAGTTGCGAGGCGCCGCATTTTCAATACCACGTGTCGGGAAAACTCGGCATTCGGATGGACGACGGCACCGAATTCGTCGCCTGCCCGGGGGACATTACCTCATTGCCCAAAGGCCACGATGCTTGGGTCATCGGCGCCGAGCCGGCCGTCGTCGTCGACTGGTTCGGTGCGACCGACTACGCGAAGAAGTCGTAAACGCGATCCGTAGCACAGCGACTACGTTTGCCATAGCTAGCAATTCAGGGCGTTAAGGAGACAATCTCGATGCAGACTGCTACAAGGAAAGTCGTCGACTGTCGCGACGTTCCAAGCGAGTGCAAATGCACGTTGACGATCAGCGGAACCGAGTCCGAGGTGCTCAAGGCCGCGATCGAACACGCCATTACGAGTCACGGGCATACTCCTGGTCCCGAGCTCGTCGATGCGATCCGCTCCTCGCTGCGGAACGAGAAATAGCATCGGCGCCGGCGCGTTCAGCGAGAGCCGGTCGTGAATCCGCGCTGCACCAAGCGCGGCGCGGGAATCACGCTGAACGACGTCGCCAGGCGCGCGCTCCCCGTCCGCAGCACGAGCGTGTGCTCTCCAGGCTCGAGGCTCCATAGGTAGTCGCCGCCGGCCGGAGCCAGCGCCTTTCCGTCGAGTTCGACGCGGAGCCGGTCGCGGCGCGCGGTCGCGAATTCAAATTTGAGTTCCTCGCTCGGTCCTCCGCCGGCGACGTACACGAAGCGTTCGCCGTCGTGCGGAAAGAGAATTCGCGTCCCGAATCGTGCCGAGGCCGGCTGGTGTGCGATCCATTCATCGTAGTCGTGGCTGGGCGCGGAGGCTCTGCCGCGGGCGATGCGTCGCAGGTCGTCCGGGTCGAACCATTCGAGCACGCGCGTGCAGGCCGGCGCTGCGTCGCGCTCCAAACGCGGCCGTTTGCCGTTCTCGGCGCAAATCGCAGCGCGCGCGAAGCCTGGCGGCGCAGCGAATGGGAGAGGCTCGCGGCGTTCGTGGAGGTGCAGCATGATGCGGTTCCAGAGCGGCGCCGCACCGGTAACGCCTGAAACGTGGCGCATCGGGTGACCGTCGAAGTTGCCGACCCAAACGGCGACGGTGTACTCGCGCGAGAAACCGGCCGTCCACGTATCGCGAAAATCGGAGGACGTGCCCGTTTTGACCGCCGCTTCAAACGGGAGCGACAGGATCGAGTCGATGCCGAACGACGCCGTACGTGCATGCGGATCGGACAGCATGTCGCGCACGAGCGCCCAGCTTCGCTCGCCCGGGGCCGCGGCGGGGAGGGATGGCAATACCGAGCCGTCGAGCGTCGTCACGATTGCGGTTGGTGCGCCTTCGCGGGCCGCGGTTGCATACGCGCGGGCCAGCTCCTCGAGCGTTACTTCGCCGCCTCCTAGGGTCAGTCCGAGGCCGTAGAAGGCCGCGGGCTTGGTGAGGTGCGCGAACCCGAGCTCTCGCAAACGCCTTAGAAATTCGTTGACGCCGACCTGGGAAAGCACGCGCACCGCGGGCACGTTGAGCGAGTTGGCGAGCGCGATTCGAACACGCACCGGGCCGAGGAAACGGTTCGCATAGTCGACCGGTGCGTAGATGCGCGCGCCCGGAAGCGCGTAGGTTGTGGGGACGTCGGCCAGGATGGTGTCCGGCCGCACGATGCGGCGCTCGAGCGCAAACTCGTAAAGAAAAGGCTTGAGGGCCGAGCCCGGCTGGCGCAGCGCCGTGACGCCGTCGTTCCTTCCCAAGTCGCCGTCGCCGAAGTAGTCGCGCGAGCCCGCGTACGCCAGAACCTGCGCGCTCCGGTTGTCGATGACGACGACGGCGGCTTGGCTGACGTCGCGATCGCCAAGGACTCCGAGAACGTCGCGCATCTGGGCTTCGACGAACTCCTGCAGCGGCCGATCGATGGTGGTGCGCACGCGCGCGCGGTCTAGCGCCACCTGCGGAGCGAGATGGAAAAGAAAGTGCGCGGCCGCAAGGATGCCCCCGGAAGGCGGTCGCAGCCCGATGTGAGCTTCCGCCGCACGGCGCGCGCGATCGGCGTCGATGAAGCCCGCCGCGTGCATGCGTTCCAGCACGTAGCGTTGCCTTTCCCGAAGTGCGTCGAAGCGACGGTATGGATCGAGCCGGACGGGATCGTTGGGTAAGGCCGCCAGCAGCGCCGCCTGAGCGAGGTCGAGCCGGTCCGCGTCGATGCCGAAGTACGTTCGCGCTGCCGCCTCAACGCCGTACACGTTCGAGCCCATCGGCGCGCGATTGCACCAGGCCTCGAGAATCTCGTTCTTGCTCATCCCGGCCTCGAGCCGAGATGCGATCGCCAGCTCCTCGACCTTTCCGACGAACGTGGGCGGAAGGGGCACGATCATGCGCGCGAGTTGCATCGAAAGGGTCGATGCGCCCGATGGAAGGCGGCGTCGTACGAGCGACGCCAGCGTGGCCCGAAGGGCGGCCCGCACATCCAGAGCCCCGTGGAAGTAAAAGCGTCGATCCTCGGTTGCCACCGCTGCCTCGAGGAAGACCGGCGCGATGCGCGCGAGCGGCAGCGCTACGGTGTGACGTTCGTCGCGCCCGAGGATCGTTCCGAGCATCAGGCCGTTACGGTCGACGAACTCGATCGCGCGGGCGTCGCGCGGCAGGTCGCGGGCGCGAAGCGGCCAGCAGAGCATGAACGTCCCGAGCGCAACGGCGCATGCGAACGGCACAATGAATCGCCTCGTGACGTTGTGAAAGACGGATTTCGGGAGGCTCTTCATTTTGCGGACGCTTCGCTTGAGGAAGTTCGGGCTCGGATTGGCCCTTGCATTCTCTTTGGCGGGATGCGCCCGCAATGCCGCCGTGGCGCCTGCGGCAACGCCGTTGCCGGCCGTTTCGCCCGTGGTCGCTCGGGCGGAGCTGCGGCCGCTGCCGGCGTGGATCGCCGCGCTCTCACCGCACGGCGAGGCGGCCGACGGCGCCCAGATACGCATCCGCTTCAAGAAGGACGTGGTTGGGCTCGAAGCGCTCGAAGCGCCGCAAACCCAAGACGCACTGCAGCACATCGCGATCGAACCGGATCTTGCGGGGCGCTTCGTCCTGTTGACGCCGCGCATGATCGGCTTTCAAGCCGACGCGCCGATTCCGCATGCGGCGCGCATCCGGATCACGCTGCGCGCCGGTTTGGCGGATCTGGCCGGCGATCGGCTCGACGCCGACTATGCCTGGAGCTTCACGACGCAGCCGCTCGTTCTCAGCGGCCTTCCCGGCACCGGCGACAACGGGCTCGCTATCGACGACGGCTCGCTCGAGCCGTCGAACCTGCGTCCAACGTTCGGCGTCGACGCCAGCGTTGCCGTCGACACGAACTCACTCGTCGCGCACGCGTCGCTGGTCGACCGAAAGGATCCGCAGCACCCGATCGCGGTCGAGGCCGTTCCGAGCTCGACCCCGAGCGCTTCGGCGAGCGGCCCGCCGGAGGCGCCCGGTACCGAGGAAGTCGAGCCGGGGGCGCACTACGATCTGCGGCCGGTCGAGCAGCTCCGCGGGGATCGCATTTACGATCTGGCCATTGCTCGCGGCGTCGCGCCGCAGCGTGGAAACGTGCCGACGAGCATCGCCTACGCCGGCAAGCTGCGCACGTACGGTCCCCTCACGTTCGCGGGCGTTACGCCGTACGGAGAGGACGACGCGAGCGCGCGGCGCTACGTCGGTGGTGCGCCGTTGCTGACGTTCTCGAACCCGCTCGAGGAGAAGAGCGCGAAGGCCGCCGTCAGGCTATCGCCCTCGCCCCTTCCCTCGATACCGGCGCTCGCCGTCGACGGGCAAACGATCCGCGTCAACCCGTATGCGTTGCGCCCCGACACGCGTTATGCGATTGCGATCGCCCCTTCGTTGACAGACCGCTTCGGACAGACTCTGGGCACGCGCGGCGACGCAACCTTTACGACGGGCGATCTCGCCGGAGACCTGTGGGCCCCCTCCGGTTTGAACCTTTTTCCCTCGATCCTCGACCTGCGCGTCAATGTCGAGACGACCAACCTGCCCGACGGCCGTTATCGCTTCGCAGCAGCTACGATTGCGCCCGAAGATCTGATCACGACCGACGTCTCGAACGTCGACGTCAAAACGTATCTCGGCGTCCCGGCCGGATGGCAGACCAAAAACGCGCCGCGCAGCCGCAACGTGGCGGTCGACTCGCCCATTCCTTTGCGCAGCCTGCTGCATGGTACGACCGGGATGCTCGCCTACGGCGTTTCGGCCCGCACCTTTCAAGTGCCCGATGCGAAAGGAAAGCTGGTTTGGAACGAGCCGGAGTTTGACGGCATCGTCCAGCTCACCGATATCGGTCTGTTCGCGCAGTGGTTTCCCGGTGCGGGCTTCGTTCGTGCCGAGCACCTTTCCGACGGGACGCCGATCGCGCATGTCCTGGTGGACGTGTACGAGTCGCAGACGGAGGGTCCCGCGCGCTCCAATCCCGACCGCAGGCCGTGCGCTCAGGGCGAGACTGACGCGACCGGAACCTTTACGGTCGATAGCGCCGGAGTTGCACGCTGCGCCAGTACCGCGAGTTCGGCCGAGCGCGCGCCGGAACTGCTCTTCATCGCGCACGACGGGAAGGACTGGTCGTACGTGCGCACGGCGAACTATCAATACAACGAGGATTTTTACGCGGGCTGGTCGGCCGGCGAGCCGATCCCGCACGGTACGATCGTCTGCGACCGCGAGCTCTATCAACCGGGCGAGACAGCGCAGTTTACCGGTATCGCCTACTTCGATATCGACGGCACGCTCGCACGCGGGCGCTCGCCACGCTACGACGTCGTCCTAGGCGATCCCGATGGGAAGCAGCGCTCGCTCGGCACGAGGTCCCTCGACGCCTATGGCGCGTTCACGATCGCTCTGCCGATCGGCAAAGGAGCCGCCACCGGCTACTACTCGATCGCCGCGAAGGGTCAAGCAGGCGAGACGCTCGAGGGCAGCTTTCGCGTCGCCGAGTTCAAGCCGCCGAACTTCAAAGTAGCCCTGACGCTCGATGCGCAGACCGCTAGCGCCGGCGCGACCGTCACCGCGAGGACGCAGAGCTCCTATCTCTTCGGAGCACCGGTCGAAGGCGGACGGTCGCATGTGTACGTCACGCGCGAGCAAACCAACTTCACCCCGCAGGGATGGTCGTCGTACACCTTTGGCCCCTCGTGGTCTTATCCCGACGAGGCGCCGTCGGTCGCGCCCGACGTGATGCAGTCCGACAGCGTCATCGGCGCGGAGGGCTCGAGCAGCGTGCGCGTAGGCGTTCCGGACGATCTGCCCTTTCCTATGACCTTCAACGTGGAGAGCGAGACGACCGACGTTTCGAATCTCAGCGTTTCGGACCGCAGCTCGTTCGCTGCGCTCCCGAGCGACGCGCTGATCGGGCTGCAAGCCGATTTTGTCGCCGAGGAGCGCAAGCCGTTCGAAGTGCAGATCGTCCTGGTTGACCCGAAGGGACGGCCGCGCACGGACCGGCGCGTGAAGCTCGTGCTGCAGCGCCGCGAGTTCTTGCAGGTGACCGAAGAGCTCGAGGGGGCCGAGACGCCGCGCGAAGCGATCCATTACGTCGACGTCAGTTCGCAGGAACTGGCGCCGGCGCAAACGCCGCAGCGCGTCCGGTTGACCGCGCCGCAGCCGGGTTCGTACCGCGTGGAAGCAAACCTGACCGACGCCAAGAGCCGCGCGACAGCGACCGATCTCGACGTGTTTGTCTCGGGCACGGGCGAAGCCGACTGGGGCGAGGCCGACCCGACGCGCCTCAGCGTGAAGCTCGACAAGCCCATCTATCGTGCCGGCGAAACCGCAACGGCACTCGTGCAGTCGCCGTACGCCGATGGAGAGCTGTACTTTTCGGTCGTTCGGCACGGCGTGCTGTACCAGACGGCGCGAGCGGTCCACGGGGGTGCGCCGCAACTACGCTTCACGGTGACGCCGGACATGCTGCCGAATGCCGTTGTCGAGGCGGTCCTCGTGCGCCGCGGAACGTCCCTCGCGCAAAGCGTTCCCAGCACGCTCGGCAAGCTCGCGCGCGTCGGCTTCGCGCCCTTCGAGGTTGCGCTCGATGCAAAGTACATCACGGTCGGTGTCAAAGCGCGCCGGGCGACGCTTGCGCCGGGCGGCGCACAGCAGCTGGAGCTGCACCTGGCCGGCCACGACGGTGAACCGGTGCGCGGCGAGATGACGGTCGCGGTCGTGAACGACGCGATCTTGCAATTGAGCGGTTACCGCTTCCCGGATCTCGTGAAGCTGGTGTATGCGGATCAACCGATATCGATGCGCTGGGCCGACAATCGCGACCTCGTGACGCTCGTCTCCGAGCAGCGTAGCGTCGACAAAGGTTTCGGGTTCGGTGGGGGCGCGATGGCGGGACCGGCGGGAACACGCGTGCGCACGGCATTCAAGCCGCTGGCCTTTTGGAGTGGAACGATCCGCAGCGACGCGAGCGGCAACGCTGCGGTCGATTTCGTCCTCCCCGACGATCTCACGACGTGGCGCGCGATGGTGCTTGCCTATAGCGCCGACGCGCGCTTTGGGACGGGCGAAACGACCTTCGTTGCGACCAAACCGCTGGTCACCAATCCCGTCTTGCCGCAGTTTGCCCGCCCGGGCGACCGTTTTTCCGGAGGCGTTGCCATCACCGATGTGGCGCGTGCGTCCGGCACCTACAAGGTGATGGGAACGCTGGCCGGCGGCCTCGCGTTCGCGGACGCAGGCCCGCCGGGCAGCAGGATCGCCGTCGAGAGCCCGGCCGACGTGTTCGCGAAAGCGCTTCGCTTCAGCATGAACGTGAGCGGACCGCAGGATGCACGCGTCAGCTTCACGACTGCGCTCGGCGATCTCAGCGATACCTTCGAGGTCGGCCTGCCGATCTCGACCGGAGACGTCACCGAGAGCGTCGTCACGACCGGTGCGACCGCGGCGCGGGCCGTCGTCCCGCTGGCCGTCGATGCTCGGCCGGCCGGTTCGGCGGGTGGTCTCGATGTCACGCTGGCCAGCACCTTGCTCGCCGATACCCTCGAACCCGAACGCGACGTTCTCCAGGAGCAGCCGCCGTTTGCGACTGCACTTGCGGCGCGGATTGCGATCGCATCGGACGCGCTCGAGGTCGACCGTCTTTACGGACGCGCCGCGCCGCCGGAACTCCGCCGCCAGGTGGGGTTGGACTTGGATGCGCTCCGAGCGTTGGCCTTACCCGACGGCGGCTACGCCGAATGGCCCGGTGCGAAAGCCGGCGCGACGTTCTCGACCGCGTTCGTGGCCGTCCAGTTAGCCCAGGCAAAGGCAGCCGGCTTCGGCGTCGACGGTGAGCTCGCGCATGCGCGCCGTTTTCTCGAGTCACGGCTGGCCGATCCGTCTCCCGAGTGCGAGAAGGGTGATGCGCGCTGCGACGCCTCTACTCGGCTCGAAGCTTTGGAAACCTTCGGTATCTTAGGCCAGCCGCGCAGCGACTTTCTCGACGACATCTACCGCTTGCACGCCGAACTCGGCTACTACGAGCAGGTCGAGCTGGCGCGACATTTGATCAAGCTTCCAAGCTGGCGCACGCAGGGCATCGCCTTGCGCGACAAATTGATGGAGCAGCTCTATGAGACCGGGCGGCGCGCTACGATCGAGGTTCCGGGCGAGTTTGGCGAGACCCCGGCGGCAGGTCAGGGTCAAGTCCTTGGCCTCTTGATCGAATCGAATGCGCCGCCCGAGCAAGTGGACAAGGTCATGACCTCGCTCCTCGCGCTGCGGCATGCGGGTCTTTGGGGATGCGTCTGCGACGACGCCGAAGCGATGAATGCGATCGTGCTTTACGCGCGCCGGCAACGAACGCCGCCCGACTTCACCGCCCGCGCGACGCTTCCCGGAACGACGCTACGAGCTGCCTTCCACGGCTTCGAGAAGACCAGCAGCAGCGCTTCGATTCCGTACGACCGGCTGCCGGCAGGGCGCAGCGACGTGGTCCTTTCGAAGGACGGCGAAGGGATCTTGCACTATTCGGTCGCGCTGCGCTATCAGGTCGCTGGAACCTCGCCGGGCACGTACGCGGGAATTCGCATCGATCGCGCCGTCCGCGCGCCGGCCGGAAACGAAACGCTGCTCGCGTTTGGCTTGGCGAAACCCGACTCCGACGCGACCCTCGTCGCCGGCCGCGTCTACGCGATCGACGATATCATTACGACCGATCATCCGCTCGACGACGTGGTCGTCGACGATCCGCTGCCGGCCGGGCTCGAGGCGGTCGACCAAACCTTCAACACCGCCGTTCAATACTATCAGGCCGGCTGGGACAACTGGCAGGTCGACTATCAGTCGATTCATCGCGACCACGTGCTTGCCTTCGCGCACCATCTCCAGGCCGGCGTGTACGCGGTTCACTATCTCGTGCGCTCGGTGACACCCGGCTCGTACGGCTGGCCGGGGGCTCGGGCGTATCTCGAGTACGCTCCGGAGGAGTTCGGCCGAACGGCCTCGTCGCGCCTGATGATCTCGGAGAAATAAAGAGGGATGCTTCGCACGCAGGTGGGGATCGTCGGAGCGGGGCCGGCCGGGCTCGTGCTTTCGCAGTTGCTCGCGCGCGAAGGGATCGAGTCGATCGTTCTCGAGGCGCGCGACCGAGCCTACGTTGAGGGACGGGTGCGCGCGGGCGTGCTCGAGCACGGCACGGCGGACTTGCTCGAAGCGATCGGCGCCGGGCAGCGGATGCGCGCGCAAGGCCTCGTTCATCGTGGCATCGAGCTGCGCTTCGGCGGACAGAGCCATCGGATCGACTTCGCGGAGCTGGTTGGAAAGTCGATCACGGTCTACGGCCAACAGGAGGTGATCAAGGACCTCATCGCAGTCCGTTTGCAGCAGGGCGGTGCAATTCACTTCGATACGGAAGCGTATGCCGTCGACGGTCTCGATACCGCGCGGCCGGTCGTGCGTTATCGCAAGGCAGATGGCTCTGGAGGTGAGCTCGCGTGTGATTTCGTCGCCGGTTGCGACGGCTTCCACGGCACATGCCGCAACGCCGTACCCCCCAATCAGCTGGCGTTCTTCGAACGCACCTTTCCGTTCAGCTGGTTCGGGATCTTGGCTGAGACGCCGCCGGCCTCGCAGGAGCTGATTTACACCAACCACGAGCGCGGCTTTGCGTTGATTTCGATGCGTTCGCCGTCGGTGTCGCGACTGTATTTGCAATGCGCCGTCGACGAGGATCCCGGCGCATGGCCGGACCAACGTTACTGGGAAGAGCTTGCGGCGCGCTTGGCCGGATACGATGCGCCCGAGGTCAAGCCGGGCCGCGTCCTTGCGCGCGGCGTGACCGGCATGCGCGCGTTCGTCGTGGCGCCGATGCGCTACGAGCGGCTGTTTCTGGCAGGCGATGCGGCGCACATCGTTCCACCGACCGGAGCGAAGGGTATGAATCTGGCGGTTGCCGACGTGCTCGTGCTCAGCCGCGCGCTCGTCGCATTCTATACGTCGCGACGACTCGATCTGCTGGACGCCTACTCCGACACGTGCCTGCGGCGGGTTTGGAAGGCGCAGCGCTTCTCTTCGTGGATGACCTCGATGCTGCACCGCTTCGATGCGCACACGCCGTTCGAGCGGCGCTTGCAGCTCGCCGAGCTTGACTACGTCACTTCTTCGCGCGCGGCATCCCAGGCGCTTGCTGAGAACTACGTTGGTTTACCGCTTGACTAAGCTGCTCGGGCCGGCTTGGGCGCAAGACTCCCCCGCGCCGTCCCGAACGGGTCGTTATGATGGATAGGCCGTCCTTGGAAATCGCTGGGTTTCGCGAGCCGGATTCTCTGCAGCCGCCGTACTTGTTTGCGCCGTACGGAGGCACGGTGCGTCGTGCGCCCTTACAGCGTCCGATCGAGGTGCCGGCTACGCTTTCGGAAGTGACCGGCCCCGCCGGCGACTGGGAACGGTTGATGGGAAGCGCTGCCGACGATCTGACGGTGACGGGAAAAGGAGAGCCGCTCGGCGAGCGGATCGTCGTCGCGGGCCGCGTCGTCGACGAAAATGGGCGCGCGGTTGGGAATACGATGATCGAAATCTGGCAGGCAAATGCGGCCGGACGTTACCTGCACGAAAACGATCAGCACCGTGCCCCGCTCGACCCGAACTTCACGGGTGCGGGCCGTGCGATCACCGATGCCCTTGGGCGCTATCGCTTCACCACAATCAAGCCGGGCGCGTACCCATGGAGCAATCATGCCAACGCGTGGCGCCCCGCGCACGTTCACCTCTCGGTTTTCGGGCCAGGCTTTGCCACGCGGCTCGTGACCCAGATGTATTTTCCTGGCGATCCGTTGTTGGACATCGATCCGATCGCGGGCGCCGTTCCCAAAGCGGCGCGCGAGCGTCTCGTGGCTCGGCTCGATTTGTCCACGACCGTCGCCGGATTTGCGCTCGGCTACCGGTTCGACATCGTGTTGCGCGGTCGTCTCGCAACGCCGATGGAAAGCTGAGACGTTGACCGAGTCATTGTCACAGACACCCTCGCAAACGGTCGGTCCGTTTTTCGCGCTCGCTCTTCCGTGGGCCGGCGGCGATACGCTCGTAGAGCAGGCGACGGAGGGCGAGCGCATCACGCTCGTCGGCCGCGTCGTCGACGGTGACGGCGCGCCGGTGCCCGACGCGCTGATCGAGATTTGGCAGGCCGATGCCGAGGGCCGTTACGCCGGCCCCGCCGACTCGCACGATGGAGCAGGGCGCGATCGGCACTTTCGCGGTTTTGGCCGCTGCGCGACCGACGGCAACGGGCAGTTTCGTTTTGGAACGATTAAGCCCGGGCGCGTACCTGGACCGGGGGGCGTTTGGCAAGCGCCGCACATCGAAGTTGCGGTGTTCGCGCGAGGGTTGCTGAAAGCGTTGTTCACGCGCTGCTACTTTCCCGGCGAGGAGAGCAATGCCACGGATCCCGTTCTAGCGGTGGTGCCGGAGGGGCGGCGTGCCACGCTGATCGCTATAGCCGAGCACGGCGACGATCGCAGCTTTCGCTTCGATATCGTGCTGCAAGGCCGGAACGAAACGGTCTTCCTCGTTTGCTGAGCGCATCGCGCGCAGACCGGTGAGCGCCTCAGTGTTATTCGATCCACTCCTCTCGACTCCGGAGCTCGAGAGGGCCTTGAGCGATCGGGCGCGCGTCGCCGGAATGCTTCGCTTCGAGGCGGCACTCGCGCGCGCGGAGGCTTCCCTGGGCCTCATTCCGGTCGAGGCCGCCGAGGGCATCGCGCGAGCGTGCGATCCTGCCGCCTACGACCTGACGCAACTCGGAAGCCGAGCCGCGGCGGCCGGCAATGTGGCGATTCCGCTGGTCGCGGCTTTGACCGAACGCGTAGCGCGAGACGACGAGCGGGCCGCGGAGTGGGTGCACTACGGTGCGACTAGCCAAGACGCCATCGATACCGGGTTCGTGTTGCAGTTGCGCGAAGCTTTGAGCGCGTGGCGCGACGATCTGAACGCATTGCAAACGTCGCTGCAAACGATCGCTGCACGCGAGTCGCGCACGCCGATGGTCGCGCGCACCTGGTTGCAACATGCAGTTCCGACCACGTTCGGCCGCAAGGCGGCAGGCTGGCTTAGTGCCATCGATCGCTGCCGGCGCGCACTGGCTGTGGCCGAAAGCGAAGCCTGCGTTTTGCAATTCGGCGGGGCGGCTGGAACGCTCGCGGGACTCGGTGAGCACGGCGCCGCCGTCGCCGAAGCGCTGGGGGCCGAGCTAGCACTCGCGGTGCCGCCGGCATCGTGGCACAGCGAGCGCGATCGTTTGACCGCGCTCGCGGGCGCGCTCGGCGTCGTCGTCGGGGTGACCGGCAAGATCGCCCGCGATGTCAGTTTGCTCGCCCAAAGCGAAGTTGCAGAAGCGGCCGAACCGAGCGAGGCGGCGCGCGGCAGTTCGTCAACGATGCCGCAGAAGCGCAATCCGATTGCCTGCTCGGTAGCTCTCGCCGCGGCCCTGCGCGTACCGGGTTTAGTCGCCACGATGTTCGCGGGCCTGCCGCAGGAGCACGAGCGCGGCCTGGCCGGCTGGCAGGCTGAGTGGGAAACGCTGCCCGAGATCTTGCGCGTTGGCGGCGGCGCGTTGCGCGCGATGCGGCACACGATCGCAGGATTGCAGCTCGATCGCGCACGCATGGGCCGGCAACTCTCAAGCGATGACGCGATCTATGCGGAAGCGATGACCTTCGCGCTTGCCGAACGGCTCGGGCGGATCAAAGCCCATCGACTCGTCGCGAATGCGCTCGCACAGGCGCAGGCGACGGGCACCCGGCTGCGTGATGTCTTGGCGGCCGATGCCGTCGTTCGCGAAGCACTCGGCCCAGCGCAACTCGACGCGCTGTTTTCGCCTGAGGCGTACGTGAACGCGGCCGAAGCGGTCGTACACCGGGTGCTGGCGCACTGCTTTCCGGCGCACGGACGCGAACCGGCATGATGGACGAAAGCGAGCGTCTCGAAAGAGGCATGAAGCGGCGCCGCGAGGTGCTCGGTGACGAGCACGTCGAACGCGCGATCGCTGCGACCACTGCCCTCGACGGCGAGTTTCAAGACCTCATCGCGCGCTACGCATGGGGCGAGATTTGGACGCGGCCGCAACTCGACGATCGGACGCGGAGGCTGCTGGTCGTTGCGATGATGGTCGCGCTCGGGCGCGACGAAGAGTTGGCCCTTCATCTGCGTGCCGGGCTGGAACGCGGCCTCGGTCTATCCGACGTCGTCGAGACACTCTTACAGTGCGCGATCTACTGCGGCGTGCCGGCGGCGAACGCCGCATTCCGCATTGCCAAACCAATCGCCGCCGGCGTCGCCCCGCCACGATCGTTCGCCGAGTGCGGCGGCGTGCGCATCGCCTACCGCATCGACGGAGCGGCCGGAGCGCCGGTCCTCATGTTGATTCACTCGCTCGGTGCGGCGCTGGAGATGTGGGACCCGCAGCTCGCTTCCTTCGGCTCGAATTTTCGCGTGCTGCGCTACGACCTGCGCGGACACGGCCATTCGGGCCTCCCGGCAACGCCGTGGTCGATCGAGGCGCTGGGGCGCGACGCGGTCGCGCTGCTCGACGCCCTGGAAATCCGTCGCGCGTACGTATGCGGGCTCTCGCTTGGCGGAATGATCGGGCAGTGGCTCGGCATCAACGCGCCGGACCGCCTCGAACGCCTCGTGCTCAGCTCGACGGCTGCCGCGATGGGACCGGCATCGGCCTGGGACGAGCGCATCGAGAAGGTGCGCGCCGGCGGGATGGCGTCTATCGCGTCGACCATCATCGCGCGTTGGTTCACGCCGGACTTTCTCGCAGCTGCCCCCGCTGCCGCGCACACGATCGAGCGACAGCTCTTGGCGACCCCGCCGCAGGGTTACGTTGCGGCGTGCGCCGCCATCCGTGACATGGACCAGCGCGCGCAGCTCCCGAGGCTGGCACCGGCGACGCTCGTCATTGCTGGGAAGTACGACGTCTCGACACCGCCGGAGCGCGCGCGAGAGATCGTCGCGGCGGCGCCCAACGCGCGCTACGTCGAGCTCGACGCGGCGCACCTCGCCAACGTC
>Ga0302326_10002075_pt1 | contig 49466 bp, 6 predicted proteins | sample Palsa_T0_3_FD_202264 | JGI IMG/M metagenome (GOLD analysis project Ga0302326, IMG submission 202264) | Peat permafrost microbial communities from Stordalen Mire near Abisko, Sweden - Palsa_T0_3 | ecosystem: Environmental > Terrestrial > Soil > Palsa > Peat permafrost | place: Sweden: Abisko...
CTGTTCGCAGCTAAGCTATCCTTTTGTTCCGATAGGGAAGCCGATTGCGAACACCCAGGTTTACATTCTCGATGGCCGGCATCATCTTCAGCCGATCGGGGTGCCTGGGGAGTTGTATATCGCGGGAGAAGGTCTTGCCCGAGGTTATCTAAACCGGCCGGAGTTGACGCAAGAGAAGTTTGTCGCCAACCCGTTCGATCCGGGCAGCCGGATGTATAAGACAGGCGACCTGGCGCGTTGGCTGGACGACGGCAATCTTCAGTACCTGGGCAGGATGGACACGCAGGTGAAGATCCGGGGGTTTCGCATTGAGCTGGGCGAGATTGAAGCGCGGCTCAACCAACACCCGGAAATCGGAGATAGCGTCGTCATCGCGAAGGGTGAGGGCGGAGAGAAGCAACTGGTGGCCTTCTACCGGGCCAATCAAACCACAGCAGATCACCTAGTCCAACTGCCTTATGAGCAGCTGCGTGGGCACTTAACGGGCGCCTTGCCGGAGTACATGGTGCCCGCGGCGTTCATCAGCCTGGCGGCCATTCCGTTAAATTCGAACGGCAAAGTGGATCACCATGCGTTGGCCCGAGTGGAAGTGACGATCGCGTCGGGCGAGGAGTATGTGGCTCCTGGTACTGACACGGAAAGGCAACTGGTTGCGATCTGGGCACAGGTATTAAAGCTGGCGCCGGAGAAGATCGGGGTCAACGATAACTTCTTTGAGTTGGGTGGCCATTCGCTGTTAGCGACGCAACTGATCGCAAAAATTCGCGGTCAGCTACACATCGACTTGCCCCTCAAAACATTATTCGAGCGTACCAGTGTCGCCCAATTGGCCGAGTTCATCGATGAGGCGGAGAAAAGCGATATTCCGCCGATCCGGCCAATCGACAGGTCGAAATTCGATCGCCTGCCGCTGAGCTTCGCCCAGGAGAGACTATGGTTTTTCGATCAACTGGAGCCTGGAAGTGCCGGCTATAATCTTCCCGGGGCGGTCACCATCCGTGGCGAGCTCAACAGCAGCGAACTGGAACAGGCGTTTCATCTGGTCATTGCGCGGCATGAAAATCTGCGCACCCTCTTTCCTACCGAGGAGGGTCAAGCCCGGCAACTCATCCTGGACAGCCTTGACTTCAAGCTCGAGCGCACCGATCTGAGCCATTACGAAAGCAGGGTAGAGCGCGACAAGAAGGCCCGGGAAATTTGTGAAACCGACGCCGCCAGGCCTTTTGATTTAGCCCGCGGCCCGTTGCTCCGAGGCAAGGTGATCAAGCTGGCCGAGCATGAGCATATCCTCATGCTTAATATTCACCACATCATCAGTGATGGTTGGTCTCTGGGCATATTGATCAAAGAGCTGGACCTGATCACGGAAGCCCTGCGTCAGGGGCGGCGCCCGGAATTAGCTCCGCTGCCGATTCAATACGTCGATTACAGTGTGTGGCAACGCGCGTGGCTGGAACAAGGGGGAGTGCTCAAGCAACAACTCGCCTACTGGCAAAAACAACTGGCCGGTGTGGCGGAAAGCCTGGATCTGACCACAGATTATTCCCGGCCGAGCTTGCAGAGCTTTGCCGGGACTACCCACGATTTCGCACTGGATGAGCCACTCACAAAACAACTCAAAAATTTGGCTGAACAGCACGGGGCCACGCTGTTTATGGTCCTGCTCGCCGCCTTCAAGGTGTTGCTCTATCGCTACACAGGGCAACAGGATATCTGTGTGGGGAGTCCGATCGCCAATCGTCAGTACGGAGAGACGGAAGGTTTGATCGGGATGTTTGTCAACACCCTGGCGCTGCGCAGCCAGTTGGAGGGGGAAGATACGTTTTCTTCTCTGCTGTCGCAGGTAAGAGCGACCTGCCTGGAGGCGTACGAGCATCAGGATGCGCCGTTTGAGAAAGTGGTTGACATGCTGCATCTTCAGCGTAACGCTGCGATCAGCCCCATATTTCAAGTGATGCTTATCTTGCAAAATGCCGATCGGGGGCCGTCACCCGATAAGCGTGTTCAGGCCTATGCTTTGGAACGCGGCGTCAGCAAATTCGATGTGAGCTTCGACTTCACTGAAACCCCGCAAGGGCTCGAGACGTCGATCGAATATTGTACGGCACTGTACAAGCCACAGAGCATGGCGCGGATGGCCACGCATTTCATCGCCTTATGCCGGGCAATCACTGCTGCGCCCGCGGCCCGGATCTGCGACCTGGAGTATATGAGCGAGTCGGAAAGGCACCAGCTGTTAGTCGATTACAACGATAGCCAGGCCGAGTACCCGAAGGACCAGTGTCTCCACACCAAGGTGAGCGCTCAGGCAGCGAGGACACCTGACCGGCCGGCGATTGAGTTCGAAGGAAGCATCTTGTCCTATGGGGAGCTGGAGCGGCGCTCCAACCGTCTTGCGCGCTATCTGATCCGCTACGGTGTCGGCCGTGGAGGCCGGGTTGCGCTTCTTGCACAACGGCGGACGGAGACCATCGTGGCTCTCTTCGCGATCTTGAAAACGGGCGCGGCGTATGTGCCCATTGATCCCTCAACGCCTGACAGCCGGGTTGCGTTCATGCTTGCCGACGCCGGCGTACAAGCGGTGGTTTATGACGGCACGCATGCCGCTCGCCTGCGCAAGGCCGGCTTACCTTGCATTGATTTCGTCCGTGACGCTCCGTCGATCGCAGAGTGCTCGCCGGATTCCATCGGCGATTCGGTGCGCTCCGACCAGGTGGCCTACGTGATCTACACGTCCGGCTCGACCGGCATTCCCAAGGGTGTGCTGGTCGAGCATCGCTCGGTGTTGAATTATGCCTTGGCGGCGGTCAAAGAATACGCCATCACCGGGAGCGATCGGGTGCTCCAGTTCTCTTCGCTGAGCTTCGACGCGGCCGCGGAGGAAATTTTTCCCACGCTGTCATGCGGCGCCACGCTCGTGCTGCGCCCTGACGATCTGCTGCAGGCGATGGAGTCCATGTTAGAGCGGCTGACCGTCATGGGCATAACGGTACTCAGCCTGCCCACCGCGGTGTGGCACTCCCTGGTGGTCGCGTTGGCGCAAGCAGACACGCACTTACCCTGGAACCTGCGGGTGATGATCATCGGCGGTGAACGAGCCCTTCCTCAACGCGTGAGCGAGTGGTGGAAGCGTGCCGGCAATCGGGTGCGGTTGTTGAACACCTACGGGCCCACCGAGGCCACCATCGTTGCCACAGTAGGTGATCTTACGATAGCCAAGCCGGGCGCGGAGTTTGACCGGGAGGTATCCATTGGCAAGCCGGTAGCCAACACGCAAGTGTACATTCTCGATCGCCTCAACCATCTTCAGCCAATCGGGGTGCCGGGCGAGTTGCATATCGCCGGCGACGGCCTCGCCCGCGGTTATCTCAATCACCCCGAAGTGACGCAGCTGAAATTTGTTGCCAACCCATTTAATCCGGGCAGCCGGATGTATAAGACGGGCGACCTGGCGCGTTGGCTGGACGACGGCAATCTTCAGTACCTGGGCAGGATGGACACGCAGGTGAAGATCCGGGGCTTCCGCATTGAGCTGGGCGAGATTGAAACGCGGCTCAACCAGTATCCGGAAATCGAAGACAGCGTCGTCATCGCGCAGGGAGAAGAGGGCGATCGGCGGCTCATTGCTTTTTATCGAGCGAGGCCAACCTCCGCAGAGCACCTCGTCCAACTGCCTCATGACAAGCTCCGTGGGCATTTGTCGAGAATGCTGCCGGAATACATGTTGCCCGCCGCGTTCGTGAGCCTGGCCGCAATTCCGTTGAGTGCAAACGGCAAAGTCGATCGCCGCGCCCTGGAGCGGATGGACGTCACCATAACCTCGGGTCTGGAATATGTGGCTCCGCGCTACGATACGGAAGGACAACTGGTTGAGATGTGGGCCGAGGTGTTGAAGCTGGCGCCGGAAAAAATAGGCGTCAACGATAACTTTTTCGAGTTGGGCGGTCATTCCCTGTCTGCAGTGCAACTCATGGCGAAACTTAACCGGCGATTTAAGCAGTTGCTCCCATTGGCAGTCATGTTTACTGCCCCCAGTATCGCTGCTTTAGCGAAGTTGATTGCGAGTGAAAACGCAACATCGGTCGACATTCTGGTTCCTATTCAGCCGCACGGCGATGCGCCGCCTATTTTTGCCGTACCGGGAGCGGGTGGCAATGTGTTGTCGTTACAGCCGCTCAGCAAAATGTTCGGTTCCCAGCAGCCATTTTACGGCTTGCAGGCCGTCGGCCTTGACGGCAAGACGTTGCCGTTGACCAGCGTCGAGCAAACAGCCAAAGCTAATGTTGCCGCTCTGAAAAAGGTACAACCGTTTGGGCCCTATGGCTTGATTGGTCATTCCTATGGCGGGGTGGTCGCCTATGAAATGGCAAGGATACTTCTGGAGCAGGAAGAAGAAATCTCATTTCTGATTTTGCTGGACTCGATAGCCCCATCGGTTATGCAGGGACAACCAGCCACCGATGAAGCCAGCGAACTCTTCGAGACTTGTATGGCGGCGGCGAATCTTTATGATCTGAAAATGGATGACCACCTGTTAAGGCAATGGTCGAACGGCGAAAACTTTCAAGAGGTTGTGGCCCTGTTGAACGATCGCGGCCTGGAGATCAACGCCGAGCAATTCGCCACGCTTCACCGCGTTTACCGGGCCAACCTGCTTTGCTATCGCACTTATACCCCGTCCGTTCTGCCGCGTAAGATCGGTGTCTCTTTGTACGTCGCGTCGCAGGAAAGCCAACATCGAATGCTCATGCCTCGCGGCTATGGCTGGAATCAGTTGCTTCCCAGCCCGGTTCATATGTACGAGGTTGACGCCAATCATTTTTCCATATTGCAGAAAGTTCAGCTACCAGGGCTGGTGAGTGTCCTGAGTGCGATCTAGCAGGCTGGTCTTTTATCAGGGCACCCCTTGCAGTGGTGGGGCGAAAGTCTTAGACTGAAGCCCCAGTCCTGCTACTGCAGAGTTCTCACATACCCCGTGCCGCATCAGCTTGAAATGCATGCCATCCCCAAACCATAAGCTGGAAACAGCTAAGAGATTTCTGCCCAGCGCTTGCGCTGTGCACCAGCAGTCGTTGCCCGAGACAATCAATCAGAGGATGGAGCGTTCATGATCACCCGGCAGCGAATCGGCACGATATCCAGCCTGGCATTTCCCATCAGCATCGCTCTCGGTTCGAATTTAATGATGTCGGTGATCGATCTTGCCATGGTGGGAAGATTGGGGAACAACGCCATAGCCGCGGTGGCGCTGGCGAGCTTTAGCAATATGCTTGTGTTGGCCTGCGTGGGCGGGGTTTCGCCGGCAATACAAGGGCTGGTCGCCCGCAGGGCAGGCGAGGGGTCCGGGGAACCCCGATGTCTGCCGCTTAACGGAGGTCTCTTACTCGTCCTGATGTTAGGGATACCTCTGACAATCCTATGCTATTGGTTGAGTCCATTCTTCTTCTCCTTGATTTCTCCTGGTACCGAGCTAACCAGGATAGGCGTCCCATTTCTCAGGGTTTTGTACCTCGGCATCATCGCTTCCGGGGTGAATCTTTCCTTCAGGGGATATTGGGCCAGCATAGGAAAGCCCAGTGTCTATATGTCCATCGGCCTTTTCATGGATTGCCTGAATATCCTGCTGAACTACGCATTGATTTTCGGGCATTTTGGCGCTCCTGCCCTGGGAGCGATGGGAGCAGCGGTCAGCACCGTAATAGCTCTTTATACCGGCGTCGTCATTAACGGTGCGATTGGTCACGTCCGTTTCAAGAAAGATGGCTTTTTAAGCGCGAGGCCCGGGCGGCCGCTCCTGATGCGCCTGGTTAAGCTGAGCGTGCCCGCCGCGACGCAGGAGTTCTTCTTTTCGGCCGGGTATCTGGTGTTCTTTTGGTTGGTGGGGCAAGTCGGAACCGAAGAGCTAGCCGCGGCAAACGTCCTCATCCGGCTGACAATGGTATTAGTTGTGCTGGCAATGTCGTTAGGCGTGGCCTCCGCAACCCTGGTGGCTAAATCCGCAGGTGAGGGTGATACGGCGGGAGCTGCTCAGTGGGGGTGGGACACGGGAAAAGTCGGCGTCGCTGTGATTACCCTGCTGGGAATTCCCTTGTTTGTATTTCCCAGGTTCTTTCTCTCCCTCTTTTTGCCGGATCCTCACACCATATCGATGGCGGTCATTCCCTTGCAATTAACCGCAGCCACGACTGGAATCATGAGTGTCGTTTATATTTTTGCCTTTACTTTGTTTAGTGTCGGCGATGGCAATCGAGTCATGATGGTTTCATTCAGCACACAATGGTTGTTTTTTTTACCTATGGTTTGGTTCGTGGGTCCCTATCTGCACTACGGGCTCCTACCAATTTGGCTGGTCCACATGGCTTATGGCGGACTTGCGACTGCGTTGATCACGGCAGTCTGGGCCGACGGAAAATGGAAGAAAATCAAGATTTGATCTGAGTCCCGTTCGAACGCGTTTTGGTCGCGCGTTCCCCTCCATGAGCATGCTCAACTTCTAAGTCCGAGGAAGGCCGCCGAAATGTCACAAGCACAAACCGTTCCCGCAGGGCTGCCGGAAAAGATTCATTGGGAGCTGCCCACCACAGCCGACGCGGTTTCGATTCCCTGGACCATTTGGTTCGTGCTCGCAGGGATAAACCTGGCGCTGGTGGGCGGCACCCTGGATATGTCCTGGCACATGTCGATCGGCCGGGAGACGTTTTGGACCCCGGCCCACATGTTGATTCAGATGGAGTCCATTCTGGTTGGCATTGCCTCTGGCTACACAATCCTGGTGACGACGTTTAAGGGTTCCACTCGCGCGCGCGAGGCCTCCGTGCGCATCCTCGGTCTTTATGCGCCGGGGGGCGCCTTCATCTGCTTGTGGGGGAGCGTCGCGATGCTTACCTCCGCGCCGTTCGATAACTGGTGGCACAACGCCTACGGGCTGGATACCAAGATCGTGGCCACACCACCCCACATGCTGTTGATGATCGGTTCCTTTGCCAACAAGATTGGCGCCATGACGTGGATGGCCAGCATGATGAACCGCTCCCGGACGGCATTACGGGGCCGGCTCGAGTGGTGGCTATTGTGGGCGGGGATGATTTGCGTGGCGCAGCTTGCGGTCATGACCATGGACTTCACCTGGATGTCGGACATGCACACCGCCAGCTGCTACTTGGTCATCGCCCTGCTGATCCCTCCCATGATGATTGCGACCGGCTGGGGCTCGGCCCATAAATGGGGCTGCACGATCGTGGGCGCCGTTTACACGGCTCTGTCGCTGGCAGCGGAATGGATGTTGCCGCTCTTTCCCGCACATCCGAAGCTGGGACCGGTTTACCACAACATAACCCATATGGTTCCTCTGCGCTTCCCGCTGCTGTTGATTGTTCCTGCGGTTGTTACGGATCTGTTGCTGCAACGGCTGGCGCAGCGATCATCCTGGATCAAGGCCCTTTGGATTGGGCCCGCGTTTGTGCTTAGCTTTCTCGCGGTGCAGTGGCCGTTTGCCGATTTTCTCATGTCGCCGGCTTCGCGGAACTGGATCTTCGGAACTGCCTATTTTGGTTATGCGGACTCTGCTGGATTTCTCTATGACCCCTACAAATTCGACGCGGCGCAGCCGCTCCGCGTGTTCCTGCTTACCATGGCGGCAACACTGGTGGTATCGCTATTGACCACTCGTTTTGGCCTCGCATGGGGCGACTGGATGCGACGGGTCCGTAGATAACCGCGTCTTTCCTATCCGTTGGCGCGTTGGATTCTGAGGCAAAGAGGTGGCATGCGAAAGCTATTCACAATTCTTCTCCTTCTTCTTCCCGGCACTCTCGCCTTTGCCCATGTTGGCAGCGCAGATGTCTTCTACGAGGGGGACGCTGGACCCTATCACCTGTTTGTGACCGTGCGCTTGCCACAAGTGGTGCCGGGCATAGCCGAGATCGAGGTGCGGAGCGCTTTACCGGACGTCGAAAGCATTCGCGTCGTGCCACTCCGCTTGAGTGGGCCCGGCTCAAACCTTCCTTCCGTTCCTGACTTGGCGCAGAGGTCCAAGAAGGATCCGCAATTCTTCGTCAGCAGCTTGTGGTTCATGGAATTTGGCGCTCTGCAAGTACGAATGGAAGTGAACGGCGACAAAGGCAAAGCCGAAATCTCCATCCCTGTTGCGTCCTTTGCCAGGAAATCGCTGCCCATGGCCCGTTGGCTGAGCGGGCTTCTCGCCGTTGTCTTTCTCTTTCTCACGCTCGGTGCGGTGCTGATCCCGGGCGCGATCGTGACCGAAGGTACGGTAGCGCCGGGCGCCGTTCCCCCGTCCTCCAACCGGCGACGCGCACGCATTGTCATGGCGATCGCGCTAACGTTGGCTCTCCTCACTCTTTACCAGAACCGGGCGGCGTGGAATGTGCAGGCGGCCATGTACGACCGCTACGTCGATCTTCTCAAGCCACCGCAAGCGGAAGTAAAACTCATCGACGGCAACCGTCTGGTGATTCGGCCTGCGGGGCCGATCATGGTCCCCGTCGTCGGCCAGGACGGAGTCGCCAATGAAGTCAACATGGATCAATTGCTTCCCGACCACGGCCACGTCATGCATTTGGTTCTTGTGAGCATGCCGGGCATGGGCACAATGTTTCATCTTCATCCAATTCGCGCCGGCGGGGTCTTCAGCGAAAGACTTCCGGCGATGCCTGCGGGTGATTACCGGGTCTTCGGGGACATCGTTGACAGGAACGGCTATCCCTGGACGCTGATCGGAAAGGTGCAGCTCCCCACGATCAAGGGCACGGCGCTGGTGGGCGATGACTCGGATTGGCAGGGCGCTCAATTGACGGATCCGATTTCTGAAACCACAGTCTCTTATCTTCCTGACGGCGCCCGCATGGTCTGGGAGCGGGGTAACGCTCCCCTCAAGGCCAACGCTCCGGCCGACCTCAGGTTCCGGGTGGAAGAGAAAGACGGCACCCCGGCCCACGACCTCGAACCCTATATGGGTATGGTGGCCCACGCAGAAATAATTTGCACCGACCTGAGCGTGTTTGCTCACATCCATCCGGCCGGCTCCATGTCGATGGCCGCGTTGGATCTGGCACAGGCCGGGCTGATGGTTCGCCATGCACCCGGGGATCGCGGAATGGCGATGGAGATGGCGCAAAGCTCCCGCCCGCAGTCGCCGGAGTTCAAGTTTCCCTATGGGTTTCCTCACCCGGGAGACTATCGCATCTTTGTGCAGATCAAGAGGCTCGGACGGCCAGAAGGCGCAGCTTTCGACGCCCACGTGCAATAGTTTTGACCTTATCCATCTTGCCCTGCCACAAATGATGGGTGCCCCATCCTTCGCGCTTTTTGCGAAGGGTGGGAAAGAAGACCAGCCGCCCGCGCTCGAAAACTACTAACCTATCACAGTTACAAATGGAGGAAGCAATGGAAAATGAAGTCTCGATCAAAAGGCCAAGAAAGTGGGTCAAGACGCTCACCAAGACCCTTCTACTTGGGAGCGTGTCTGTCGTCGTACTCTTGTTGGTAGCGCAGATCATCTGGGTGTTTTCCGGCTCGAATGAGTGGAAGTTCGTTGGCGAAAAGAACGGGGTAAAGGTCTATACCTTAAAGTCTCCAGGTTCCGATCTGGTGCAGGCGAAGGCAGTTTTTCGGGTTCACTCGTCGCTCACCGGTATCGTGAAGTTTATGCAGTCCGAGGATACCTGTAAAGACGTTGGTTGTTATGAAGAACGCATCGTAGACCAGGAAGACGATCAACTCCGGTATGACTATTTTCGTATGGATCTTCCTGCGCCCTTTCGCCCACGAGACTTCTCCGTCCGGGTACATGTTTATCAAAGCCCGCGTACGAAAGAAGTTTTGATCGATTACTCCGCGGCTCCCGGAAAGGTTCCTCTCAACGACTGCTGCGTTCGTGTGACCGACATGAACGACACCTGGCGGCTGACTCCGCTGGGCAATGGCGAGGTAGAAATAGAGCTCATCATGAACTTGAATGAGGGAGGATTTATACCACATCTGTTGCTTAACATGGCCCGGCCCAAAGTCATGTACGGGCTGTCGGGCCTGCAAAGCTTGTTTAGCGAAGAGAAGTATCAAACTGCCAAACTCAATTTCATCCAGGAGAAGTAGCCCAACGCCTTATCCCTTTCCTCGGAGCAAGTCTGATTCACCGCACATAACTCAATAAGCTACCGCATCGTGTCTCACAATCGGTGACGCGCGTCTGCGAAAAGAATCCTTGTGGGGTACTCAATTGTTGAAGCTCTCGAATTCATACTGTCATGGCTACGTGGCCGCCCCGATCATCGAAGCCTGCCAGAAATACGGGCTGTTCAAGTTGCTTGCGGGCGACACGTTCCGTGAGCGCACCTGGCTGATCAAAGAGCTCAAGGCAAATGCAGGCTATTTTACGATCGCTTTGGAAGCGATGGAGTCTCTAGGTTGGTTGGAAACAAATGGCGAGGATGCTTACCGCCTTACCAGTAGGGCGGACGCTTCCGCGTGCGTCGGTCTCACCGCGCTCTATGCTTTTGCGCCGCAGCAGTTGCTGGTTCAGGAGTTGGGCGCGGGCCTGCTGGCAGACAAGATCGCGCAGCTCCTTTCCTGGACAACGGCCGATACATCCGCTCCTTTATGGGGCGCCGTCATGGTCCCGCTCATCGTATCTCTGCAGAGCCTGGATGCAGAAAGCTTTTACCACGAAGTGAGTCGATTCGAGCCCGCTCTGTCTCACCTCATTCTCGAATTATTTGCTCAGCAACAATGGCTTACGCTTGATAAGCACCAACTGACAGCCTCCGGTAGAGCCTTGCTGCAATACCAGGAGTTCAACTTCCTGGTATCTTATCGGCCCGTGCTCCACGCCGTTGGCGACCTGCTGTTTGGAGAGCACAACCGTGCTTTTGAGCAGGCACGCAACGCAATGCGGGCAGCCACGCTTCAACCTCCCTTGCTTTCAGGCCACATGAACCAACCAGGCGAGCTCAACCGCGCCCTTGAGCAGCTTGGTCTAACAGCTGACGCGAACTCCGTCAATCTATCAATCATGACGAATCGCCCGATCGCCGTCGAAACCAAAAGGCCGATGGGCCCACTGAGTGTTCTTGCGCCCGATCAGGCCGCCTGGTACCTGGACCAAAAGGGCGAGATGGTGGATGCGACGACAGTTCTCGACTGTTGGCAGCAAACGTTGAAGGCACTGACGGAGAGTCTCCCTGACTCGCGGCTGCTGATCCTGGAGGCCCATGATGTACCTTCCCGGTCCGGCAATCCCGATGATTTGGACTTCGGGGTCGTCCACCGTTTAGCACATGAATATTCAATCGGCGCCGAAGCATTGATAACGTTGGCGGCCAGTGTAGGTCTCTTTGACGAAAAGCCGGTAAAACGCTATCCAGTTGCATCCGATCCGTGCCGGTTGAGCTTCCACAGTTTTAAAAAGCGGGATTATCTTGTGCGGCATGCGATCGAAAGCGACCTCGATCGCCTTTGCCGGCTCGAAAGCGTTTGTTGGCAGCATACGCAAACTCCCCGGGAACAGATTCATTCACGTTTGCGGCAATATCCGCAGGGGCAATTCATCTTGGAGAGGGAAGGAAAAGTTGTTGGCGTCGTCTACAGCCAGCGTATAGCCAGTACGAACGCGCTGTTCACGTGCCACGCTGAGGACGTCTATAAGCTTCATCAGTCATCAGGTCCGATCATTCAGTTGCTCGCCGTCAACATAGACCCGGAGATGCAAAACCTGGGTTACGGCGATCAGTTGCTGGAGTTTATGCTCGAGCGGTGCAGCCTGGTGCCGGGTATCGAGCAGGTTGCGGGTGTGACCTTGTGCAAAGACTTTAATCGTGATTCAACTCTCTCTTTCGAAGAATATATTCACCTGCACGGCAAGGGTCAGGATCGTGTCCTGTCTTTTCATCAAGCGCATGGCGCCACTATTGTTGAACCCATCGCCAGTTATCGGCGGCGGGATAAAGAGAATCTGGGAAATGGTGTGTTGGTCACGTACGACATCCTGCACCGGAAGCCGCGGTCCAGGCGAACCAAAGCAGATGGCAAGGTGGCCAGCGGATCAATCGTCAACGCCGTCGACTCACAGCAGCTGAGCCAGTTCGTCTCGCAGGAAGCGGCGGAGATGTTGCATGTGGGGAAGAGTGAGTTGGATGACGACCGGCCGCTCATGGAAATGGGCCTCGATTCGGCTGACTTGCTAAAGTTCCAGCAATTACTCGAAGACAAATATGGAGTGACCCTGGAGGCGGGCTTTTTCTTCGAGCACAACAGCATCAGGAAAGTCATTCATTATTTGACAGCACAGTTGGTGATCAGCCCGGGCGCCGGCATCTCTCAGCAAACCACGACAAACGACGCAATCGATAGCTCACAAAAGAGCGGCGGGTTGAGTCCTGTGGCTGCTGAAACGGATGAAGTTTCCGTAACGGATATCGCGATCGTCGGCATGGCGTGCAAGCTTCCAGGCGGGATCGAGACGCCAGACGAGTTATGGGAGGCACTCGCGTCGAATAAAAGCATGATAGGTGAATTCCCTGGATCCAGGGGCAGTTGGCCGACCGGTATTGACCAGCCAGGCATAGATCTAGGCGGATTCGTCCACGATGTTGACGCCTTCGATGCTTCTTTCTTTCGTATTTCTCCCGCTGAGGCGCGTCGTACCGATCCCCAACAGCGAATTTTGCTGGAACTAGCGTGGACGTGCCTGGAAGATGCCGGTAAGCTGCCGGGCACGCTCAAAGGGACAAATACCGGGGTCTTTATTGGAGCCAGCAATTGTGACTATAGCCGTTTGATCCAGGATGCCGGGCTCGAAGTGGAAGCCCACCATGGCATCGGCAGTTCGCTCGCGCTCGCGGCTAACCGGCTCTCGTACTTTTATGATCTGTCGGGGCCCAGTGTACTGATCGATACTGCCTGCTCGTCCTCACTGGTAGCTTTGCACACCGCCGTTCAATTTCTGCACTCGGGTGAATGTGCGGCGGCCCTGGTCGGCGGAGTGAATGTAATTTGTCACCCTGATTTGGCCACTGCCTACTACAAGGCAGGTATGTTGGCCCCTGACGGCGCGTGCAAGGTGTTTGATGCCCGGGCCGACGGCTACGTGCGTTCAGAGGGAGCAGTGATGTTATTGCTTAAACCCCTGCACCAAGCCATTGCCGATGGCGACCGGGTGCATGCAGTGATCAAAGGCGGTGCCATCAATCATGGTGGCCTGGCCGCCGGCTTAACCGTCCCTAATCCGCAAAAGCAAAGCGAGCTACTGCAGGCTGCCTGGAAAAATGCCGGCATCGCAGCCCGGAACATAAGTTATATAGAAGCCCATGGTACCGGTACTGCCTTGGGTGATCCCATTGAAATACAAGGCATACAAGCCGCCTATAAGGAGCTGAGTTCAGCAACCGAAGCAAAGACCTGCGCCATTGGTTCGGTCAAAAGTAATCTCGGGCACCTGGAGTCCGCTGCAGGCATCACGGGCCTGCTGAAAGTTATCGTTTCCATGCAGCACCAGCAGCTGCCGGCGTCGATTCACTTCGAGCAGCTCAATCCCAGGATTCGCCTGCAGGGCACGCCATTTTATATACAAGAACGATGCAGCCAATGGAATTCGGTGGGGCCGCGTGTCGCCGCAGTGAGTAGTTTTGGATCGGGCGGAGCCAATGCGCATATCGTGGTGCAGGAACACGTAACCAAGGCTGCCACCGCCAGTCGTGAAGAGGAGTATTTGTTTGTTCTGTCAGCGGCCGATCAGGATCGCCTGGAAGAGTATGTCAGGCGTGTGATTGGCTGGCTTGAAAATGGATCGAGTGAAGCGGCTTTCATAGACGCTATTTATAGCTGGCAGATCGGCCGCACAGCGATGAGGCATCGACTGGCTGTGAAGGTAACAAGCCCTGCGGATCTGCTCACCAGGCTGAGACAGTGGCTCGCAGGAGAGAGTGATCCTGTCTATGTCTGGTCTGGTCCGACGATTCCAGAGGGGGCAAGATTCAACCGAGTGTGGCGATCGACCTCAGGCCAACAACTCATTGATCGGGCGTTGGCCAAAAAGGACCTGGAGCAGCTAGCGATTATATGGACTTCGGGCATCGAACTGGACTGGCGGAAACTTTACCCGGCCGCGAACTTCGAGGCAGGCAAAGCTGTCCGATTAATGAGTCTACCCACCTATCCCTTTGCCAAGGAGCGTTATTGGATTGATACGGCGGCGGCCGCGGCGGTTAAAGGCGCCCCCGCGGTCTTTCACCCTTTGCTGCACAGCAACACCTCTGATCTTAACCAGCAATGTTATCGCTCGATGTTTACCGGAGAAGAGTTCTTCCTCGCCGATCATCAGATAAAAACCGATGGACGCAGGCCGCAAAAGATGCTCCCCGGCGTCGCGTATCTGGAAATGGCCCGGGCGGCGATCGAGCAGGCATCGCCGGCGCGGCCCGAAGCGAGGGTCTTGGAGCTGCGTAACACGGTCTGGGCGCAGCCCTTCCTGGTCAGCGAGAATAAGCAAATCAGCATTGCCTTACTGGCGAACGAACAGGGCGAGATCGATTATGAGATCTACAGCCAGGGCGCGGATCAGGAAATAGTCCATTGTCAGGGGCGAGCCGGCTGGAGCGCTGACCAGGCGCCGGCCACGCTCGATCTCGAACAACTCAAGGCGCATATGGGGCAAGGACAACTTGGCCCGGACAGTGTGTACCCGGCGTTCGCGTGGATGGGACTTGTCTACGGACCGGGTTTGCAGGCAATCACCGAGGTCCATCTCGGGAGCGGCCAGGTATTGGCGCAGCTGCGGCTGCCCAGCAGCGTGGCCGACGGGTGGGGAGACTATGTTCTCCATCCCAGCTTGATGGACGGTGCGGTGCAGGCCGCTGTGGGGTTCATCAACGGTGGGCCGGAACTTTCCAAGCAGCCACGGCTGCTCTTCGCGCTGGAATCATTGCGCATCGTGTCGCCTTGTACGCGGGAGATGTTCGCCTGGGTGCGGTACTCGTCGGGCAGCCAGGCTGCGGACGAGGTTGTGAGGTTGAATATCGATCTTTGTGACCAGCATGGGAGTGTCTGTGTGCAAATGCGCGGATTCTCTTCCCGGGCGCTGAGCAAAGAAATCAGTACAACCGCCGAACATGGTCAGGCAACCGGCAGTTTTCTAGCCGCCCCGGTCTGGCAGCCAGGCAACGTCGAGATAGTCGCCACCGGCAACGCCGAATTCGCCGAACACCATGTTGTCCTTTGCGAACTATCGAAGGTGAATGAGGAGACGCTGCGCTCTTTGCTCCCGCATCTTCAATGCCTGTCACTGCCGCTCAAGAAAAATAAGAATATCGCGCAGCGTTTTAACCAGGACGCGCTGGCGTGCTTTGAGCGGATTCAAGCCATTCTGCAGGACCAACCCCGCGGCCGAGTGCTGGTGCAAATCGTCGTTGTGGGCCATCAGGAGCAGGCCCTGTTCGCCGGCCTTTCAGGATTGCTGAAGACGGCGGCGCTCGAAAACCCGCAACTGACCGGCCAACTGATCCTGGTGCCGGCAGACATGACGACCGGGGAGTTGGCAACGTGTCTGCAGCAAGAGAAGACCGGGAGTCTGGAGCCACTGGTCAAATACGAACAAGGGGCACGGCAAATCCTGCACTGGCAAGAGGTAGCCGCAGACCCGGAAATGCCGCCCATGGCATTCAAAGATCAGGGCGTCTACCTGATCACAGGTGGCCTTGGCAGCCTGGGTCTACTGTTTGCCAAAGAGATCTTGGCGCAGACCCGCGAGGCCAGAGTTGTCCTGACGGGGCGCTCCGCAATCAGCGCGGAAAAACAAGCTCTGCTGGATGGATTGGCCGGGCCGTCCGGCCGGCTGAGCTATCGCCAGGTGGATCTCTGCGATCTGGATCAGGTCACTTACCTTATAAGCGCAATCCAACATGAGTACGGCCAGCTCAACGGCATTCTTCACAGCGCCGGCATGATTGCGGATAACTTTATCCAGAAAAAGAGCAGCACCCAATTTAGCCAGGTTCTGGCGCCGAAAGTCACCGGCACCTACAACCTCGACCAGGCCAGCCAGGATGTCGAGTTGGATTTTCTGGTACTGTTTTCTTCCGTTGCCGGAGCAATCGGAAATACAGGGCAAGCCGACTACGCGACCGCGAATGGTTTTATGGACCAGTTTGCGGCCTATCGCAATGAGCAGGTGGCGGCCCAACAACGGCACGGCCGCACCCGTTCGATCAACTGGCCACTGTGGCAAGACGGCGGAATGGGACTGGATGCGGCGACTCAGGAACTGGTGCAACAGAGCACCGGTATGCAGCCGATGCAGACAGTTACAGGTCTCGAAGCATTCTATCGCAGCCTTGCGTTGCCCTATGACCAGATGTTGGTCGTCGAGGGCTTACAACCTAAGATAACAAGCTACTATCTGCAGCAGACGCGCATAACGAAAACACCTTCCTTGATAGAAACAGCTGCCGAAGAACCCGATAGGCCCAGAGACTTATCCTCGTCCGAGCCATCCTTACTACCCGGTAAATTGTCGAACGCGGAAACGCAAGTCACTCTGGAACAATTGGAACAACGGCTCAAAGCCATTTTGGCGACGGTGTTGGGGATAGCGGCGTCGGTCATTGACGTCGACCAGGCATTCGTCGAATTGGGGTTGGACTCCTTTCTCGGAACCGAACTGGTAGTCGCGATTAATCAACAGTACGGCACCGAACTTTCCAACATAATCGTGTTCGGGTATCCAACCGTAAGGGAGCTTACGCTCTTCCTGGAACAGGAAATAAGGAAGATACCCGATTCGAGCCTTCAGGCGTCCGCTCTGCCCGCCGTCCTGTCTCCACTACCCGCTGCCGGCGCCCCTTTTAGCCTGAAAAGGAAGCTTCGCGGAGGCCGGTCCAGTCAAGCGCCTGCCGATGACAGGGTCGCAATCATCGGGATGTCGCTGAAGTATCCCCAGGCCAATAATGCGAGCGAGTTCTGGAACAACCTGGTGGAGGGGAGAAATTCCATCGTTGAAGTGCCCCCGTCCCGCTGGGACGCCAACCGGTACTACGATCCGGATCCCACCACCAAAGACAAAACCAATTCCAAGTGGCTGGGAGCATTGAATGACATCGACTGTTTCGATCCCTTATTCTTTCGCATCTCTCCCCAGGAAGCTGATTACATCGATCCTCATCACCGCTTGTTCCTGGAGGAGAGTTATAAGGCGTTCGAAGATGCCGGCTACTCCAGCAACACTCTGGGCAACAAAAAATGCGGCGTGTATCTCGGATTCTCAACCAACGAATACGCGTTGCTTCTTTCCCAGCACGGAGTTCTAGCGGGCGCTCCGGCCACTAGTAACCACCCCGCCATTGCCGCGGCAAGAATCGCGTACTACCTGAACTTGAAGGGCCCGGCCATTTCCGTGGACACGGCCTGCTCCTCCTCATTGGTGGCGATTCATCTTGCCTGCCAGGGATTATTGAGCCGCGAAACGGACATGGCGTTGGCGGGAGGCATCACGTTATGGTTAGCTCCGGAATTCTATCTCTCCATGGGACAGGCAGGAATGTTTTCCCCGGCCGGACAATGCAAGACCTTCGACGATACGGCGGATGGGATCGTCAACGGGGAAGGAGTGGGCGCCCTGGTGCTCAAGCGCCTAAAGGATGCGCAACAGGATGGCGACTTCATCTACGGAGTCATTCTCGGTTCTGGTATCAATCAAGACGGCAAAACCAACGGAATCACGGCGCCCAGCGTCAACAGTCAAATTGAGCTGGAACGGGCAATCTATGCCAGGCACAAGATCGATCCGGAAACGATCAGCTATGTTGAAACGCACGGCACCGGCACCAGGTTAGGCGATCCTATCGAACTGGAAGCGCTGGCCACCGTATTCAGGGAAAAAACCACCAGGAAAAACTTCTGTGCCCTGGGCTCGGTGAAAAGCAACATCGGGCATACCACGGCGGCGGCAGGCGTGGCGGGCGTGCAAAAAGTCCTCTTGTCAATGCGCCATCGGACCCTGGTCCAGACACTGAATGTAAGCAGGGAGACTACCCGCTTTGACTTCAGCAATTCACCTTTCTTCATCAGCCGGGAAACGCAGGCCTGGGATGTGGCCGCAGGCTCCCTCCGGCGGGCCGCCGTCAGTTCCTTCGGCTTTAGCGGGACCAACGCTCATCTGGTCATTGAGGAATATCCATCGCCTGCCGAGCAGACGGCGACGTACCGCGAAGCCGGCACCTACATTGTGCCCCTTTCGGCTCGAACCGCGGAGCAGCTAAGACAGAGAGCGCGAGATCTATTGGCGTTTATCGTCACTGAACCACGCGTCGATTTGGCTGCGGTGGCATATACGCTGCAAATCGGAAGAGATGTGATGGAAGAACGGCTGGGCTTCCTGGTGAGTTCGGTCGAACAACTAGTGGAAAAGCTCGAAGCCTATGTTTCTGGCGAAGCAGAGATCGAAGGTTGTTATCAAGGGCAGGTGAAACGCAACAAGGAGGCGCTGTCGATATTCTCGACCGATGTCGATCTACAGCAGGCGGTCGACAAATGGATGGCAAGCCGGAAGCTGTCCAAGCTCCTTGAGTTGTGGGTGAAGGGCCTGGAGCTGGATTGGACCAAGCTTTACGGTGAGGTCAAGCCACGGCGAATGAGCCTGCCCACGTATCCGTTTGCCAGGGAGCGCTATTGGATTGATACGGCGGCGGGCAGGCTGGCGGCCTCCCACGGCGCCCCCACCACCATCCTTCACCCCTTGCTGCACAGCAACACTTCCGATTTGAGCGAGCAGCGCTACAGCTCGACGTTTACGGGAGAAGAGTTCTTCCTGGTTGATCATTCGCTGAAGACGGACGGTCGACCGGATGAAAAGGGGCTGCCGGGCGTTGCTTATCTGGAAATGGCGAGAGAGGCAATCGAACAAGCATGGCCTGCGCGGCCTGGATCGACGGTGCTGGAGTTGCACCATACCGTCTGGGCTTCGCCGATCGCCCTCATCGACAACACGCGAGTCAGCATCGCGTTGCTGGCGGATGGTTTGGACCAGATTGACTACGAGATCTTCAGCCAGGACGGCGACCAGGAGGTAGTTCATTGCCAGGGTCGCGCGGTCTGGAGCGCAGAGCCGGCGCCGGCCAGACTCGAGTTCGAGCAGCTCAAGGAACAAATTGGGCTCTCGCTGGAGCCGGACGGCACGTGCACGGCGCTTACCTGCGAGGGATTCGTCGACGGACTTGGCTTTAAGGCCGTCGCCGCGATTCATCAAGGGAACGGTCAGTTATTGGCACAGTTGCGGTTGCCGGCAGCGTTGGAGGGCAGGTCGGCGGACTATGTCCTCCATCCCAGTTTGATGGACGCCGCCCTGCAGACGTGTACTGCGTTGGCCGGCGGCTGGTCCGAAATATCCAAGCACCCGCGATTGCCGTCTGCCCTGGAGACGCTGCGCATCGTATCCCCGTGTACCCGGGAAATGTTCGCCTGGGTGCGTGCCTCTACCAGCAATCAGCCGACGGATGAGGTCCTCAAGCTCGATATCGATCTATCTGACCGGGAAGGAAACGTTTGTGTACAGATGCTCGGATTGTCGACGCTGATCAGAGAAATTGAAGACCGGCCGGCAAGCGGGACATCCGCGAGCAACACAGAACACCAGATCGATGCGGAGACACTGACCGAGAAGACACAACAATACTTGCGCAGGCAATTCTCAGAATTGCTGAAACTGCCGTCGGCCAAAATTGATCCGCAAGCCGGGTTGGAGGAATACGGCATCGACTCCATACTCGTGATGAAATTAACCAGGCAGCTGGAACAAACGTTTGGCCTGCTGCCCAGGACACTGTTTTTCGAATACCAAACCATTGCCGCGTTAACCCGATACTTTACCCAGGCTCATTCAGCGCAATTAGCGATCCTGTTTGCCACCCCCGGGCATCATTTGATAAGGGACACGCGGCCTGCGGCGCCTGCTCTTCGGCCGGCCGGGCTTGCATCTCTCAGACGTTTCGATGGTCCGCGTAGCGCCTCCAGGGCCGCAAAGCAACCTGATCCGATTGCCATTATCGGGTTGAGCGGCCGCTATCCTGAAGCCATCAATATCGACGCCTATTGGAATAATCTGCGCGACGGGAAAGACTGCATCGTGGAGGTGCCCAAAGAGCGTTGGGACTGGCAGCAATACTTCAGCGAGGATCGCACGAAGAGTGGGCAGCATTACAGCAAGTGGGGCGGCTTTATCTCAGGCGTCGATGAATTCGATCCGCTGTTTTTCAACATCTCGCCCAGAGAAGCGAAATACATCGATCCCCAGGAACGTTTGTTTTTGCAGCATGCCTGGATGGCAATGGAAGACGCGGGTTACACCCGCGCCGGGTTGCAGCTGCCCCAGGCGCAAGATCTGCCCGGGCAAGTCGGCGTGTACGCGGGCGTGACGTATAGCGAATATCAGTTGTTTGGCGCCGAAGCCAGCATGCGGGATCCGAGGATGGGGTTTGCAGCTAGCCTGGCCAGCATCGCCAATCGCGTATCGTATGCCTTCAATCTGCATGGCCCCAGCATGACGCTGGACACCATGTGTTCTTCCTCGCTCACCGCCATTCACGTTGCCTGCCAGGATCTGAAGCAGGGGCGAACCAGCCTGGCTATCGCCGGGGGCGTGAACGTCAGCATTCATCCCAACAAATACCTGGTGCTCAGCGCCGGGCAGTTTATCTCCAGCGACGGCCACTGTCAGAGCTTTGGCGAGGGCGGTGACGGTTACATTCCCGGAGAAGGGGTAGGGGTAGTCGTTCTAAAGAGGCTCTCCGAGGCCAGGCGGGATGGCGACCACATCTACGGCATCATCCGCGGCAGCGCGCTCAATCATGGTGGCAAAACCAATGGCTACACGGTTCCCAACCCGCAGGCGCAAGCCGGCGTGATCAGCCGGGCCCTGGCAGAAGCCAGGACGGATGCACGGCAGATCAGCTACGTCGAAGCCCACGGTACGGGCACGAAGTTAGGCGACCCGATTGAAATCGGAGCACTGAGCAAAGCCTTTCAACCGTACACGCGCGACACCGAATTCTGCCTGATTGGTTCGGCCAAATCGAATATTGGCCATTGCGAATCGGCGGCTGGGATCGCCGGGCTGACCAAAGTCTTATTGCAAATGCAGCATCAGCAGATCGTGCCTTCGCTGCATTCGGCGCAGTTGAATCCTAATATCGATTTTCCCCACACACCGTTTACCGTCAATCAGTCGCTGCGTCCCTGGGAGCCGCCGGTGATCGATGGCCATATACAGCCACGGATCGCGGGCATCTCGTCCTTTGGCGCAGGCGGCTCGAATGCCCACATGATTGTGGAGGAGTATCAGGCGCCGTTCCAGCCGGCGCGGGAGTTTGCCCAGGTAATCATCCTGCTCTCGGCCAGGACGGCGGGGCAACTGCAGCAGAAGGCGGTTGATCTGTTGGATTTTGTGCGTGCGCGGCCGGGCATGATCGATCTGGTATCGCTGGCTTACACGCTGCAGGTGGGCCGGGAGGGAATGGAAGAACGTCTCGGCCTGGTGGTGAACACTGTCGAACAACTAACGGAAAAGCTGCAAGCCTTTGTGTTTGGCGAGTCCGGGATCGAAGACTTTTATCAAGGGCAAGTGAAACGGAACAAGGAAGCCCTGTCATTGTTCTCGACCGATGTCGACCTGCGGCAAGCGATCGATAAGTGGATGGCCAGCGACAAGCTTACTAAGCTGCTGGAGTTGTGGGTTAAGGGCCTGGAGCTTGACTGGGGCAAGCTGTATGGAGAGAATAAGCCGCAGCGCATAAGCCTACCCACGTATCCCTTCGCCAGGGAGCGTTATTGGATCGATACGGCGGAGAGCAAGCCGGACTTGTCCAGCGGTCTCACCACTGCCGTCCTTCATCCCTTGCTGCATAGCAACACTTCCGATCTGAGCCAGCAACGGTATCGCTCGACGTTCACGGGAGAAGAGCTGTTCCTGGCAGATCATCAGGTGCGCACGGATGGTCTTACTGTGCAAAGGGTCCTACCTGGCATTGCCTTTCTGGAAATGGCACGTGCGGCAGTGGAACAGGCATGGCCAACCGGGCCGCAAGCAGCGCTGCTGGAGTTGCGCGATACGGTCTGGGCGCAGCCGATCGTCGTCACGGAGAACAAGCAAGTCAGCATCGCGTTGCTGGCGAACGACCATTCAGGCCAGATTGATTACGAGATTTACAGCCAGGAAGCGGGCCAGGAGATAGTGAACTGCCAGGGGCGGGCAATGTGGAGCGCCGAACCGGCGCCGGCCAGGCTCGATCTCGAGCAGCTCAAGAAACAGGTCGGGCAGAGCCGGTTGGAGCCGGACAGCGTGTACGCGTCGTTTGCCCGCAAGGGGTTGGTCTACGGACCTGCTTTTCAAGTAATCACGGCTATTCATCGAGGGAGCGATCAGTTATTAGCGCATCTACAGCTTCCGAGCCGCGCGGCGGACAAGTCGGCAGAGTATGTTCTTCATCCCACTTTGATAGACGGCGCCCTGCAGGCGTGCGCTGTTTTGATCGACGATGGGGCTGAATCAAGCGCGCAATTGCTTCGCGCTCTGGAATCCCTACGGATTGTCGCCCCTTGCAGCCCGGAGATGTTCGCCTGGCTGCGCTATTCGGCGCACGCTCAGGCGACTGACGAAATCGTCAAGGTAGATATCGATCTGTGCGATGAACTCGGCAATGTTTCTGCGCAGATGCGAGGGGTAAGTTGGCAGCAAGTTCGGCTGGAATCAGTTGAGTCGGCCGTTGAACCCTCAGCGATACGCAAAGAAGTCACCGCGGTCGCTCCGATACGCAAAGAAATCGCGTTTGTTCCGTATCACCTGGATAACCAGGTTACCGCTGCGGTGGGCGGGCAGAAGAAGCCGGCTGCCGTCTCCTTATTAGCACTCGTGCCGGTTACCGTACGAGTTCAGCAGAAGAAACCGGTGGCTGTCTCGTTACCAGCCCTCGTGCCCGTGGCCGTGGCGGACGAGCGGAAGAAGCCCGCGGCGATTCTTTTATCAGCGCCGAACGCCCCTGTCCCGGCGGTAAAGCGGGATCAGTCTTCTGCGACAAAGCCGTTGATTGCGCTATCGGACGCAGGACTTGGATTGCCGGGTCAGGGGATCGCCGAGCCTGCAGCTTCTTCTGTCCGGTTGTTCGATTGTGGTCAGGGCATATTCTCCATCCAAGTCGCAGCATTCCGAAGCAGTCATCGTGCAAAGGATGTCACTGCCGAGCTTGTGCAGGCGCTGAACAGGCTGCAGCAGCAGCCGTCGATGAAGGTATTGATGTTGGCCGGCGTTGAAGGTTGTTTCCTGCCAGGCGGACGAGAGGCCTACAACCAGGCCGTCGAGCAGAAGCTCTATCAGGCGCTGATATCTTTTCCCTATCCCGTGGTGGCGGTGGTGCAGGACGATGCGATCGGCGCGGGTTTTTTGGCCGCAGCGCTGTGTGACTTCATGGTTTGCAACGAAGATGCGACGTATGGGTACACAGACAGTGGAAGCTGCTTCTATCCGACGATTGCGGAAACCGCTCTGCTGAGCGAGCGTTTCGGTGCGCCGCAGGCCAACGACCTCTTATACTTCTCGACCGCTTTGACGGGGAAGAAGTTGCGCAGCAGGGGATGGACTTGTCCCCTGTTGCCGCGGGAGGAAGTTGAGGCGTATGCAGAACAATTGGCATCAGTGCTGGCGACGAAACCCCAGGAGGCGCTAAGCCTGCTGAAACAACATCTGGCGCGACACCTGGTTGGTTTGGTGGGAACATTGGCGCGCGTGGAGAGCGCAGCCCCGGCCGCCGGCGACGGGCTCGCGACGTATGTGGAGACGATCGCTTCGCCGGTCGAGCACATCCATGTGGAGAGCCCTGCAGCAGGCGTGGTAGTGATCAGACTCTTGGTTGCCGGCAAGAAGCTGGCGTTAGGGGAACTGGTTGCGGATCTCACCCTTATTTTTGCCGGCATTCACCAGGTCGCCTGCTACCGGGCCATCGTGCTTGCCAGCGGGTATCCCGGCTTTCTTCCGGAAATGGATCCGGTCGAGGATGCGATGTTGGCGTTTCAACGCCTGCTCCTGGAGTCGGAGATCCCGGTTGTTGCCGCGCTCAAAGAAAATGCGAACGGTCCGGCGTGGCTACTCAGCCAGTTTTGCGACGCCTGTGTCTACAGCCTGAACGGTGTCTACTCTTCTCCGGCTATCGGGAAGAGCCTGCTGATGGCGCAAGCCGCCGTTGCGGTCTTTACCCATCGATTCGGTAATCCTGTGGGCAAGCAAATCCTGCTCACCGGTGGTCAGTATTCGGGGGCTGAACTGCAGCAGCAGGCCGGAGTGTTGCTGGTGGCGGAGCACGACGATGTTCTGCCTGTGGCGTTGCGCGTGGCCGAGTCCTGGGTCAAGCTGCCCCGGGCCACGTTGGCTGCCTGGAAGAAGCAGACTGCCGCGACGCTGCAGCAGAAGATTCGCAGCCTGCCTGCCGCAGCCGGCCGGGAACAGGCGCCCCAGGCTGCACCGATCCTTGTTGCGCCGGCCCCGATCGCTTTGCAGTCCAGGGTCGTAACCGCCACGGTCCACCCGCAGGGCATCGTGGTCGTGAAGATGGAAGACCGACAGGCGAAGAACATGTTTTCCCAGGCGCTAATGGACGGGATCGAAGAAGCCTTCGCCCACGTTGAGCAAACGCCGGAGTATAAGGTCGTGATCCTCACCGGTTACGACAGCTACTTCGCTTCCGGGGGGACCAAAGAAGGCTTGCTGGCCATTCAGGCAGGCAAAGTCAAATTTACCGATTACACCATCTTTCAAGTCGCGCTTGACTGCAAGCTGCCGGTGATTGCGGCCATTCAGGGACACGGCATCGGCGGCGGATTGTCGCTCGGAATGTTCGCTGACCTGGTGCTGTTAAGCGAAGAGAGCCGGTATGTGAGTCCATATATGGACTATGGATTCACCCCAGGAGCCGGTGCTACCTGGATAATAGACGACAAGATCGGCCATGACCTGGCGCGAGAAAGCCTGCTCACGGCGCAGCATTACGCCGGTAGCGAGTGGAAGCGGCGCGGACTGCTGCTTCCTGTATTGCCACGCTCTGAGGTGTTCGCGGCGGCGATGGCGTTGGCCGCACAAATAGCGCAAGCCTCGCGCGGGCGCTTGCTGTGGCTCAAACAGCAGCTGACGGAATATGTTCGCCAGACACTTGACGAGACCCATCGCCTTGAACTGGCCATGCATGAAAAAACCTTTGTGGATCAGTCCGGGACGCTGGCGCAGATTCAGAAGGTCTTTTACTCCCAGATCGAAGCACCTCCAGCCGGCGTGCAGAGTGCCCAGGTTGAATTGGTGAATCCGTCGCTCGACAGTGACTTTTTGTCCGCCGTTACCGCGAGTCTCAAAACGCTGCTGGCGAACGAACTGCAGATGCAGGAGAACGACATTGATGAGGATGTCCAATTCCTCGATCTGGGTCTGGATTCGATTACCGGTGTGACCTGGGTACGCAAGATCAACGATAAGTATCAAACGTCGATCGAAGCAACCAAGGTCTATAGCTATCCAACGCTGGCCCAGTTGAGTCGCTACGTCAAGGAAGAAGCAGAACAACAGGGCACGGCCATACAGCAGTCTGTCGATGAGGCCGTCGCGCCACTGCAGATGCAGAAGAAGTTTAACCCGGAGAGCGAATTCTTCCCGGCTGACGCGCAAACGGTCCCGGCCTCATTGCTCGACGGCGAAGTTTTGCCCGCCGTCACCGCGAGTCTCAAAACGCTCCTGGCCAATGAGCTGCAGATGCAGGAGAGCGATATTGATGAGGATATCCAATTTCTCGATCTGGGTCTGGATTCGATTACCGGTGTGACTTGGGTCCGCAAGATCAACGATAAGTATCAAACGTCGATCGAAGCAACCAAGGTCTACAGCTACCCGACGTTGGCCCAGCTGAGCCGCTACGTCCAGCAAGAAGCAGAAAAGCAGGGTACTCTGTCGAGCCAGTTCACGCCTCCCCCGGCCGAAAGGCCGGTAGCCTCACCGAAGAACCCTGTCTCCCAGCACAAGACAGCGACAGTCGAGCAAGAATTGTCATCCCGACCGGAGCGAAGCGCAGTGGAGGGACCTGCGGTTTCCCTTGTCAGTTGGCGCAGCCCGACGGCATCGCGCTTTGGCAGCGTCGCCCCGGCCGCCCCTGCGATCGCCCCCACGCAAGCGATGGCGGTGATTGGCATGGCGGGGCAATTCCCCCAAGCCAAAAATGTAGAGGAGTTTTGGCAGAACATTGCGCAGGGCAAGAACTGCATCACCCAGGTAGCAGCGGAGCGCTGGGATGTGCAGGCCTACTATCAGCCCGGTAAGCCGGTGGCCGGCAAGACCAACAGCCAGTGGCTGGGGGCGCTCGAAGAATATGATCGCTTCGATCCGTTGTTCTTCAACCTGTCGCCGACAGAAGCCGAAAGCATGGATCCGCAACAGCGGGTGTTTCTTGAAGCCTGCTGGCACAGCATTGAAAATGCCGGATACGATGCGCGATCGTTGTCCGGAAGCAAGTGCGGGGTCTTTGTTGGCTGTGCCAACACGGACTACCACCAGTTGTCGCGGGAGCAGCGCTTGAGCGCGCAAGGCTTCACCGGGGGCGCGACGTCGATTCTGGCAGCGCGTATTTCTTATTTTCTGAATTTGCAAGGTCCTTGCATATCGATTGACACAGCCTGCTCGTCGTCCCTGGTAGCCGTTGCTCAGGCCTGCGACAGTCTGGCTACTGGGGTGAGCGATCTGGCATTGGCCGGCGGAGTCTTTGTCATGGCGGGGCCTGAGTTGCATATCAAGACCACGCAGGCGGGCATGCTCTCGCCCCAGGGTCAGTGCTTCAGCTTCGATCAACGGGCCGACGGTATCGTTCCCGGAGAAGCCGGAGGGGTGGTTCTGTTGAAGCGTCTGGCGGACGCGCAAAGGGATGGAGACATCATTCACGCCGTCATTGAAGGCTGGGGTGTCAACCAGGACGGCAAGACCAATGGCATCACCGCGCCCAACCCGGAATCGCAAACCCGGCTGGAGCAGGAGGTGTACGACCGGTACCAGATTGATCCGGCGGGTATCCAACTGATCGAAGCCCACGGAACGGGGACCAAGCTAGGTGACCCCATTGAAGTGGAAGGGCTGAAGCAGGCTTTCAAGAAATACACGCAGAACAAAGAGTATTGTGCGTTGGGCTCGGTAAAGAGCAACATTGGCCATTGCACCACGGCGGCCGGCATCGCCGGGTTTATCAAGCTTGTGCTGGCGCTGGAACACCAGCAACTACCGCCGACCATCAACTTCGAGCGGCTTAACGAGCATATTGACTTAAGCGACAGTCCGTTTTACATCAACAGTCGGTTGCAGGAGTGGAAGCTCAACGGGGCGGCGAAGCGACAGGGCGCGATCAGCTCGTTTGGTTTCAGCGGCACCAATGCCCATGTGGTGGTGAGCGAGTATCTGCTGCCTGCGGTCAAACGGCCTCTTTCGCTGCTTGCTCCCAACACCAGGACCATCATCCCCTTGTCTGCCAGAACGGCAGAACAACTCCAGCAGAAGGCCCGGGACCTATTGGCCTTCCTGCGTACTGAGTCGGTGTCTGCTGATCTGACAGAAGTTGCTTATACGCTCCAGGTGGGCCGTCAGGCGATGGAGGAGCGTCTGGGCTTGCTGGTGAGCTCGGTGGAGCAACTGGCAGAAAAGCTCGAAGCCTATCTTTCTGGCGAGTCGCGAATCAAAGACGTTTATCAAGGACAGATGAAACGTAACAAGGAGAGCATAAGCATCATCACCCAGGATGATGACATGAGAGAAATCGTTGTTGACAAGTGGATAGCGCAAAAAAAGTTGTCCAAGCTTGTGGATGCGTGGACCAAGGGTCTGGAGCTGAACTGGAACAAGCTCTATGGCGCAGCCAGACCGCAGCGCATCAGCTTGCCCCTGTATCCGTTTGCTAAAGAGCGCTACTGGATCGATACGCTGGAAAACAAGCAGGAAGCAGCGAGCGGCGCCTCTCACTCGGGTCCGTCAACTGCGCTGCTTCATCCTCTGTTACACCGCAACACTTCTGATCTGAGCGAGCAACGTTACAGCTCAACCTTTACCGGCGAAGAGTTTTTCCTTGCAGATCATCACGTGAAAGCAGACGGCAAGGCAGGGCAAAAGGTGCTTCCTGGCGTTGCCTACCTGGAAATGGCGCGGGCGGCCGTAGAACAAGCATTGCCTGCGCGGCCGGGATCGACGGTGTTGGAACTGCACAATATCGTCTGGGCGCAGCCGATCGTTGTAGAGCAGAGCAAGCAAATCAGTATCGCTTTGTCGGTCAACGACAATGACCACGTCGATTACGAGATTTACAGCGAGGACGGTGACCAGGAGGCCGTTCATGGCCAGGGTTGGGCGGCCTGGGCAGCTGAGCCGGCACCAGTAAGGATCGACCTCGAACAGCTCAAGGGACAGATGGATCAAGGCCAGCTGGACCCGGACAGCGTGTATGCAGTGTTTGTCAGTCTGGGTTTCATCCATGGACCTGCTTTTCAAGCAATCACCGCAATTTATCAGGGAAGCGGCCAACTGCTGACGCAGCTGCGACTGCCGGCGCCGGTCGAGCGTAACTCGGGAGACTATATCCTGCATCCGAGCCTGATGGACGGAGCCTTGCAGGGCGCCGTGGGCCTGCTCGACGGCTGGGCCCAAACATCGAATCAGCCGCGATTGCCCTTTGCGCTGGAATTGTTGCGCATAATCTCGCCTTGTGCGCGGGAGATGTTTGCCTGGGTGCGTTACTCACCCGGCAGCCAGCCTTCTGACAAGGTTGTCAAGGTGGATCTCGATCTGTGTGATGAGCGGGGGAATGTCTGTGTACAGATGCGCGGATTTTCCGCGCGCGTGTTGAGCAAAGAGATCAGTCCTGCGCAACAGGGTGAAGCCAGCGGCAGCCTTCTGGCCACCCCGGCCTGGCAAACGAGTGCCGTCGAGGCTACCGCGAGCAATCGTGTATACGTTGAACACCATGTTGTCCTGTGCGAGCTATCGCAGCTGAACGTCGCGAGGCTCCAGTCTTTGCTTGCGGATAGTCAATGTTTGTCCCTGCAGGCAGAACAGCAAAAGAATATTGCCCAGCGTTACAGCGAGTACGCATTGTCGTGCTTTGAGCGGATACGATCCATTCTCCAAGGCAAGCCGCTCGGCAAGGTGCTGGTCCACATCGTGGTAGCCGGCCATCGGGAACAGGCAGTGTTTGCCGGCCTGTCAGGATTGCTCAAGACCGCGGCGCTCGAAAACCCGCAATTGATCGGTCAGCTCATCGTGGTGTCGGCAGACCTTACGGCCGAAGAACTGGGGCGGCGGCTGCTGCAGGAGAAGTCCGGCAAGCTGGATCCGCTGGTCAAATATGAACAAGATGTTCGGCAGGTCTTACGCTGGGAAGAGATGGCGGCAAAGCTCGAACAGCCGGCCGTGGCGTTCAAGGAGCAGGGTGTCTACCTGATCACCGGCGGGCTCGGCAGCCTGGGTCTTTTGTTTGCCAAAGAAATCCTGGCGCAGACTCAGGAGGGCAGAGTCGTGCTGACCGGGCGCTCGCCAATCAGCGCGGAAAAGCAAGCTCTCTTAGACGGCCGGCTTAGCTACCGCCAGGTGGATCTTGAAGATCTGGATCAGGTCAAGCACCTGATCGAGCAGATCAAGCAAGAGCATCACCAGCTCAACGGGATTCTTCACAGCGCCGGCATGATTGCGGATAACTTCATCCTGAAAAAGACCAGCGCCGAATTCAGCCAGGTTCTGGCGCCGAAAGTCACCGGCGCCTACAACCTGGATCAAGCCAGCCAGGATGTGGAGTTGGATTTCTTTGTCTTTTTTTCTTCTGTTGCCGGAGCGGTGGGCAATTTGGGGCAAGCCGACTACGCGACCGCGAACGGTTTTATGGACCAGTTTGCGACGCATCGGAATGCGCAGGTGGCGGATGGGCAAAGATACGGCTGCACGCGCTCCATCAACTGGCCGCTGTGGCAGGAAGGCGGAATGGGCATGGATTCCGCCACCCAGGAACTGGTGCAACAAAGCACGGGCATGCAGCCCCTGCGGACGGCCACCGGTCTCCAAGCGTTCTATCACAGCCTGGCGCTGCCCAATAACCAGATGCTGGTGGTTGAAGGTAACCTGCCCCGGTTGCGCCGCGAATTGCTTGTAGCCCGGCCGATCCAGCCGGAACTTTCCTCGCTCCCGGCCTCCGGGGAGCAGCCCGCTGCCGCGGCGATCGATGCGGAGAGTCTGGCCGAGAAGACACAAGACTACTTGCGCCGGCAACTATCCGGATTGTTGAAACTGCCGTCCCACAAGATCGATCCGCAAGCGGTGTTGGAGCAATATGGGATCGACTCGATGCTGGCGATGAAGTTAACCAACCAGTTGGAGAAGACGTTTGGTTCGCTTTCGAAGACGCTGTTTTTCGAATATCAGACCATTGCCGAGCTAACCCAATATTTTACCCGGTCTCATTCCGCTCGGTTAGCGACCCTGTTCGCTGCCACCATGGCCAATGGCCATCTCACTACGAAGCCAGTGGAAGCGCAACCTCATGCGCAGGCCAGGCTGGGGTCACGGAGACGCTTTAGTCGCCAGAGCATCCCCGCCCCGGCAACGGAATCCGAATCGATTGCCATTATCGGATTGAGCGGCCGCTATCCTGAAGCAGTCAATATTGACGCCTATTGGAACAATTTGCGCGACGGGAAAGACTGCATCATTGAAATTCCAAAAGAGCGCTGGGACTGGCGGGAATACTTCAGTGACGATCGCACGCAAGTTGGACAGCATTACAGCAAGTGGGGTGGTTTTATTGCGGGCATCGATGAATTCGATCCGCTGTTTTTCAATATTTCGCCTTTGGAAGCAGCGACGATCGACCCGCAGGAGCGATTATTTTTAGAGCAGGCGTGGATGGCCATCGAAGACGCGGGTTACACCCGCGCCAGCCTGCAAGTGCCGGACGCCCAGTACCTGCCCGGTCAAGTCGGTGTATATGCCGGCGTGTGGTATAGCGAATACCAGTTGTTCGGCGCCGAGGCCGGCATGCAAGGCCAACCTCTGGCTATCAGCGGCAGCACAGCCAATATCGCCAATCGCGTCTCGTACTCCCTCAATCTGCATGGCCCCAGCGCGACGCTGGATACCATGTGTTCTTCTTCGTTAACCGCCATTCACACCGCCTGCCAGGATCTGAAGCAGGGGCGAACCAGCCTGGCTATTGCCGGGGGTGTCAATCTCAGCATTCATCCCAATAAATACCTGGGCCTCAGCGCAGTACAGGCCATCTCCAGCGAGGGCCATTGTCGAAGCTTTGGTGCGGGCGGTGACGGTTACATTCCCGCCGACGGGGTAGGGGTAGTGGTTCTAAAGAGACTCTCCGAGGCCAAGCGGGATGGCGACCACATCTACGGCATTATCCGCGGCAGCGCACTCAATCATGGTGGCAAAACCAATGGCTACACGGTTCCCAACCCGCAGGCGCAAGCCAGCGTGATCAGCCGGGCCCTGGCAGAAGCCGGCACCGATGCACGGCAGATCAGCTACATCGAGGCCCACGGTACGGGCACGAAGTTAGGCGACCCGATTGAAATTGCCGCTTTGAGTAAAGCTTTTCAGCAATACACCCAGGACAAGGAATTCTGCCTGATTGGTTCGGCCAAATCGAATATTGGCCATTGCGAATCGGCGGCTGGGATTGCCGGGCTGACCAAAGTCTTATTGCAAATGCAGCATCAGCAGATCGTGCCTTCGCTGCATTCGGCGCAGTTGAATCCTCATATCGATTTTCCCGACACACCGTTCACCGTCAACCAGTCGCTGCGCTCCTGGGAGCCGCCGGTGATCGATGGCCAGATACAGCCACGGATCGCTGGCATCTCGTCGTTCGGAGCCGGCGGCTCGAATGCTCACATGATCGTCGAGGAGTATCAGGCGCCGCTGCAGCCGGCGCTGGTGTTTGCCCAGGTCATCATCCTGCTCTCGGCCAGGACGGCTGGGCAACTGCAGCAGAAGGCGATTGATCTATTGGAGTTTCTGCATGCGCGGCCGGGCATGATCGATCTGGTATCGCTGGCTTACACGCTGCAGGTGGGCCGGGAGGGGATGGAAGAACGTCTGGGCCTGGTGGTGAGCTCGGTCGAACAACTAACGGAAAAGCTGCAAGCCTTTGTGTTTGGCGAGTCAGGGATCGAAGACTTTTATCAAGGACAAGTGAAACGGAACAAGGAAGCCCTGTCATTGTTCAGCAGCGATGTCGACCTGCGGCAAGCGATTGATAGGTGGATGGGCAGCGGCAAACTCAGCAAGCTGCTTGAGCTGTGGGTCAAGGGGCTGGAACTGGATTGGAGCAAGCTGTATGGAGATACTAAGCCGCAGCGCATTAGCCTGCCCGTGTACCCCTTTGCCAAAGAGCGCTATTGGATCGATATCGTAGCCGGCAGGCAGCGTGTAGCGAGTGGTGCGTTGCTGGCGGGTCCGGCTACGGCCTTCCTTCACCCCCTGCTGCATAGCAACACTTCCGATTTGAGCGGCCAACGCTATAGCTCGGCCTTCACCGGAGAAGAGTTCTTCCTGGTAGATCATCAACTCCGAGTGGATGGTCACGCGGGACAAAAAGTACTACCCGCGGTTGCGTATCTCGAAATGATGCGGGCGGCAGTAGAACAAGCGTGGCCAACGCGGCCGGAAGCGACCATGTTGCAGTTGCACAATACCGTTTGGGCCCGGCCCATCGTCGTCGACGATAGCAAGCAAATCAGTATCGCCTTATCGGCGAATGACAACGGCCAGATCGATTACGAGATTTACAGCCAGGACACCGAGCAGGAGATCGTTCATTGCCAGGGTTGGGCGGTCTGGAGCGCAGAACCGGCGCCGGACAGAGTCGAGATCGACCAGCTCAAACGACAGATGGGGCAGGGCCACCTCGAGCCGGACACCATGTATGCAGCCTTTGTCCGCAAGGGTCTTGTCTATGGACCTGGCTTTCAAGCGATCACCGCCATTTATCAGGGACGCAAGCAGGTACTGGCGCAGCTGCGGCTGCCTGCGACCGTCGCGGATAAGTCAGGAGAGTATGTTCTTCACCCGAGTTTGATGGATGGGGCACTGCAGGCGTGTGCCTTGATGGATTGGCCGGATGAGGCTTCTGAAGGTTCCAACCAAATCCGGTTGCCCTTTGCGCTGGAATCGTTGCAGATCGTCTTCCCTTGTACCCCGGAGATGTTTGCCTGGGTGCGTTACTCGTCGGGGAGTCAGCCGGCGGACCGGGTGGTCAAACTGGATATCGATCTCTGTAATGAGCAAGGGCGAGTGTGCGTGTGCATGAAGGGTTTTGCGACGCGTGCGCTGGAAGGGGAGATGGGCGAGACCGGGAGCAGCCCACGCGAAGCAATACTAGCAGTAACTAATTCGCAGGAAGAGACAGTGCCGGTGGGACTACTTACGCTGGTGCCTATATGGGAGGCGGTGAGGCCGGGAGCGGGAGTTCTAAGACCTGCCTACGGCGAGCGGGTGGTGGTGTTCGGCGGAGACGATGCGCAGCACCGTGAGCTGCGGCAAGTGTGCGAGGGTGCAAACGTCCTTGGGGTGGACGGAGGTTCAACGGTAGAGGAGATAACGAAGCAGCTCAAGGCCGAAGGGAGGATCGACCATGTAGTGTGGATTTTACCGGCGTCAAAAGAGCGTGCAGGGGAGATGGAAAGCTTCATAGAAGAGCAGGAGCAGGGGGTGTTATTCGGCTTCCGCTTGATCAAGGCTTTGCTACGAGAGGGGTACGGCGTCAGGGAACTCGGCTGGACGGTGATCACCCATCAAACCCAGAGCATCCGTGGCGGACGGCAGGAACAGGTGAATGCAGCCCACAGTAGCGTGCAGGGTCTAGTGGGATCAATGGCCAAGGAGTATCGGAACTGGAGGGTGCGGCTGTCCGACGTGGGTGGTGCTGTGTGTCCATGGTCAGAAATCATGCGGCTGGAATGGGATGAGCGGGGCGAGGGATGGGGATACCGTGAGGGTCAATGGTACCGGCGGCAGCTGTTGCCATGCAAGTTGGCGGAGAGGGAAAGCAAGCAGCTGCAAAAGGATTGTGGATACAAGCGCGGAGGAGTGTACGTCCTGATTGGGGGAGCGGGTGGGCTCGGAGAAGTGTTGAGCGAGTACCTGATCAGGAGATATGACGCTCACGTGGTGTGGATTGGGCGGCGGGAGAAGGACGAGGCAATCGAAAAGAAACAGGCCAGTGCGGCGGCAAGGAGTGGAGAACGACCTTTATACGTAACAGCGGATGCGCGCAACCAGGAACAGTTGGACCGGGCGTGCAAGCAGATCAAAGAACGGTATGGACGAATCAACGGGGTGATCCACGCAGCCATCGTATTGGCGGACAAGAGCCTGGCCAACATGGATGAAGAGCAATTCCGCGCGGGGTTATCCGCCAAGGTGGACGTTGCAGTGCGGATAGCGCAGGTGTTCGGCCGCGAGCCGCTGGATTTCATTCTCTACTTCTCATCCGTGCAGAGTTTCTCCAAGTCGCCCGGACAAAGCAACTACGCCGCCGGATGCACGTTTACCGATGCCTTTGCGGAGTGGCAATCCGGAACCGCGAACTTTGCAGTGAAGGTGATGAACTGGGGCTATTGGGGGAATGTAGGGATCGTGGCGGGGTCTGAGTATCAGCGGCGGATGGCGCAGCTGGGAGTGGGATCAATCGAGGTGGACGAGGGAATGGCAGGGCTGGAGCGGCTGTTGCGCGGACCGTTGCAGCAGGTGGGCATGATTCGCACGATGAAGGCGGAGCCGGCGCGTGCGCTGGGAGTCAAAGCATGCGAGTGGATGGATACGGCCAGGGAGCAGGCGCCATCGGTTTGCCTAGAGTTGGCATTGGAAGTGGCGGCCGCGCTGGCGGAGAGTCCGATGCGGGACTCCATGAGCAGTTGGCAAAAACAGCGGTGGGAGATGGATGAAGTGCTGGCGCAGATGCTGTGGGCCAGAATGGAGAGCATGGGTTGGAAGGGAGAAGAGGCGGACGCGTGGACTCCGCAGAAGTGGCAGAAGAGTAGCGGAGCCGTTGCCGCGTATGCACGTTGGGCGCAGGAGAGTTTGCGCATTCTGGCCAGGCATGGCTATCCCGCGAGGGAAAGCGGAAAAGGCCACAGCGATGAAAAGCAACTGTGGCGGCAGTGGGTAAGCGAGACCAGCCGCTGGGAACGAGGCGCAATGACGGGGCAGCTGAACCTGGTGGAAGCGACCCTGGGCAGCCTGCAAGAGATCCTGCGGGGAGAAAAGCGCGCGACCGAGGTCATGTTTCCCAATTCATCCCTGAAGTTGGTGGAAGCAGTCTACAAGAACCACCCGGTAGCGGATTACTTCAACGGCGTGATGGCGGAGGTGGTGGGTTGCTGGGTGGAGGAGAGGAGAAGAAAGCGCGGGAACAACGAAAAAGAAGGTCTGCAACTGCGGCTGCTGGAGCTCGGCGCCGGAACGGGAGGCAGCAGTCAGGGGATTTTGCACAAGCTGGATGGCTACCGGCAGGAAGTGCAGGAGTATTGTTACAGCGATCTTTCAAAGGTGTTTCTGCTGCACGGGGAGCAGGCGTATGGTGCGGGCCGGGGATATCTGAGATACGCGATGCTGGATGTCGAAAAGGCGCTGGAGGAGCAGGGGGTTTCGCGCGGGACCTACGATGTGGTGATCGCGGCCAATGTGCTGCATGCCACCCGGCGCATCCGGGAGACGTTGAGGAATGCCAAGGCGGCCCTGAAAGAGAACGGACTGCTGTTGCTGAACGAAATGACAGCCAACAGCGTCTATGCGCATCTGACCTTTGGCCTGCTGGAAGGATGGTGGGTCTATGAAGAAGAAGGTCTGCGCATGGAGGGTAGTCCAGGGCTGACGCCAGAGGGGTGGAATCGCCTGCTGGAGGAGGAGGGTTTCCGCAGAGTGTTTTTCCCTGCCCAGGAGGCGCTTGGATTAGGCCAGCAGATTATCGTTGCCGAAAGCGACGGCATCATCCGGCAAAAACACGCGACAGAAACAAAAGCCCCAAAAAGGCTTCCTGCTGCCGCCCCGCTCATCACCTCTTCGCCCAGCGAAGAAAGATCCGGCTCGGGATTACCGGAAAAGGTGGAAGCGTGGCTGGTGGAAGCAATTTGCGGGTTGCTGAAGGTGAAGAGGGAAGACATCGATCTGGATGCGGAGCTGAGCGAATTTGGATTTGACTCCATCAGCCTCACCGGCTTTGCCAACCATGTGAACCAGTCCCTTGGCCTGGAGTTGATGCCCACCATCTTTTTTGAGCACGCTACGGTGAGAAGCTTTGCCGGCCATTTGGTGAAGGAGCATGGCGAGCAGCTCAGCGGCAAATTCAAGGTGACCGCACCCACCTCGGAATTGCCGCAGCAAACATTGCAGAGAGACGCAACAGCACCGGAAGGGCGGAAGCGGGGAAGGGCACCATTGGCCAGGAAACTGGGGATTCCCGCCGTAGCAGAGCAGCCGGAAGAAAGGGCGAGCGGAGCAGAAGCCATCGCCATCATCGGGATGAGCGGGCGTTTCCCCGGGGCGGAAGACCTGGAGGGGTTCTGGGAGAATCTCAAGGCAGGCAAGGACAGCGTTACCGAGATACCGCTGTCGCGCTGGGACTGGCGGACCTTGTACGGCGATGAGAAGGAGGATGGAAACAGCAGCAGCGTGAAGTGGGGAGCGTTCATTCACGGTGTGGATGAGTTTGACCCGCTCTTTTTCGGAATCTCCCCTCGGGAAGCGGAGCTGATGGACCCGCAGCAGCGCCTGCTGATGACCTACGGATGGAAAGCGTTTGAGGATGCCGGGTACGCACCGGGCCAGTTATGGGGCAGCCGGACTGGCATCTTTATCGGCACGGCAAGCACTGGTTACAGTGACCTGTTGCGCGCCAGCTCCAGAACCGGAATCGACGGTTACAGCGCGACCGGAAAGGTCCCCTCGATCGGTCCCAACCGTCTCAGTTACTTATTGAACCTGCATGGGCCGAGCGAACCGATCGAGACGGCTTGCTCCAGCTCCCTGGTGGCCATGCACCGCGCCGTGCGCGCGATCCTGGGTGGGGAATGCGAAATGGCGCTGGTAGGAGGAGTGAACACTCTCTTGACCCCGGAAGCGCATATTAGCTTCAGCAAGGCAGGCATGCTCAGCCCGGATGGGCGGTGCAAGACGTTCTCCAGCCGGGCGGATGGGTATGGCCGCGGGGAAGGGGTAGGAATGGTGGTGTTGAAAGCCCTGAGTGCGGCGGAACGCGATGGTGACCACATCTATGGATTGATCCGCGCCACTGCGGAGAATCACGGTGGACGCGGAAATTCCCTGACCGCCCCCAATCCCAGGGCGCAGGCGGAATTGATTAAAGACGCTTATCTACGCGCGGGGCTGAGTCCCAGGAGCCTCAGTTACATCGAGGCCCACGGCACAGGGACCGCGCTGGGCGACCCGGTGGAAATTAATGGTTTGAAGCGCGCATTCCAAAGTCTATCCGAGGAGACGGGAGAGAAAGCCGAGGTTGGCTACTGTGGTCTAGGGTCTGTAAAAAGCAACATCGGGCATCTGGAGTTGGCTGCGGGAATCGCCGGAGTGATCAAGGTATTGCTGCAGCTCAAGCACAGAACGCTGGTCCGGAGTCTGCATTGCGATGAGGTAAACCCCTACATTCGGCTCGAGGAAAGTCCTTTCTATATCGTGCGAGAAATGCAACCGTGGAAGAAGGTCAAGGACAGCGAGGGCAGAGAGTGGCCGCTGCGGGCGGGGGTAAGTTCGTTCGGATTTGGAGGGGTGAATGCCCATGTTGTATTGGAGGAGTATGTAGGTGGGGGCGCGGCTACGATTGAAGCCAAAGGGCCCACTATGGTAGTGCTCTCGGCAAAAGACGCAGAGCGGCTCAAGGAGCAGGCGATTCAACTGCGGCAGGCGATCGCGCAGCAAGCCTGGTGCGACAGCGATCTGTCCAGAGTGGCTTACACATTACAAGTTGGCCGGGAGGCGATGGAGCAGCGGGTCGGGATGACTGTGGGTTCAATGAAGGAACTGGAAGCCAGGCTGGAGGATTTTGTCGAAGGCAAGAGCGGGATGGAAGGGCTCTACCGCGGCGAAGTGAAGCTGAACAGCGAGACGCTGGCAGTTTTTCGCGGGGACGAAGAGATGCGGGAAGCAGTGGATAAATGGATTGAGCGAGGCAAGTGGTCGAAGTTGCTCGGCCTGTGGGTCAAGGGACTGGAACTGGATTGGAATAAGCTATACGGCGAGCGAAAACCGCAACGTATTAGCCTGCCCACGTATCCCTTCGCCAAAAATCGCTACTGGATTGAGAAGGCAGCCGTGCCGGCCGCAGGCAGGGCCGGGTCGGCCTTCGGGCCGGTGACAGTCGCCATTCATCCTCTGTTGCACAGCAACACTTCTGACCTGACCGAGCAACGCTATAGCTCAACCTTCACCGGGGAGGAATTTTTCCTGAGTGATCATCGGGTACGTACGCACGGTCGTAACCTGCAAAAAGTTCTTCCCGCAGTAGCCCATCTCGAAATGGCGCGGGCGGCGATCGAGCAAGCCTCGCCTGTCCGTCCAAAAGGAAGCATACTGAAGCTACAGAACACCGTTTGGCTAAAGCCGGTTGTGGTCACTGACAACAAGCAATCCGTTTCGGTCGCCGTGATTGCGAATGACAGCGAACAGATAGGTTACGAGATTTATAGCCAGGAGGGTGTTCAGAGACTCGTTCACTGCCAGGGTCAGGCTATTTTTATAATTCAATCCACACCTGCCCGGCTCGACATTGAACAACTGCGAGCTCAAATGCAACAGGGTATATTGCAACCATCCAAGGCATATGAGATGTTCTCTACCCTGGGCCTCAGTTATGGGCCGGCTCATCAGGGGATAGTCGCTATCTATCTCGGAGAGAAACAACTACTCGCGCGCCTCCGTTTACCGGATGTCATTGTAAGAAGCCTACATGATTACGTGTTACACCCCAGCTTGATGGACAGCGCTTTACAAGCTTCGATTGGCCTGCTGGTTGATCCGGGCCACATGCCCGGCAAACCATCTCTGCCGTTTTTCCTGGAGTCGGTTCGCGTTGTATCGGCCTGCACTGTGGAGATGTTCGCTTGGGTCCGTTACCCAAAGGCGGCCAAGCCTGAAGATAAGGTCATTAAGTTGGATATTGATCTGTGTGACGGCGAAGGAAATGTTTGTGTACAGATGCGAGGATTTTCTTTGCGGGCCGTAGAAGGCGAGATAAAACCAAGCCTTATCAAGAACGACTCTGCGTTTGATAGTCCTTTTTATCAGGAACTCATCGCCGATCTATTCAACCATGACGTTTCCGTCGACCAGGCAGTAGAGCTAGCCTAGCAAGCTGCTAAAAATTCTGGTTGAAGGGTACGGGCCAAAGAGTCTGCGTGCGAACTGGAAAGGAAGCAACAGATTCCTCCACAACACTCCCCACTCCACACAACTCTGTACGGGTGCCCCACGTTCGCACCAGCGTACGTGGGCCGAGATCGATGGGGCGAAGCCCCCAACCATTGCGGTTGAGCCGGCGGAAAGCAATCGATCGGGTTTTTCCGCAGCCTGCACCTACAAATCGTCCCCTCACCGTGTTTCTCCATTCCCTATATGCCTCTTTCCGATAACCTTACGATCATCGATCCGGCGCGCCTTGGCGACTCTGAATTCAGAGCGGAGTACGGCGTCAAATATGCCTACACGGCGGGAGCGATGTACAAGGCGATTGCGTCGGAAGCGTTGGTCGTGGCCCTGGCTAAGACAGGCCTGATCGGCTACTTCGGGACCGGTGGGTTGAAACTTCCACGAATCGACGCCGCCATTCAGGCGATCCAATCCCAGCTAAGTGGCAGCCACGCCTTTGGCATGAACTTGCTCCACGACATGGGTCAATCCGGTTTGGAGGACCAGACCGTCGATCTCTTCTTATCGCGGGGGATTCGCTTTGTCGAAGCTGCCGCCTACACAGACGTGACTCCCTCTATCGTGCGCTACCGCCTTCGCGGCCTCACTCGGGGTCGATCGGGAATGATCATCGCGCCCCACCTGGTTCTGGCAAAAGTTTCCCGTCCGGAGGTGGCGCGTGCCTTTATGAGCCCGGCGCCCGAAGCCATAGTCAGGGAGCTGGTTGCTGCAGGACGTCTTACTCAGCAAGAGGCGGAGTTGGGCCGTTCCCTTCCAGTGGCCGGAGATATTTGTGTGGAGGCCGACTCGGCCGGGCACACCGACCAAGGGGTAGCCTATGCGCTTATGCCGGCTATGCTCCATCTGCGAGATCAACTGATGTCCCGCTTCGCCTACCAGAAGCGAATTCGTGTTGGCGCAGCCGGTGGTATCGGCACCCCGGAAGCAGCAGCCGCAGCCTTCATCATGGGAGCCGATTTCATTACCACGGGTTCCATTAATCAATGCACGGTCGAGGCCGGCACCAGCGACAGCGTAAAAGACATGTTGCAGGATATGAACGTCCAGGACACGGCTTACGCCCCAGCAGGGGACATGTTCGAAACCGGAGCCAAGGTGCAGGTTCTTAGGAAGGGCGTATTTTTTCCCGGCCGGGCGAACAAGTTGTATGAGCTTTATATGCGGCACAATTCCCTGGATGACATCGATAGCCAAACCAGGAAGCAGATCGAAGATCGATACTTCAAACGTTCGTTTGAAAACGTATGGCTTGAAACCCGCGATTATTACTCCCGGACAGGGCGAGGATTCGAAAAGTCAGAGCCATCGTCAAAGCAGAAAATGGCCCTGATTTTCAAGTGGTACTTCATCCATTCAACCCGGTTGGCAATGCGCGGAGTAGAGGAAGACAAGGTCAATTACCAGATACATTGTGGGCCTGCCCTCGGTGCATTCAATCAGTGGGTGCAAGGAACCGCGCTTGAGTCGTGGCGTAACCGCTATGTCGGTGATATTGGCGAGCGCATCATGAGTGGCGCGGCAGCCATCCTGACAAGACGGTATGCCGAACTGACTCGCAGCGTTGGCAATTCTGTTGATACTCCTTATCCAGCTTTAGACACAGAGCTCAGGGTGTGAGGCCAATGAAAGTAAAACTAAGACAAATATTCGACGACTTATCCAGTGGCAAACTCTCACAAGCGGAAGCCTTGGAAAAAATCAAGACTCTCAAGCTGCGAGAACAGGGTAAGAAAAGTGGTACTTTGCTGGTTACACCCATCTGGCAGGAAAGCGGCGTGGAGGCATCTGCTGATTCCAGTAACTCCGAATACGCTGAACACCATGTCATCCTTTGCGAGCTACCGGCAGTCGACGTCAAAACCCTCAGGCTACTGTTGCCTAAGAGCCAATGCTTGGCCCTGCAGGCGGGGGAGCAGAACAATATCGCCCAGCGTTACAGTGAATACGCGTTGGCGTGCTTTGAACGGATACGAGGCGTACTTGAGGGCAAGCCTCAAGGCAAGGTGCTGGTCCAGATTGTCCTGGCAGGCCACCAGGAGCAAGCGCTGTTTGCCGGCCTGTCCGGGTTGCTCAAGACGGCGGCGCTGGAAAGCCCGCAGCTGATCGGACAACTTATCATAGCCACCCCGCTCACAACCGCCGAAGAACTGGCCCGGCAACTACAAGAAGAGAAGACCGGCAAGCTGGATCCGCTGGTCCAATATGAACACGGAGGGCGACAGGTTTTGCATTGGCAAGAAGTAGCCGCAGACCTGGGAAAGCAGCCCATTGCTTTCAAAGATCATGGCGTCTACCTCATTACTGGTGGACTCGGCGGCCTGGGAGTGGTCTTTACCAAAGAAATCCTAGCGCACAGCGGCTCCCTGGTGGTGCTCACGGGGCGCTCGGAGTTGAGTGCGGAAAAACAAGTTCTACTGGAGGGATTATCAGTACCGCCCGGCCGGGTGAGCTACCGCCGGCTGGATCTTGGCGACCTGGACCAGGTCAAGCAATTGATGGTCTCAATCAAGGATAAGCACCACAAGCTCAACGGCATTCTTCACAGCGCCGGGATGGCGGCGGACAACTTCATTCTCAAAAAGACCAGCGCCGAATTTAGCCAGGTCCTGGCGCCCAAAGTCACCGGCACATACAACCTCGATCAGGCCAGCCAAGACGTGGAGTTGGATTTTTTTGTACTCTTCTCGTCCGCTGCCGGAGCGATGGGCAATCTGGGGCAAGCCGATTACGCGGCTGCGAATGGTTTTATGGACCAGTTTGCGGCGTACCGCAATCATCTGGTTGCCGCCAGGCAACGACACGGGCGAACGCGGTCAATCAACTGGCCGTTGTGGCAAGCCGGCGGCATGAAAATGGACGCGGCGACCCAGGAGCTGCTGCAGCGAACCACGGGCATGCAGCCTATGCAGACGGCCACCGGACTGCAGGCGTTCTATCGCACCCTTGCTCTGCCCTTTGGCCAGATGCTGGTCGTCGAAGGCTATCTGCCGCGCTTGCGCCGCGCACTGCTTGCCGGCCGGCCGATCCAGCCCGAGCTTGCCCCGCCGCTGACCCCGGTGGAGCAATCCGTTGCCGCAGAGATCAATTCGGAAACCCTTGCCGAAAAGACGCAAGACTACTTGCGCAAACAATTCTCGAGACTGTTGAAACTGCCGTCCCAGCAAATTGATCCCCAAGCCGCGATGGAGCGCTACGGCATTGACTCCATCCTGGCGATGAAGCTGACCAACGAATTAGAGAAGGCATTTGGACCGTTGTCCAAGACCTTGTTCTTCGAATACCAAACCGTTGCTGACTTAACCACATACTTTACTCAGGCTCATGCGGCTCGCTTGGCTAAGATTTTTGCCGCCACGGATCATCTGCCGCTCGAGACAACATCAGCTGCTGCCAGGCTGGAAGCGCGGCCTGACGGGCAGGCCACGACGGATTCAAGTAGACGCTTCAGCTGTCTGACAATGGCCGTACCCGCCGCCCTGGCAGAGGAGCATGATCCGATTGCCATGATCGGGTTGAGCGGACGGTATCCCGAAGCAGTCAATATTGACGCCTATTGGAACAATCTACGGGACGGGAAAGACTGCATCGTGGAGGTGCCCAAAGAGCGCTGGGACTGGCAGCAATACTTCAGCGACGATCGCACGAAGAGCGGGCAGCATTACAGCAAGTGGGGCGGCTTTATTGCGGGCGTCGATGAATTCGATCCGCTGTTCTTCAACATTTCGCCCAAAGAAGCAAAGTACATCGATCCCCAGGAGCGTTTGTTTTTGCAGCATGCCTGGATGGCGATGGAAGACGCGGGTTACACTCGCGCCGGCCTGCAGGTGCCCTCCGCGCACGATCTGCCCGGGCAAGTCGGCGTTTATGTCGGGTTGATGTATAGCGAATACCAATTGTTCGGCGCTGAAGCCAGCATGCGGGATGACAGGATGGGCTTTGCTGCCAGCGTGGCCAGCATCGCCAATCGCGTATCGTATTTCCTCAACCTGCATGGCCCCAGCATGACGCTGGATACCATGTGTTCTTCCTCGCTCACCGCCATTCACCTCGCCTGCCAGGATCTGAAGCAGGGGCGAACCAGCCTGGCCATTGCCGGGGGTGTGAACGTCAGCATTCATCCCAACAAGTACCTGGTGCTCAGCGCCGGGCAGTTTATCTCCAGCGACGGCCACTGTCAGAGCTTCGGCGAGGGCGGTGACGGTTACATTCCCGGAGAAGGGGTGGGAGTAGTCGTTCTAAAAAGACTCTCTGAGGCCAAGCGGGATGGCGACCACATCTACGGCATTATCCGCGGCAGCGCGCTCAATCATGGTGGCAAAACCAATGGCTACACCGTTCCCAACCCGCAGGCGCAAGCCGGCGTGATCAGCCGGGCCCTGGCAGAAGCCGGGACCGGCGCGCGGCAGATCAGCTACATCGAGGCCCACGGTACGGGCACGAAGTTGGGCGATCCGATTGAAATCGCCGCCTTGAGCAAAGCCTTTCAGCAATACACCCAGGACAAGGAATTCTGCCTGATTGGTTCGGCGAAATCGAATATTGGCCATTGCGAATCGGCGGCTGGGATTGCCGGGCTGACCAAAGTTTTATTGCAAATGCAGCATCAGCAGATCGTCCCTTCGCTGCACTCGGCGCAGTTGAATCCTCATATCGATTTTCCTGACACGCCGTTCACCGTCAACCAGTCGCTGCGTCCCTGGGAGCCGCCGGTCCTTGATGGCCAAATACAACCACGGATCGCTGGCATTTCGTCGTTTGGTGCAGGTGGTTCGAACGCCCACATGATTGTGGAGGAGTATCAGGCACCGCTGCAGCCGGCGCTGGTGTTTGCCCAGGTGGTCATCCTGCTCTCGGCCAGGACGGCGGCGCAACTGCAGCAGAAGGCGGTTGATCTGTTGGATTTTGTGCGTGCGCGGCCGGGCACGTTCGATCTGGTATCGCTGGCTTACACGCTGCAGGTGGGTAGGGAAGGAATGGAAGAACGTCTGGGCCTGGTGGTGAACTCCGTCGATCAACTAGCGGAGAAAATGCAAGCCTTTGTGGCGGGCGACCTCGCCATCGAAGACTTTTATCAAGGACAGGTAAAGCGCAATAAGGAGGCGTTGTCGTTATTCCGCACCGATCCTGACCTGCAGCAAACGGTCCACAAATGGATTGCCAGCGGCAAGTTGTCCAAGCTGCTGGAGCTATGGGTCAAGGGCCTGGAACTGGATTGGAACGATCTCTACCCGCAGGCCAAGCCGCAGCGCATGAGCTTGCCCACGTATCCGTTTGCCAAAGAGCGCTACTGGATCGATATCGCCGGCAAACAAGGCGTAAGTAGCAGATCATCGCCGGTGGCCCGCTCGGCGGCGTTCCTCCACCCTCTCCTGCATGGCAACACTTCCGTTCTTGGCCAGCAACGCTATAGCTCCACCTTTACGGGAGAAGAGTTTTTTCTGGCTGATCTGCCCGGCGTCGCCTACCTGGAAATGGCACGGGCGGCGCTCGAACAAGCATGGCCTGACCGGCCGGAATCGATGGCGTTGGAGCTGCGCCATACTGTCTGGGCGCAGCCGGTTCCCTCGATTGAAAACAAGCAAGTCAGCATCGCCCTGTTCGCGAAAGAGCACCAGCAAATCGACTACGAAATTTATGCCCAGGACGCAGGCCAGGAAATCGTTCATTGCCAGGGCCGGGCGGTCTGGACCGATCCACCGGCAAAGGCCAAACTCGATCTCGAGCAGCTCAAGCGGCAAATCGGGCCGCGCCAGGTCGAGCCGTGCGACGAATGTGTTGATGGACCGGCGGTGCGCGCGATCGCCGCCATTTACCAGGGAAACCATCAGTTATTGGCGCACCTGCGGCTGCCCGCTGACTTGGCGGACAGTGACTATGTCCTTCATCCCAGTTTGCTCCGGGGAGCACTGCAGGCGTGTAGTGGCCTGTTGAACCGGGGACCTGATTCCACCATGCCGTTGCCCTCTGCCATCGAATCATTGCGCATCGTGTCTGCTTGTTCCCCGGAGATGTTTGCCTGGATCCGATATTCGACCAGCCGTCATGCCGGGGATGAAACCGTCAAGCTGGATATCGACTTGTGTGATGAGCGCGGGAATGTTTCCGTGCAGATGCGAGAGATAAGCTGGCACCAGCTGTCGGTCACCGCCGTTGCGCCGTTCATCAAATCCCCCACCGTGCGCAGAGATATGGCCTTCGTTCCATATCACCACGCCGTTCTTATTGCCGTGGAGCGAACCAAACCCTCGGCGATTGCTTTATCAGCACCGGGTACCCATAGTGCGCCGGCAACAATGCAGCATTCTCGAGCGAGGCCGTCGATTACGCTTCCCAGCGCGGGCAGCGGATTCACGATCCAACCAGCGACCCAGGAGGGCGCGGCGCCTGCGCTTTCTTCTCTCCGCTTGTTTGACCGCGGGGACGGCCTGTTCTCCGTTGAGGTCCCCGTATCCCCAAGCAGCATGAGTGCAAAGGACACGATCGCCGAGTTGTTGCAGGCGCTGCACAGGATGCGACAGGAGCCGTCCCTCAAGGCCCTGATGCTGATCGGCATGGAGCGTTGTTTCTCGTCCGCCGGACCAGAGGCATACAACCAGGCCGTCGAGCAGAAACTCTATCAGGCGTTGGTGTCTTTTCCTTATCCCGTGGTCGCGGTGGTGCAGCGCGATGCGATCGGCGCCGGCTTCTTGGCCGTAGCACTGTGCGACTTCATGGTGGGCAGCGAAGATGCAACCTACGGTTATGCGGACCCTCAAACCGGTTGGTATCCCACGCCAGGGGAAGCGGCTCTCTTGAGCGAGCGATTCGGCGCCGTGCAGGCACAGGATCTTCTGTACCTGTCGACGCCTTTAACCGGGCAGCAGCTCCTGAGCAAAGGATGGACGTGTCCGCTGGTGCCGGGAACCGAAGTCCAGGCCCACGCAGAATTGTTGGCATCGACATTGGCGACGAAATCCCAAGAGTCCCTGGGCCTGTTGAAGCAGCATCTGACGCGTCACCTGCGTGGCCTGGTCAACACATTAGAGCGCGTCGATCCGCCCGCCCCCGGAATTGGGTCTGCGACGGTTACCGAAGCGATCATTTCACCGGTAGAGCACATCGTTGTGGATAGCCCGGTAACAAATGTGGCTGTGATCAGGCTCGTTGCCGACCATAAGGTGGAGCTACAGGCAATGGTGGAGGACCTTAGCCGCATCTTTGCCGGGATTCAGCAGGTCCCGGGCTACCGGGCCATCGTTCTTATCAGCGAGCACCGTGGCTTTCTTCCGGGGCTAGAATCCGCTCAGGAGTTGGTCTTGAAAATCCAACGCCTGATGGTAGAGTCGCAGATCCCTGTCGTAGCCGCACTGCAAGGGAATGCGACAGGCCAGGCGTGGATGCTTGGCTTGTCTTGCGACGCCTGTGTGTACAGCAAGAATGGCCTGTACTCGGCTGCCTCTACTGCACAAAATCCGGGGACTGCGCTCTTCACCCATCGATTCGGCAAACCGGCGGGCAAAGAAATCCTGTTCTCCGGCGCCGAGTATTCGGGTCTGCAGCTCCAGCAAAGAGTGGGTGCGCTGCTGGTAGCGGAACAAAATGAGGTCCTGGCTACGTGTTTAAGAGTTGCGGAGTCCTGGACCAGGTTGCCTCGGGCCACGGTGGCGGCCTGGAAGATGCAAACCGCTGCAGCCCTGCGAGAGAACGTTCGCGGCCTGCCCGCTGCGGCAGATTGGCAACAAGAGAATGAAGCAACCACGCAGGCATCCTCTACTGCAACGCCGATTGGACTGCGCTCGAAAGTAGTCACAGCCACCGCTCACCCGGGGGGCATCGTGGTGGTAAAGATGGAAGATAGGCAAGTGAAGAACATGTTTTCCCAGGCACTCGTCGATGGGATCACAGAAGCCTTCGCACATATTGAGCAGACACCGGCGTACAAGGTCGTGATCCTCACCGGCTATGACAGCTATTTTGCCTCTGGGGGAACTAAAGAAAGCTTATTGGCGATTCAGGCAGGCAAAGCCAAATTTACCGACGTCCCCATCTTCCAGGTAGCGCGTGAGTGTAGGCTGCCGGTGATCGCAGCTATGCAGGGGCATGGCATCGGCGCCGGCTTGTCGTTGGGCATGTTCGCGGACCTGGTGCTGCTGAGCGGAGAGAGCCGGTATGTGAGTCCGTACATGAACTTTGGCTTCACCCCGGGAGCGGGTGCTACCTGGATACTCGCCGATACGCTCGGCGAGGATCTGGCGCGCGAAAGCCTGCTGACGGCGCAATACTATGCCGGCAGCGAGTGGAAGCAGCGTGGGCTCCTCATTCCTGTATTGCCGCGGGCCGAGGTGCTTGCGGCGGCGATGGCCTTGGCCACGCAAATAGCGCAAGCCTCGCGCGGCCGCTTGCTGTGGCTCAAACAGCAGTTGACAGGGAATGATCGTCAACCGATTCAGGAGACGCTTCGGCTTGAACTGGCCATGCATGAAAAAACCTTTGTCGATCAGCCCGGCACGCTGGCGCAGATTGAGAAGTTCTTTCACTCGGAGATCGAAACGCCGCCAGCCGGCGTGCAGAAGGTCCAGGTTGAATTAGCTAACCCATCGCTCGACGGCGATCTTTTATCTGCGGTCACCGCGAGTCTCAGAACGCTGCTGGCGAGCGAGCTGCAGATGCAGGAGAGCGATGTTGACGAGAATGTCCAATTCCTCGATCTGGGCCTGGATTCGATCGGCACCGTGACCTGGGTGCGCAAGATCAACGATAAGTATCAAACCTCGATCGAAGCGACCACCATTTACAGCTACCCAACGCTGGCCGATTTTAGCCGCCACGTCAAACAAGAAGCAGAGAAGCAGGGTACGCTCTCAAGCCGGGCCGCACCTCCTGTGGCCGAGCTAGAATTGTCATCCCGACCGGAGCGAAGCGCAGTGGAGGGACCTGCGGTTTCCCTCACCACTTGGCGCAACCCGACGGCGTCGCGCTTCGGCAGCATCGCCGCAACCGCCCCTTCTGTCGCGCCCACGCAAGCTATGGCGGTGATAGGCATGGCGGGGCAATTCCCCCAGGCCAAAAATATAGAGGAGTTTTGGCAGAACATTGCGCAGGGCAAGAACTGCATCACTCAGGTAGCAGCGGAGCGCTGGGATGTGCAGGCCTACTATCAGCCCGGTAAGCCGGTGGCCGGAAAGACCAACAGCCAGTGGCTGGGGGCGCTCGAAGAATACGATCGCTTTGATCCGTTGTTTTTCAACCTGTCGCCGACAGAAGCGGAGAGCATGGATCCGCAACAGCGGGTGTTTCTTGAAGCCTGCTGGCACAGCATTGAAAATGCCGGATACGATGCGCGATCCTTGTCCGGAAGCAAGTGCGGGGTCTTTGTCGGCTGCGCCAATGCGGACTATCACTTGTTGTCGCGGGAGCAGCGCTTGAGCGCGCAAGGCTTCACCGGGGGCGCGACGTCGATTCTGGCAGCGCGTATTTCATATTTTCTGAATTTGCAAGGTCCTTGCATTTCGATTGACACAGCCTGCTCTTCCTCCCTGGTTGCCATTGCTCAGGCCTGTGACAGTCTGGCCACTGGGGTGAGCGATCTGGCATTGGCCGGCGGAGTCTTTGTCATGGCGGGGCCTGAGTTGCATATCAAGACCACGCAGGCGGGCATGCTCTCGCCCGAGGGTCAGTGCTTCAGCTTCGATCAACGGGCCGACGGTATCGTTCCCGGAGAAGCCGGAGGGGTGGTTCTGTTGAAGCGTCTGGCGGACGCGCAAAGAGATGGAGACATCATTCACGCCGTCATTGAAGGCTGGGGTGTCAATCAGGACGGCAAGAGCAACGGCATCACCGCGCCCAACCCGGAATCGCAAACCCGGCTGGAGCAGGAGGTCTACGACCGGTACCAGATCGATCCGGCGAGTATCCAACTGATCGAAGCTCACGGAACGGGGACCAAGCTAGGTGACCCCATTGAAGTGGAAGGGCTGAAGCAGGCTTTCAAGAA